>Ga0066469_1000238_pt1 | contig 17045 bp, 17 predicted proteins | sample LakWasM103_HOW12_2_FD_59579 | JGI IMG/M metagenome (GOLD analysis project Ga0066469, IMG submission 59579) | Freshwater sediment methanotrophic microbial communities from Lake Washington under simulated oxygen tension - Sediment Metagenome 103_HOW12 | ecosystem: Environmental > Aquatic >... | reverse complement strand
GATGCGGCAGAAGTCGAAGATGCGTTCGCTGACCGTGCCCGCATTCATGATGTTGGCGGCAAACACAAACAGCGGCACGGCCAGCAGCACATAGCTGTTGTACAGGCCATTGCCCACCTGCTCGGCCACCAGTCCCAGGTCCTGCCGCTTGACCAGCAGGTAGGCAAAGCCCGAGACCAGCATCGAAAAACCAATCGGCATGCGCAGCAGCATGCCCGCGACGAGCACGCCCACCAGAGCCAGCAACGCAGTGTTCATAGTCGCAGCTCGCTGTGCAGACCCTTGCCCCGCACCGCGTGCCAGATCGCCCATGCACTGCGCACGACCAGGGCCGCCATCAGCAACACCAGCGGCAGATACACCCACATCAGGGGAATTTCCAGCACTGGCGTTCCTTCGCGCTGCATGAAGTGCACATAGTCCCAGGTTGCGGGCAAGCCCGCCAGGGCCAGCCCACCCACCAGCAGATTGCCTGCGATGGCCATGGCCTGGCGCGTGCGCCGGCTCACGCTGTTCCACACCAGGTCAAACACGACGTGCTCCCGTTGCGGCACCACAAAGGCCGCCGCCCACAGGATGACCCAGATGTAGAGAATGACGGCGGCCTCGTCGGTCCAGGGCAGTGGTCGGTTGAAGCCAAAGCGCGCACCGATCTGGATGATGAAGACGGCAAACAGGGTCAGGAAAAGACCGCCGCCTACTGCATTGGCACTGGCTTGCAGCCAGTGCGCCAGGCGGCGGTGCGGCAGCGTACTCTGCTCCGTGTCCCCCGCCCGCTGTGCGGGCTCCTCCTTGACCTGCGCAGAGCACGCTGCCGCACCGCCGCTTGGCTTGTTCACCGCCGGGCGCATCTATTGAGTCGCGTTGATGCGGTCAACCAGACCCGCGGGCCAGACCTTGGCGTAGTCCGAATTTTGGTAGGTGGCTTGCACCGCCTTGCGGAACGCTGCCACGTCCGGTGTGGTGACCTGCAGACCTTCCTTTTTGAAAAACTCAACCAGTTGGGATTCTTCTTGCGCGTTGTTGTCGTTGTTGTAGGCGGCGGCTGCTTGAGCGGCGGCGCCTACTTTCTGTTTCTGGACGGCGGTCAGCGCGTTGAAGGCCTTGTTCGATATGGCAATGAACAGGCTGTCCACCAGGTGGCTGGTCAGGACGATCTGCTTGGTGACTTCATAAAACTTGGCGGCGCGCACGCTGGGCAGCGGGTTGTCCTGGCCATCAATGGTGCCGGTTTTCAGGCCCAGGTACACCTCGCCAAAGGCCAGCGGCGTGGCGGTGGCGCCCAGTGCATTGCCCAAAAATAGCCAGTCCTTGGAGCCTGGCATGCGCAGCTTGATGCCCTTGAGGTCGGCCGGCGTTTTGACGGTGCGCGCCTCGCGCAGATTGACCTGGCGTGTGCCCAGGTAGCAGGTGGACAGCACGGTCACGTCCATCTTGTCGGACACGGTCTTGAACAACTCCTTGCCAATGGGTCCGTTGAAGACCTTTTGCTGGTGCGCCGGGTCACGCAGCATGTAGCCGGCCGTGAACACCGAAAACTCGGGAACCAGCTTGGCAATATCGGCCGGCGACATGGAGGTCAGCTCCAGATTGCCCCGCGCCATGGCCGCGGGTTCGGCGCCTTGCTTGAATAGCGAGGCATTCAGGTTGATCTGCACGTCAAATTCGCCGGGCGCGCTCTTCTCCAGCGCGTCCTTGAAAACGGTCCACATCTTGGCGTGCCAGGCGTCCGGCACGGCGGGGGTGGAGATGCGCAGCACCGTCCTGGTCTGGGCTACGGCGGGCAGCGTCAGAGCGCTGAGGGCGGCTGCCGCGGTCAATAGCGTGCGGCGCTTGAAATGGCAGGAAGTGGGCATGGGCAATACAGGAGTTGGAACGCGCGGGTGTGCGGCTCAGAATGCAAAACCAGCAGTGTATTACTGCTGGCTGGCAGGGCAACGCCCCATGGCGTGCGGCATCCCGATCCAGTCGGTTTGATCTATATCACTGACTGGCTTGCCACTGCGTTTTACCATGGGCGCCAGCAAGTCGGTATGCCAATTTCCCCAGCAGTTCGGTACTTGTCTGGCGGGTCTGGGAGCACTGGCTGCGGTGACCCATCACTTCACTCGAGTACTACCGTGACACCTGACAAAACTCCCCCTGCTGCCAAATCCTGCCCGCAGGACTCGCCCGCGTGTTCGGCGCGACCGTTACCGCCCCTGCCGGGCGGAGCGGGCAGCACCAGCTCGCGCCGCAATTTTTTGGCTGCCGGCGGAGCGATAAGCGTGTCGTCGTTGATGGGCGCTGCCGCGCTGATGGCACAGACAGACGACCCCAAAGCCACCGTGGAGTGGGCCGAACACTTCCAGACCAACTACCGGCTGATGACACCTGCGGGAAAGGCCGAGGCCCGTGCCCGGCTGGAGCGGCGCTACTCCGCCCAGTACAGCAAGAAGGTGACGGTGGACACCACCGAAGCGCTGCCGGGCGTGCTGATGGGTTATGCCCTGAATATCCGCAAGTGCATTGGTTGCCGCCGTTGCGTCAAGGCCTGCGTGGAGGAAAACAACCAGACCCGCGGCAAGAGCCCTGGCGAGCGCATCGAGTGGATCCAGGTGCTGCGCATGGAGCGCGGGGAATTTGCGCAGGACAAGATGAACGCGGGCTACCCGGAAGGTCTTGGCATTCAGGTCGGCGGCAATGCCTACACCCCGGCCGGCCAGGTGCTTGAAGGCCAGTACCACTACGAGCCCGAGGCAGTTCCGGAGAAGGACGCCACCTACATGCCCATTGCCTGCATGCAGTGCGAGAAACCGCCTTGCGTGAAAGTGTGCCCGGTGCGCACCACTTACCGCGAGGCCGATGGCCCGGTGGTGATTGACTACAACTGGTGCATCGGTTGCCGCATGTGCATGGGCGCCTGCCCGTACTGGGCCCGGCGCATCAACCTGACCACGCCAGTGTTGCCCAAGGACGAGATGAACCCAGTGACGCACTACCTGGGCAACCGCCCCCGCATGCGGGGCGTGGTGGAGAAGTGCCACTGGTGCCTGCAGCGCACGCGCCAGGGGCGCTACCCGGCGTGTGTCGAAGTGTGCCCGGTGGGTGCGCGCAAGTTCGGCAACCTGCTGGACCCGGAAAGTGAAGTGAGCCTGATTCTGGCCCGCAAGAACGTGTTCCGGCTCAAGGCCGAGCTCAACACCTTTCCCAAGTTCTTCTACTTCTACGATTGAGGAGCGCGATTGTGGAAAAACTCATCAACTTCACGACCGACTACATCCGCTACGTCCTCAAGGGCGGGACCAAGTTTTACGCCTGGATGGGCGTTCTGGCCCTGCTCAGTGCGGGCGCGCTGTATGCGTTTTACCTGCAGAACACCGAGGGGCTGATCGTCACCGGCATGACCAGCCAGATCCACGACGGCCTGTACTTCGCCAATCTGGTGTTTCTGGTCGGCGTGGCGGCCGGGGCGGTGACCATCGTCTTTCCCGCCTATGTCTACCACCACAAGGGCATGCATGAGGTGACGGTGCTGGGCGAAATGCTGGCGATCTCGGCCGTCATCATGGTCACGCTCTTCGTCTTTGCCCACATGGGGCGCCCCGACCGGCTCTGGCACATGCTGCCGTTTGTCGGCATCTTCAACCTGCCGGGCTCGATGCTGGCCTGGGACGTGCTGGCGCTGACTGGCTACCTCATGCTCAATTTTGCCTGCGGGTTCTATTACCTCTATGCGAAGTACACCGGCGTTCCGGTCAACAACAAGATCTTCATGCCCCTGGTCTACATCTCCATCGTCTGGGCACTGAGCATCCACACCGTCACGGCCTTTCTGATCGCGACCATGCCCGCGCGTCCCATGTGGTTTCACAGCATGATGCCCATCCGCTTCATCACCACGGCGTTCGCGGCGGGCCCGTGCCTGATCATCCTGGCCTTCATGATCATCCGCAAGAACACCAAAATGTGGATTCAGGACAGCGCCATCAACCTGCTAGCGGTCATCGTCACCTGGTGCCTGGGCCTCGCGCTGTTCCTGACCATGTCGGAAATCGTCGTCGAACTGTATGCTCGCACCGAACATGCCAACGGTCTGTACTACCTGATGTTCGGCCTGCATGGCCTGACCAGCCTGGTCCCCTGGTTCTGGAGTTCCCTGGCCTTCATGCTCGTCGCCTTTGTGATGTTCCTGATTCCCAGCGTGCGCACCAACTACAAGCTGCTGCCCATTGCCTGCGTGCTGGCCTTTGTCGGCATCTGGATCGAGAAGGGCATGGGGCTGATCGTGCCCGGTTTCATCCCCACGCCTATCGGAGAGGTGACCGAGTACTACCCCACCTTCATCGAAGTGGTGATGAGTGTCGGCAACTGGGCCATCGGCTTTCTCATCCTGACCATCTTGCTCAAGGGCGCCATCGGAATCCTGATCGGTGAGGTCAAGTTCGACGCTAGTACGGCGGAAAAATCGCCTGGTTTTGCCAGCGGCGGCAAGCCTGCCACCAGCGCACCACGGTGAGGCCTGCACCATGAAAAAAATTACACTCAGCGCGATGATTCTGGCCTTTTGCGGCGGGCTGATTTCCACTGCTCTTGCGCAAACGGCGCTACAAGCCGAGACCACCTGTTTTGAGAGCCGCAAGGGCGCATCCGAAGTCGTCAAGCGCGACTTGCAGCCCGGCTGGCCCAATGTGAAGTGTTCCACCAAGACCGGCGCCGTGCTGTGGTGGGGCGACCCCTTTGACGGCACCGTGCCCATGGGCGACATGCCGCTTCTGGAAAAAGTGCCACCTGGCCATGCGGTGGTCAAACCCCGCTCCGAGAAGCTCGCGCTGATGCCGATGTGCGGCACCGCCTGCCACAACGGTGTGGGTCCGCAGTTCAATCCGCCCAAGCTGCCGATAGGCAAGAAGCCTGCCCCCATTCCGACGATGGCGGCCATGGTGCCCGATCTGCAGAACCTGCAGCATGGTCGGGGCCGCATCTGGTGTCTCGACTGCCACCACACCACCCAGCGCAATAAGCTGGTGGACAACTTTGGTGACCCCGTCAGCTTTGACCAGCCGCAACTGCTGTGCGGCAAGTGCCACGGCGACAAGATGCGCGACTGGCGCGATGGCATCCATGGCAAGCGCATTGGCGAGTGGGCCAGCACCGGCAAGAAGCGCTGGTTTACCTGCACCGAATGCCATAACCCGCACAACGTGCAGGACGGCGCCAGAAACCGGGGATTCGTCCAGATTGCACCGGAGTCGCCGCCGCAGTTGCCCAAGGGCATGAAGGACGCCAAACATGAACTCGTCCATGGCGTGGCCCACTGATATGACCTCAGCATCAGACATCCCCGAACTCCAGGACGACTCCGCCGTGGCGCCCGATCCCGCCAGAGGCCGGGGCGACCCCACATGGATTGCTCCCGCCCTGACGGCGTCCGACAAAACGCGCAACGTCGGCAAAACCAACGTCTTCTTTGGCCCCCCGCTGGCGATCCTGGCGGATGGCCAGAAGAACACGCTGGAAATCAGCGGCAAGCTCAACCGCACGGCCGAGCGCTACCTGGAAATTTTGAAGCACCATGGCCTGGAACTCAGCGCGCCGGAGCGCGCCTGCCTGGCGCACATCTGCCACATTGGCTTCATGTCGCCGCTGGAGATTGAAGAGCTGCCCTTTGAGGTCACCATGACCCGTTTCGAGTGCGAGGGATTGGACAAGACTGCCCTGGCAACCAAGCTCGAAGCCGCCAGCTTTGCCGACCTGGTGGCCATCGTCGAGTCGCTTGGGTTCTAGAAATGCCAAACCGCGTGCAATGGGATGCTGCCTACAGCATGGGCCATGACACCCTGGACAGCCAGCACCGGGCCATCCTGGCGCAGTGCAATGCGCTGGCCGACTGCATCACGGACGCTGGCCCGGACAGCGAGCTGAAGTTCCAGGACACCCTTGTTGCACTCATGACCCAGGCGCGCGAGCACTTTGCGACCGAAACGGCGCTGCTCACCCAATGCGCATACCCCATGCTGGACGAGCAGCAAAACGAATGCGACGAGTTCGACTATCTGGCCAATGACATCATCACGACCGAGAACTTTGAAAAGATCGAGCTCCAGCGATTCCTGGCCCTGTGGTGGGTTGGACACATCGTGGGCTCCGGCAAGCAGTACCGGGCCTTCCTCGACAAGTTGCCGAAGGCGTGAGCCACGTGAAGCACCGTGGTCCATCTGGCCTGAAACGGTCTTTAATAGCTGCGCGGCGATGGGGCCTGTGAACATCGAAGTATCGGGCCCAAGGTCTGCGAGTGATTGGGTTGAATCACATAGATCTTGGCGAGGAAACGAACTGCTGGTCTGGGGCGGGAGTCGACCACTACCAGTGCCCGCTTCCGGGTAGGCCAGTTCTATGACTATCGAGACCGGTCACCAACCGTTCGTGGCGGACCTCTCAGTGCCCAAAGTCGACATCCCATGGTGAGTCTCACGACCCCAAAAAGCGACCGGTGTTCCAGGACACTGGCCACTTGTGTCGGGCCAGGTTAACGGTAGGGCGGGCTAAGTGGAGCGCTGAAGGCGCGGTTTGAACTTGCCGCGCAAGTGAGCAAGGCGCAGCAGTAGCGCGCCGGCCGTCACCCACACCAGCAGCGCGATGGCCGAGGCCTCGACGCCGTAAGTCCCGCCGCTGAGCCACTCGGGGCCGCTCATCGAACCGTGCAGCCAGCCCTTGGCCTCATGGCCCGACACGGGCACCGAGAACACCGCCGAGAATAGGTAGTTCCAGGCGAAATGCATGCCCATGGGCAGCCACAAGCGCTGACTGAGTTGATACGCCGCAGTGAAGGTGAGTGAAGCCGCTGCCGTCACCAGCACGCCCATCAGGCTGATCTCACCAGGCAAGTGGGCAGCCACGAAAAGCACAGTCGAAAACACCAGCGCACGTCGGCTGCCCCAGGCCTGTTCGGCGATGCGGAACATGACTCCGCGGATCAACAACTCCTCTAACACCGAGACCAGGATCATTTCGGGAATCTGCTTGAGGAGTCGAAAACCGTCGCCAGAACCCTCGATGCGGTAGACGCCCAGAATATACAGTGGCGCCAGGGTCAGCAACGCCGCCACTACGCCCAGCCCCGCACCACGCGTCCATTCAGCCATCGCGCCGGGGCCGCTCAGCTCGATGACCGCACGCCGCTCGACTCGGTTCACGTAAATCCAGTAGCCCAGCGCACAAACGAGCGCCGCCACCAGGTTGGGCCAGGCTACGCCCATGTCCTTGGGCAGAAGTGCCTCCATCAGCGCGAAGGTCAGTGCCAACGGCAGAAACATCGCCAGCGATGAGGTGATCATGCGTGCGAAAGGTTGGCGCAGCACCCGGCGCCACCGAGAATTGTGTTCGGGCTTGGCTGACGGGTGGGTGTGGATTTTGGGATTCATGAATAGGGGCATCCTACAAACATTAGCGAGAGCCATCGGTCACGGGTTTCGGCTATGGGCCAGGACTCGGCCCCTTGTGGGCAATGCTGGGCGTCGTCTTGGTGGGAAAGATCGGCTAGCGGACGCTACAGCCGAGACAGCAAGTGCTAGAACGAATCCAATGAGGGATTCCATAGAGATTGAGCTATACCTGTAAGCCCGTTGCAATTGCAGCCCCAACCCCGAGGCCATAGGGGATATGTGACAGCGTGCTTGCAAGCAGCGCATTGGCGCCGCGTGGTCCACGGCGTCCAAATGTGCCCCAACCAAAGGAAGGCAGAAGTACGAGCCAGGGCAACAAGGAAGTAGCGAAGCCGAACAGCAGGCCACCGATCAAAGGACTATGTGCGATTGGCAGCCCGGTTATGTGGAAAAAAAGTGGATATGCGAGAGCCACGCCACCTCCACCAATAAGAAAGTGAAAAAACCATCCCGCTCTGACTTCACCCGGTAGAGGTTTGGACTCCAGGATGTTGGTGTGCGTAAGTTGGCCGCTGAACAAACCCAAAGCCCAACGCCCAATCAAGGCGACATTGACACCGCTGTGGATGCCAATCCTCGCAGCACAGATCTCCATGATGTCCATTGAGACTGCACCGATGATTCCGCCGAAAAAAGCCCATATCCATATTTCCATGAAATGTTCCTCTGGTATTTGAAGATGCGATTGCCCGTGGCGGGTTAGGGTTCGGTAGCGCCGCAGGTACGCCAGTTAGGCTTTGCAGAAGGCACAGGCCTTGCCACACTGGCATGGATTGGTATTTTCTTCAGTCATGGCGATTTGCTCCAGTTAGTCGACGACGGGATGTCCTCGAAGACGCAAATATCTGTGAAGCACGAGTGAAGAGGAAGGCGTATGCGACGAGCGGTTCGACCAAGTGCGGGAAGCGCAAGTTCGGTCTACCGAAAGGACACCGGGAACTGGAAAACCCGGCCTGACGTTTCCAAGAAGGCCGCCAACCGGCATTGCCAACCTATTCCCGCTCAGCAGGTCAGCGCAACCATTCCAGCATCGCCTGCGACAGTTGGTCGCATAGCACTTTCCCGTACCGGTATCCGCACCGACAGTTCAGTCCCACGAGGGCTTCTCGCCTTCACAATCTGGAGAAAGTCGCCATGATAGATGCCTACAGAGAAGAAATGTCGCTGGCCCGACGGGCGTCCTTCTGCGCAAACTGCGCTAAGTTCGCCATCTCCAGTAGCCGTATGCTCCACTTAACCGTGCTGAGGTTCTTCGCTGCCGTTCTGACGGCAGTGGGCGCGTCGGCATATGCCGGGGTCGGAATGGTAGAACTGCCGGCCAATGCGATTTCTGGCCCAGTTACCGTCTTCTATCCGACGCAGGCTGCCCCAGCGACTGAACGCAGAGGTGCCTTCCAGCTGGATGTCGTGATCGATGCGGCCCCAACTGCGAATAGCTCGCGCCTCATTGTGATCTCGCATGGCTCACCGGCGTCTCCCTGGGTCCACTTCGATCTGGCGCGTTCGCTGGTGGATGCCGGCTTTACCGTTGCGCTGCCGGAGCACTATGCCGACAACTACAAGGACGATAGCGATCCTGGGCCATCCGCTTGGCGCCGCCGTCCTGTGGAGGTCTCTCGCGCTATCGACAGATTGGCGCAGGAACCGGTGTTCGCATCGAACCTGGACTTCGCCCGCGTCGGGATGTTCGGCATGTCTGCCGGCGGTCATACGGCGCTCACTTTAGCTGGCGGACGCTGGTCGCCGTCCAGGCTGCGCGAGCACTGCCGGGTGAACCTTGCCGAAGATTTTCACGCGTGTGCCGGTCCGAGTGTGGCATTGACCGGAGGCCTGCTGGATGGCGTCAAGAAGGCTATCGTCAGCGCCATCAACGACCGGAAGTTCGATGACCCGTCCTGGTACGAGCACGTGGACAGCCGAATCATCGCTGTAGCAGCCGGAGTGCCATTCGCTGCCGACTTCGACCCCGATTCGCTGCGACAGCCGAAAGTCGCTCTTGCACTCATCAGTGCCCGCAAAGATCGCTGGCTGATCCCTACGTTCCACAGCGACGCCATTGGCGGCGCGTGCCGCTCCTGCGAACAGTTGCTCACTGTGGAGTCTGGCGGGCACGGCGCGCTTCTGGGGCCAATCCCGCCGGGAGGTGGGTTCTCTGACCTTATCCAAGACCCACCCGGGTTTGACCGCGCTACGCAAATTCCGCGCATCAACATGGCCATCTCGAGATTCTTTCAAAGAACCTTGGGGCAAACAACAAGGTGACAGCCAATCGGGCAGGCAAGAAATGAACAATGATAGAGAGAAGCGGCAAGTGTGGATCGACAACTTGCGCACTGCAGTCATCATGCTGGTCGTCAATATGCACTGCTGCGTCACTTACAGCTACGTCGGAGACTGGTATCTGAAGGATGGTCCAGAACTCAGCCTTGCCGAAAAACTCCCGTATATCTTCTGGATATTCCACCTGCAATCGTTCTTTATGGGCCTGCTGTTCTTTCTTGCAGGAGCGTTGGCGGACGGGGCCATGAGACGCCGCGGGGCAGCATCCTTTCTTGCCGAGCGCTTGTTCAGACTGGGCGCTCCTGCTCTGATGTACATGGCGATCTTGCAGCCGCTCACTGTCTATGGACTTCTTGGCGCCAAAGCAGATGCGGTTGACGCATCATGGGCCTCCGTCTACATGGACTATTTCACAACGGGGCATGTGCTGGGTGGCAGCGGGCCAATGTGGTTTGTGCTGGCTCTACTGCTCTTCAGCACTATTCTTGCAGTAGTGCGAGGACTGCTGGCAAGAAGGGTGCTGTCCGAAAAGCACCAAGCACCCCGAGCGCTAACGCTTTTTATATTCGCTTTGGCTCTAGCACTTCTAACTGCGATGACCCGAACCGCCTTTCCCATAGGAACGAGTATCTTCAACTTTCAGATAGGCTATTTTCCTCAATACGTTGCCGCATTTGCGGTTGGTGTTGCGGCTGGCAAAGGTGGCTGGTTGAACGAATGTGTCGCGTCGCGCAGCGCCAAAGTCGCAGGCGTTGTGGCGTTGATTGGCGGACCACTGTTTCTCGGTCTTGTTTTGTATCTCGGAGGTGCGCCGAGCGAAGGGCCTTCACCAGGTGAGCATGGACCAATCCTCTACTTCGGTGGCTGGAACCTGGAGTCTTTAGGTGCAAGCGTTTGGGAGCAATTTACGGGGGTAGGCTTGGCTATCGGAATGATGGCATGGTTTAGTCGAAGTTTCTCTCAAGACAGTTCTGTCTGGCGCTGGATGGCTGACCGTTCATTTGCCGCCTATGTCTGTCATCCGCCAATCCTCGTGTCGCTCACGCTCATGTTTCGGACAATACCCATCGGTCAACTTTCGCATGTATTGCTCCTGACCATCACCGGATTGGTTTTGAGCTTTGCTGTTGCTGATCTGGCCAGGCGCATTCCGGGGCTCAGAAGAATCGTGTGATCCGTATGTTGACGGTCAGCCTCCTGCGGATATACCACTGGAGGCACCGTTGAACCTACCACTTCAACCGCCTGTTGCCTTCACGCGTCTCACGCTGCATGGATCTCGATGTTGAAATGCTCATCCTCTTCAGGTGCCTGGAAGAAGGACGACACATAGATGAAATCCGCCTCCGTCAAGTGATGGGAACCCTCCGGCCGTTCGAGGTTACGCCTTGCGATCCGCGTCAGACATCTCTCGTCTGAGGCGGTGACCAAGTGCAGTACGTGCGCCGTTTTTGCCTGCTCAAACACGGAACGAAACCAGCCCCGGCCGACCTTGGTATTTGCCGGGAAGTCCAGCACTACGGATTGACCGGCGTTCAACAGGTCCACAGCAAGTGGGCCAACTACTGTCTTCAGCTTCCTTGAGCATTGGATGTAGTCTTCGAAGGATTTCATCTGATCGCCAAACAGGCGCAAGAGCCAGATGTCTTCGGAAATCAGTATCGCGTCGTGCTCCTGGGCTAGACGTGATGCGATGGTCGATTTTCCGGCACCTGCCTTTCCGCAAAAGAAGTGAAGAGTTGAGCGAGGGATCATGCGGCTCGAAATTGGCGGGTGGTGGTGCTGGTGGAGTCTAACGATATGCGCTCATCGGCCACGACGCAATACCTGAGAAGCCAAGAGCACGTCGACTGCTAAAACCGGTAGGATTGAGCCGCCCGCTGAGGCAGTTGCAAGAGGAACTTGAAAGCTCTACCCAAGCTATCGGAACGGACTTTGACAACTTGCGCTAGCACTTCGGCCAAGATAGTCGGCAGTGATTAGGTCCAAGCCCTCCAACATGGTCTTGTGCAAGGTTCTTGAGTTGCCCAGTAGCGGCTTGTCTAAGGCGAAGCGCCGCGGGACCATTTGGGTGCGGTGGAGCATTTCGACTCGACCAGCCAAAGTGCTGCCGTGTTTCTGGAGAACTGCTGCTGTCTGACACATGCGCGCACTGATACCCCGTCAGGTCGACTGAACGTCTGCGCGATCGATCGGTCAGGCCGACGCAGATCGCATCACGGCGGGCGGCCCGAGGCGAACCGGCAGCGCCCATGCTGCGACACAGGCTGGCAGTGCGGCCAGCGCTGCCGCCGTGAAGACGCCTGCCAGCGCCGCAGCGAGACCGCTGGCGGCATGGCGTACGAGGTATTCGCCCAGCAAGGCCACGCTTGCGGCGCCGCCGAGCGCACGCAACATCATGGGCAGCGCGGTCGCGATGCCCGTTTGCGTCGACGGAGCGGCGCGTTGCGAGACGACGCTCAGCACAGGCATAACGAGGCCCAAGCCCGCTCCGAGCGGCAGCACCGCTGCCGACAACGCCCAGGCCGAAGTGATGCCTGAGTGAAGCAGCCCTGCCATGACGGCCAGCGACACAGCCATCGCAATCGAAGCGACTACGGCCAACGAGCGTGGCGACGTGCCACGCCGCAGCCGCGCACCAGAGCGCCTCGACGCCAGTGTCAGCCCCGCCATAAGCGGCAGCAGATGCCATGCCGATGCGGTGGGCGATAGGTGTTGCACAGACTGCAGGAAGAGCGGTAAAAAGACCACTGCCGCAAACAGTGACATGCCGGTGCTTGTGGCCAGCCAGGCGTTGGCTGCGAAGCCGGGCCTGATGAACAGCGACAGCGGCACGATGGGATCAGCAGCGCGGTGCTGGCACCAAAGCCACACCGGCAGCAGTGCGGCCGCGGCGGCGGCCATCGCGGCGGCCGTGGTGGAGCCGATAGCGCGGCTGCGCGTGGCCATCATCGCGCAGACCACCACTGCGGTCAGCAGCAGTGCGCCGAGCCAATCCAGTGGACGACGCTCGCCGTGCGACTGCCCCATCGGCGCAGTCGCCAGCCCGGCCCAGGCGACCAGCGCCAGAGGCCCTGCCGTGAAGAACGTCCACCGCCAGGACAAATGTTCGGTGACGAATGCGCCTGCCAATGGGCCAGCCATCGTCGCCAGGCCGTAGGCTGCACCCAGTCGGGCCATGTGCGCGCTGCGCTCCTCTGGCGCCGCCAGCGCCGACACAGCCAACAGGGTCAACGTCATCAAGCCGCCGCCGCCGCCGCCCTGAAGCGCGCGGGCGGCGATCAGCGCATCCATCGTCTGCGCCGCGCCGCAGGCCAGCGACCCGGCGATGAACAGCCCCACCGCCGTCAGCAGCAGTGGACGCACACCCCATCGGTCGGCCAGCTTTCCGTACACTGGAATGACCACCGTCGAGGCGACGAGGAAGGCCGAGAATACCCACGACGAGCGGTCGGCCCCCCCGAGGTCGCGCACGATAGTCGGCAGCGCCGCCGACAGCAGAGTCTGGTCCAGGCCTGACAACACGAGTAGCAGCAACAGCAGCGCGTGGGCGACGGGAGTAGAGGTGGTCTTCATGGACGCAAAGTTTGCGACGGACACATGATTTTGTATAGTGCAATGTTTGAAACGAATAGTTGCAGCAAATGAAATCTTTGGATCTCAACCTTCTGCGCGCGCTTGACGCACTGCTGGCCACTGGCAGCGTGACCAAGGCGGCCGAGCGGTTGCACCTTTCCGTGCCCGCCACCAGCCATACGCTTGCGCGGGCCCGCGAGGCAATGGGCGACCCGCTGTTCGTGCGCGCCGGCCGGCGGCTGACGCCCACGCCGCGGGCATTGGCGATGAAGCCGGTCATTGCGCGGCTGCTGGCCGACGCCGATGCGCTGATAGCTGCGCCTGGCGAGCAAGACTTCGCAACACTGGAGTGTCGCTTCGTCGTCCGTGCGCCGGACGGCATCGTGGTGGCCTATGCCGCCGCGCTGACGCTGGCGCTACGCGAGGTGCTTCCGCTCGCCACACTGCACTTGGTGCCTGAGGCACACAGTGACCGCAGCGCGCTGCGCGAAGGCCGTATAGACCTGGACATCGGCAACTTCAGCGGTCACGACCCCGAAGTGGAAGTGATCGAGCTCTTGCAGTACGCGCAACTGGGCGCGGTGCGCGCCGACCACCCGCTGGCCAGGGGACGGCGCACGGCGCAACGCTACGCAGCGGCCACCCACGTGGCGGTAATGCCGCGAGGCGGAGAAACGTCAGCGGTGGACGAAGCGCTTGCACAACGCGGCCTGATGCGCCTGGTTGCGCTTACGGTGCCCAGCAGTTACGCGGCGCTGGTGGTGGCGGCCCGCTCGACCTTCGTCGCCACCGCTTCCGAGCGCATCGTGCGGGCCATGGCGCCAGCGCTTGGGCTTTTCGTCTTCGAACTTCCGTTCGAGCTGCCGCCCGAGCGCCAACTGATGGCCTGGCACCCGCGCCATAACTCTGACCCGGCACACCGCCAACTTCGCACGCTGGTGCAACGCGTTCTGGCAGGCGCGCTCCCGCTCATCGCATCACGCTAACCAGTCGGTCGACGCATTCGACCGTTTGTGGACACAGTCAGCCATTCCGGGAGCCGTAGGCTAGGCAAAGCGCATGGGATCGCCTAAAGTGACAACGCCTTTCCCGGTGCGGCCTTGGCAACCTGCACACAACCTTGCTCTATCCCATCTCAATCGCACACAGCATGCAGTCGCTCTCCCCTAAGCCCATAGGCTCCACCAACAGCCCCTACACCTGGCAAGGTGCAGTGCGGCTGATCGCTGGATTTGCCGTATTTTGGGCCTTTGCCGCCGGCCTGCTGTTCCTTGCCGCGCCAGGCCTTGGCTCGTTCGGCCATCTACTGCTGCTTCACGAGACCGGCGGCTCCGCCATCGTGGTGTGCGCTTTGCTGATTCGCCGCTCGCGCTGGTTCCCCAAGGCCTCCAATCCAATGACCCAATGGCTGCTCACTGGCGTCATTGCCATTCCGACCGGCTACGTTGTTGGCCATGTATTGACATTCCTGCTGCTCGGAGAGCCGATTCGTTTTGTGAGTCACGGCGATAGCCGCATGGTGCCCCTGGTTTTCACACTGCTGACCGCGGGCGTCGGGTTGTATTTCTTCGCCACACGGGAACAACTCGCCAACGAGGCGGCCGGGCGATCTGAAGCGCAACGCCTGGCGGCCGAGTCGCAGTTGCGGATGTTGCGGGCGCAGTTGGAGCCGCACATGCTGTTCAACACACTGGCCAACCTGCGCTCCTTGGTCAGCGATGACCCCAAGCAAGCGGAGGTCATGATCGACCGGCTGATCGTCTACCTGCGCAGCGCGCTGGCCGCTTCGCGCACCGAGTCCACCACCTTGAGCCGCGAGTTCACCCAATTGCGCGCCTATCTGGACATCATGTCGGTGCGCATGGGGCCACGCCTGATCTACCGCCTGGAACTTCCAGCCGAGCTGGAGCAAACCAGCATTCCCCCCATGCTGCTGCAACCCCTGGTGGAAAACGCCATCCGGCACGGCATTGAGCCCAAGGTCGGCAGCGGGACAGTAGAGGTGATTGCGCGTCGCACGCAAGCGGACATCGAAATCTCCGTGACCGATTCCGGCATTGGACTACCGTCGGACGACGAGCAGTCGCTGTCATCAGAGACCGTCAACGGTAGCTACGGCTTGTTGCACGTACGCGAGCGCCTGGCGGTCATCTACGCAGGACGGGCCAGCCTGGTCCTGAGCCGTCGCGCATCCAGCGGTGTATCTGCCGTCGTCAGTATTCCAGCATAAGGAGTCCCCCATGCCCACTGCGAAACCCCCCATTGCCGTGATCGCCGAAGACGAGCCGGTACTCGCCCGTACCTTACAGCGTCTACTCGCCGAGGTCTGGCCTGAACTACTGATTGCAGGTGTTGCAGAAGATGGCCCCAAGGCGATTGAAATGGCGCTTGAGCGCCTGCCCGACGTGATGTTTCTCGACATCAAGATGCCAGGCAAGACCGGGCTGGAAGTGGCTGAAGTAGTGGCCGATGATTGGCCCACGGACAAGGCCGCACCGCTGTTTGTCTTTATCACCGCCTATGACGAGTTCGCCGTGCCCGCGTTCGAGCACGCAGCGGTGGACTACCTGTTGAAGCCGGCCACGCTGGAGCGAATACAGATAACGGTCGAGCGCCTCAAACAGCGATTGACCGAGCGCGCGCAGGTGCCCGACGCAGGGGAACTGGCGGCGTTGATGCAACGCATGCAGTCGATCTCGACAAGCCCCAGTAAAGAGCCCGAGCGCATCACCGTTATTCGCGCTGGCGTGGGCAACACGGTGCGGATGATTCCGGTGGCCGATGTGATCTGCTTCGAGGCCACCGAAAAGTATGTAAATGTGGTCACCGCCACCGGCGAGGCGCTGGTGCGCATGAGTCTGCGTGAACTGCTGGCAAGGATCGATTCCACCGGCTTCATGCAAGTGCACCGCAGCGTGCTGGTCAACAGCAGCGCCATCCTCAGCGCAACACGGGACGAGATTGGACACTATAGCCTCGCCATGCGCGGGCTACAGCGCCCGCTCAAAGTCAGCCGCGCCTTTGGTCATTTGTTTCGGCCGATGTAGTAGCTGCGCGAACACAACTGAACCAGCGAGGTCAGGCGCGGGCACGCTCCAGAGTCTGAACGCGCACCTCGAAATCGTATGCATCGACGGACTGCGCCAGATAGCGTTCCTGCTGGGTTGCAGTCTTTGCATTGACCCACTCCTCAATGAATTGCAGCAAGCGTTTCATGGTCGTCTCCTCATGGGTTCAATGGAAAGGTGCCACGGGTGCGGTGAAATTCATCTTCCACCCGTGGCGCTTCGATTTACGACTTGGCGCAGGCGCAAGAGGGGCCGCAGTTGCACTTTGGGGTGCAGGCGCACACCTGTGGTACCGCAGCTTTTTGGCAACCACACACACAACTCTGGCCTGGGCAAGTGGTGCAGTTACAAGTGTTTTGAGTAGTTTGGTTCATGGCAAATTTCCTTTTTGGGTTTTCGAAGACGGGATGCCTTCGATGGGTGAACTTTCGGCGATGCAGCACTTCATCACCAGTGGATTGAGACCAACGGCTTTTGTGTGTGCGTGAGTGAGTGATTGGCTCTACCGAACGGCGTGTCGACGCACTGCTCGGCGTCACGCAGCGCTGGATCTCTGGCTGGGCATCTACCCTGTTGCAAACTTCAGGGCAACCGAGCAAGCACCCATCCAGTTGCGCCCGCCGACCGTTCACGGATCGAGCCCGACGGGTCGTCGCAACCCGCTGTCGCGTGGTTTCTGCAACGACGACAGTTTCAT
>Ga0066469_1000235_pt1 | contig 17370 bp, 18 predicted proteins | sample LakWasM103_HOW12_2_FD_59579 | JGI IMG/M metagenome (GOLD analysis project Ga0066469, IMG submission 59579) | Freshwater sediment methanotrophic microbial communities from Lake Washington under simulated oxygen tension - Sediment Metagenome 103_HOW12 | ecosystem: Environmental > Aquatic >... | reverse complement strand
CAATATCGATTCTGACAGCGTCAATGTGCCACCGAAAATGCCACATGAGCGTGGTGTCATCGTCCCGCCAGAGGTGCCAGCTGAAGGTTTGCCTAACCAGGATAAACGGCGCCAGAACAGTCAGCCGCGGCCCGATCCGCGCGAGCCTGTCCCACCCGCCACGGACAATCATTTAAAGAATTAATGTTGCTGAGGCCAGATTTGGTCACGACCAAGGAGAACGTTATGGAAGTTGTTGAAGATAAAATCAATCCGCCGCAGCACCAATATGTGCAGCCCGGCCGGGAAGAAGATATGCATCCCCAGCCCCAATATATTGAAGAGGCGTATGCCGGAAGCGATAAGCTCAAAGGCAAGGTGGCCATTATTACCGGTGGTGATAGCGGCATTGGCCGCGCCGTGGCGGTGCATTTTGCCGCAGAAGGTGCCGATCTTGTGATTGTTTATCTAGATGAACATGAAGATGCGGCAAAGACCCAGCAACTGGTGGAAGCCTATGGTAGCCAATGCTTGTTGATTCCAGGTGACGTGTCAGACGAGCGGTTCTGTGAGCAAGTTGTGCACGACACGCTGCTGCAGTTTGGCCAATTGGATATTGTCATCAACAATGCCGCCCAGCAGTTTCCGCAGACCAGTATTGTCGAAATCAGCCAACGGCAGTTGGAGCATACCTTCAGGACCAATATTTTCTCCATGTTTTATATGGTGAAGGCAGCCTTGCCGCATCTGCCGAAAAAAAGCCATATTATCAATACCGCGTCGGTGACGGCTTACCGGGGTAGCCCTGAGCTGCTGGATTATTCGGCCACCAAAGGCGCCGTGGTGTCATTTACACGCTCATTATCGCGACAACTGGTGCATAAGGATATTTACGTTAATGCGGTGGCACCGGGGCCAGTGTGGACACCGTTGATTCCCGCCAGTTTTGATGAAAAGAAAGTCAGCGAGTTCGGTAGTCAGGTGCCTTTAAAGCGACCTGCACAACCGAGTGAAATTGCGCCCGCCTATGTGTTCTTGGCCAGCCAGGCATCGTCATATATGACCGGACAGGTGATACACCCGAATGGTGGTGAAATTATTAACGGTTAATTGACCATTTTCTTGGTCGAATTAAGCCTGGTGTATGCCAGGCTTTTTTACGCCGACTATTTCCTGGCGCGATGTCCGAATTCTCCTACAGCAAATTCCGCCTTTGTTACATGGGCGCGCATTTTCCTTTTATTCATAATGGGTTGCGTCATCAATCGCGTGAATAACACAATCATTAGGAGAACGACATGAATCACAAGCTTGGCTTAGGCCTGTTGGTATTAGTTGCTGGACTCTCCGCCTGTGATAAACAGGCCTCGACTACTGGCGCCGCCGGGGAATCTACTGCTGGAGCGTCTGCTAGTGGTGAGGCCATTAAGTTCGTTAAAACACAGGATGGTTCTCCGCTCGAAATCAAGGCCGAGCTGTTCGATACCCCTGCCGCCAAAGAATTTTTAGCCACCGGTAAAAACCCCTATGTGGGCAAGGAAGATGCGATTGCCCAGGGTAAAAAAACCTTCCAGCTTTATTCCTGTACGCAATGCCATGGTCCGGATGCCGGTGGACAGGTCGGGCCAGCGCTGACCGGACCAAATTACAACTACGCCAAAGATGCCACGAATAAAGGCATGTTTGAGACAGTCTGGAATGGCACCAACGGTGGGATGGGCGCTAAAGGCAAGGGCTTGATGGACCCCTCAGACCCAAACAACGGTATTACCCCCGACGAGTTGCTGAAAGTCATTGCCTGGATACGTAGCCATGGCAGCCTGACGGGCAATGAAGAGGCCGCTTCATAATTTATCCTACAGGTTTTTTGTAAAGACACTGACATACAGCTGTTAACCACATCATTAGCATAAGTCTAAGCCTGCCACATCTGGCAGGTGACTTTAAAACTTTATGAGGATGCGATGATGAAAAAATTACTTTCAATACTATTAGCCAGTACGTTTTTATGTTCAATGACGGTTGCTTTTGCGGCACCACCAGACAACGCGCCGCCCGCACAGCAGCAAAAAAATCAGGTACCTGATACCCACCAGAACGGCGATTATCTGGAGCCACAACCTGACAATAATAATACGGCCACCACTGGTAACAGTGATGCTCAGGGTCGGCAGGGCAGTGCTAATAAACAGTCCAAGCCGGGTAACGTTGAAAAAAGCAAACGTTTTCATGAAAAGCCCCAAGACGGCGGCACGGGCGTGAAACAGTAATGGCCCGCATCAGTCGATTGCCCTGCATGGCTTAAATTGTGTATAAGTCTGGCAGGGCAGGGTGACTAAGTTCGAAGTGTTCTTAAACGCTACTAAGCTGGAGAAAACCATGACTGAAAAAGACCTGAAGTTATGTATGGAGCTGTGCAAAAAATGTGCAGACACTTGTGAAAGCTGTGCAATCGCCTGTGAAACTGAGGCCAATCCCATGTTGCGAACCTGTATTGAACTGGATATGGACTGCGCGGATTTCTGTCGCCTGACGGCTTCATTTATTGCGCGTCGCAGCGACTTTGTTGAACTGGTTTGTCAGGACTGTGCGGAAATTTGTACCGCCTGTGCCGATCAATGCGAGCAACATGCCTCTGATCATTGCGGTGCGTGCGCCCAGGCCTGTCGCAGTTGCGCAGAAGCATGCCTGAAGGTGGGCGCTGCTGCATTCGCATAATATGCAAATGATCTCTCTTCGCTTCTATGAGCAGGTGGCGATGCCTGAGTGCAAGCCACCTTGCACGCAGTGTATTTAACCAGCTTGCTTAACCGTAAGTTTCAATATAATAAACTCGGCCGGTCGCACAACTGCCATACCCATTTCAATCCGCATCAACCCCTGCGCAATATCATTTGCCGTCATGGTTTTGCCCAGGCCTATATTCACAAAAAATGCCTGTTCCGGTTTACTGCCTTGCAACGCCCCTTGCCGCCACAACAAGATTAAAAAGTTTTCCACCATGGCTTGCGCACGCACCCAGGTATTAGCGTCGTTAGGCTCAAATACCATCTGCTGCCACCCTTGGCTAACGGATGCTTCTACCCAGCTAAACAATCGCCGCACAGGAATATAACGCCATTCATTGTCGTTGCCAGCCAGTGTCCGCGCACCCCATATCTGCGTGCCTTTGCCCGTAAACTTGCGGATGATATTAATTGACTTGCCAGCGTCCACATCCACGTTGTAATCCTGTTGCTGTGTGCTGGTGAGGTTAAGCACTGGCCGTATCACCTCGTTAAGTGACACATTGGCGGGCGCCTTCCAGACGCCACGCCTCTGGTCGACCGCGGCATACACGCCCGCGACGGCACCTGTGGACGGTAAGGTATTTAAAGCGATATTTGCAGCATCTATCCATTGTTTGGCGAGCATATATTGTGCGTATAGCTTTTGGTTGAGCGACGCTAATTGTGCCTGGGATTCAGGCGTCGCCTTGACTAACCCGGCAGCGCGTATTGCTGCGATAAGCGCCCGCATGCTTTGGTCCTGGGTGAGCTGCTCAGCACTGACCACACGGCCATCACTTTTATATTTAAACAACAGTTGGTTAAAGTCGGTTGTTCTTGCCAGGCTGGCCACCAGCCATGGTCCATAGGCTGCACCATATTTCAGGTGATCCATGCCCAGGCTTTGCCTGAAACGCGCGGCTTCAGTGGCGAGGTCAGCCGGGTTATGTTGCAAACGCAAATCAAATAGCGCAAACCGGTTTTTTACTTGTGCGCACTGTGCCAGCGCGGTCGCCTCCAGCGTATGTGTCTCATGGCACAAGGTAACCTCCGGCATGGCGATCAGCGTTGGCAGCGGGTCTTTTTCTATGGCGCTTAAACCAGCTGCCAATGTGGCTGCTGAAACCTGGTCGTTGTAATTGCCGACGGAGACGATCACGCACGGACCACCACCATTGGCAAAAAACAGCCGCACGCTGTCATAGAGATAAAACGGTTGATCGACCGTAGCGTCAATCACTTGGTCTTGCGCATCCAGCCACAGCGTTACCGCCGACCTGGCTGCGCCACCAAACAGGTTTTCATAATCCAGTAAGGAGTAGATTTTTGTGGCGACGAGCGATAATGACACACCTTGTCTATCCGCTTTTTCGGTATAGCCTATCAATGCTAGGATCGCCGTTTCCAGGGTTGGAATACTGGGCGGGAGCTTGCTCACTTCTTCAATATAAACGCCGGGCGTTTTATAAACAGCCATGATTGATATCCCCGAATGTGGCACACGTGATGACAACAGTGTTCAAGCCATTATAGGCTGTTTAGCGTAACAGGGGAGAGTGAGTCAAGAGGGGCGTAGAACGTAAAACTGCCCATAGGAATCGCGCTGATTCCTATGGGCAAGGTCATGTGCATCACATTTATTGCGCAACCACAATATCGTCCTTCACGGCAGTCACACCTTTCACATTTTTAGCCAACAGCACCGCTTTATCTGCTTCAGCTTTCGATTTCACCACACCAGACAATTGCACCAGGCCATTGCTGTCGGTTTCTACTTTAATGTCTGTCGCACTCACCGCTTTGTCTTTGGCAAACGCTGTTTTCACTTTGGCGGTGATCACAGAGTCTTCAACCTTGGTGCCAATCGAGTCACCATCCGCCGCAAAACCAGCCATAGGCAATGTCAAAGCACTTACTAACAGAAGGGATTTGAATGTGTTTTTCATGATGATTCCTTGTTTGATTAATTTGTGGAGGTTTCATTATTCAGGCATCACGAAAAGTTAGGAATACAGCGCATTCTGATCCTGGCGTAGGAGTCCACTGACGATCACTTGGCGTTGAGTGTGTTTATGATTTTGGTTTGGTCAGCGCAATGGGCTCAATATCACGACAAATGTTTTCCAGTTGGTGTGCAATTTGGTGTGTGAATTTTTCAGATGTGTTTTCTGGTCGTTGCGCATTAAAGTAGCGCTCGGGGTTCTTGCCATTGATGACGGCAATTTCTGAGCGTTGAGTATGCGTTACGTACCAACCAGGCAGGGCGATCACGGCCTTTACGGTCACAGCCTCACCAACGGCATGACTTAACCATTGTTGCAAAGATTGCGCTTGGCGTGTTGCCTGTTCAGCAGGCTTCTCTTCGCTCCAACCGGGAAAGCGCAGTCGCTTTCCGTCAAAATTAACCCTGTGTTGATGACCGCCATTTTTGAACAGCGGCTTTGATCGCCCTTTAGTTTCAATCGCATATACGCCGGTTTTACCAACCACCACATGGTCAATATTAAAGCTGCTGATTGTATTTTTCAGCGTGACATCGTGAAAAACGTGATAACCATGTCGCATCAGCGTATTGAGTTCTTGGCCTACCGCCAGCTCAGCATCGTAGCCCAGTCGCAATTTTTCACGTAGTTTGATCAGCTTGATTAATTTGAACAGGATATAGCCGAAGAAGATCACGCCGGTGATAATCCCTAGTATCAGGGGATGTTTAACCGAAGGGAGATTTGAATAATACGCGTAAATAAATAATGAAATCATCGGCGGCAGCATAAGGTACATACCTAATTCGCTATCTACATCAGATAATTGCGCCTTCACTGACTCCCCTGCACTTCGTAGCAGGTACTGGGTGATTGGATTTTTTCTTCTGGCCGAGGATCGTTTTTTTGAATAAATCACAATCATTAAAATAACCGAGAAAGGCGCCAGGCAAATCGCCATGGTGATTAAGGCTGTCGACAGGGAGGAAGTGAACATATTAAATATGATTGTTAAAAAAAGTTATCTTATCTGAAGGGCTTGCAAAAGTCGATTGGGCGTTGATCGATATTTACGATGGAGCACTTTGAGATACCATAGCGCTAAATTCAAACTACTTAATCGTCAAGCATGCAATTACATACTCAAACGCTAGGCCAGGGCCAACCACTGGTTTTATTACACGGGCTATTCGGTTCGGCTGATAACTGGGGCAGCATCGCCAAACATTTTGCACAGCGCTACCAGGTCATCAGCGTCGATTTACGCAATCATGGCCGCTCGCCGCACAGCGCTTCACAAACCTATGCCGAGATGGCCGACGACTTATTAGAAACACTCAACGCGCTCGGGGTAGATCAAGTGCATCTGCTCGGCCATTCACTCGGCGGCAAAGTCGCCATGCAATTTGCCACGCAGTATCCTGAAAAAGTGAGCAAACTCATTGTAGTGGATATGGCGATGCGCGCTTATCCTGACAGGTACACGCAACTGATGGATCACATGCTGGCAGTCAATCTCAGCCAAATGGCATCGCGTAATGAGGTGGATAACGCCTTAAAGGATGCGATCACTAATGTGAGGGTACGGCAGTTTTTACTCACTAACCTGGTTAAAAATGAAGCACAGTTGCAGTGGCGGATTAACTTGCCAGCGCTCAAAGCCAATTACGCGACACTGATTGCAGCGATTGCAGTACATTTTGACCCGCCTAGTTTGTTTATTCGTGGTGAACGTAGTGATTATGTGCAAGACAGTGATATCGCGGAGCTTCAACAGCATTTCCCTCAAGCTGAATTTGTCACCTTGCCAACCGACCATTGGGTGCATGCAGAGCAGCCGCAATTATTTATACAAGCGGTAGAAGCCTTTCTTGCTTGAGTCGTATGTATCCAGAAACAATCAGGCCACATTTTTGTGGCCTGATCTCACATCATTATAAATTCACTACTGGAAAATCAATATCGGTCTGCGCGATGTGGTTGGTGTAGTTGGTCAAGGTGTTTAACGCGACATGGGCGATCACTTCCAGAATCAGGCCATCATCCACACCCGCTAAATGCGCTTCAATAAAGTCCTGGTCAGAAAGTACGCCGCGTTGTTGCACAATTTTGACCGCCAGTGTTAACAAACCCTCTGTCACGGCATCTGTGGCCTCAGCTTTGCGTGCCGCCTGAATCGCTTCAGTATTAAGACCTGCGCCTCTGGCAATCAGGCTATGTGCCGACAAGCAATACTGGCAATTATTAGCCTGACCAATCGCCAGCGCCAGTGATTCTCTCTGTTTTGCGCTTAAACGGCCTTTGGTCACACCCTCGCTCAATCCCAGGTAAGCGTTTAATGCCACAGGTGCCTGTGCCAAAGTGGCAATCAAGTTAGGCACTTTGCCCAGTTTTGTTTTCACTGCATCCAGCGTTGCATTGACTTCTGCGCTAGCAGTTTCGCGGTTGATAGTTTGAATACGTGCCATGATAAATCTCCTTGTCTGGTTAATTAAGACGCTTTGTGCGTTGGAGATATCATGCAATACTCATGATTATCAAAGGTCTCGTTATGTTGATCAGGAGTATCGTTTGGATCCGTTGTTGCCACTATTGAATCAAATATCACTCTCTGCGGAGGTGTTTTTTACCGGCGATCTTTGCCAGGTGGTGAATTTTGATGGCACTGGAGCGGTGGGGCATATTCATTTGTTGCGGGCGGGAAAGCTAGACCTGATGTTTCGGGATAAACGCATTGCGCATATAGATCAACCAAGCGTGGTGTTTTTCCCTAAACCGACCATACATGTGCTCACACCTGTGGCAGGTGAGCCATGTGAACTGGTATGCGCCATGATTGATCTTGGTGCCAAAGTGCGCAGCCCGTTGGCGACCGCATTGCCCGAATTTGTGATTGTGCCTTTAAGCGATATGCAGCAAATTGCGCCCACCTTGCAGCTATTGTTTCATGAAGCATTTGAGCAAGACTTAGGCAGGCAAGCAGCGTTAGATAGGCTGGCAGAATATTTCCTGATCCAGATTTTGCGGCATGTGATTAATCACGGCCAACTGCAGCAAAGTATTTTTGCCGCATTAGCTGATACAAGGCTAGCGCTGGCAGTCAAAGCCATGCATGAAAATCCTTCCCATCCGTGGACACTGGAAACCCTGGCCGATGTCTCCGGTATGTCACGCGCCAGGTTCGCAGCCAACTTTAAAGCCACGGTAGGCACCACGCCATTAGATTACCTCACCGACTGGCGGCTTTCGATTGCGCAAAACCTGATCCGGCAGGGCAAGCCACTCAAAAGCATCGCCACACAAGTGGGTTACCAAAGCTCCGCCGCATTCAGCCGCGTATTTGCAAAACGGCTAGGCACCACGCCAACAGAGTGGCAATAACCATGCGGCTCACACTTTATTTAAAAATATTTCAGGGTGCATACAATATTTCCAATGCTGAAACGTCTTCACAGCATGGATATACATTTAGAAAACAATTTACTCACAACGCAGCATTATTTGGCACAGCGTGATATGGCCCAGCAAGATTCTGTGATCACAGAAACATTCAATAAAGAAAAAGCCAGGCTGCGTAATTTCATCCGCAAAAGCGTACCGAATGCCGGTGACGCGGATGATATTTTGCAGGATGTGTTCTATGAGTTTGTTTCAGCTTACCGCCTGCCAGAGCCACTGGAGCAAGTCGGCGCGTGGTTATACCGTGTGGCAAGAAACCGCATTATTGACCGTTTTAGAAAGCAAAAGCAGGAGGTCACGCTGGAGCATGATGAAGATGACGATGCGCTCTGGCTGGAATCTATACTTTCCATTGAAACCGAAACCCCTGCGTCAATTTACGAAAGAAAAATGCTGGTTGAGCACGTGATTGCAACACTGAATCAACTGCCCAGTGAGCAACGGCAAGTGTTTATCGCACATGAGTTAGATGGCAAAAGTTTCAAACAAATTGCCGCAGAAACAGGTGTTGGCATCAACACTTTATTAGCAAGAAAACGGTATGCAGTGACTTTCCTCAGAGAGCAGCTGCATGTCAGTGACTAATCGTATTAATGACTGAATTATTGGAGAGATGAATGAAAAATTGTAAAAGTAAATGTGCTGCATTCGCAGCGTTAGCCGTAGTCTGCATCGCGGCCTTATCTTATGTGGTCATGCTGTTGTGGAACCACGTAGTCGTTTCATTGGCCGATGGCATTCACGCAATTGATTACTGCCATGCAGTTGGGCTGTTGATTCTAAGCAGAATTCTTTTTGGCGGATTCAGAGGTCGTCATGGGCATCACCATAGGCATTGCGGTAGTGAAGCCATGACAGCAGATGAACAAGAGAAAGTACGTTGTGGATTGTTCAGTCGCTTCAGATCTAAGAAAGATGCTGAGTAGGGACGAAATATATGCTTAATCGATAAGAAATAAACAATGGCTTCCATGTTTTGGAAGCCATTGTTGTATTTGGCGACAGAAACTACGCGTTGCCAGTGTGTTTAACCTGGCCCGCCAGGTGGTCAATAAATGCACGCACCACTGGCGGCAGCCCGCGCCGGGTAGTGAATACAATATGCAGAATGCCCAAGGGCGTTTTCCACTCGGGGAAAATCCTGACCAATCTTCCGCTTTTTAACGCTTGGCTGCAGGTATGGTCAGGCAATAACGCCACCCCAATGCCAGCAATAGCGGCTTCTCTCACGGTTGAAAAATCCACACAACTCAATATGGGTTCATGCCAGATAGATTTTGACCCTAATGACGCATGATGGAATTGCCATTCGATGGCATGGTTCTGGTCTGAGGTCGCGATGGTTGGCAAGGCGGATAAATTATCCAGGCTGGATTGATCCATCCTGTTCGCAAACGCAGGTGAAGCGACCAAAATGCGCTCGGAATGCCCAAGTGTTCTCATCACCAAAGAGCCATCGGTATCCAATACCGTGCGCACCCTGATGGCGACATCGATTCTATCCTCGATCAGGTTCACCGGATTATCCCCGGCGACCAGTTGTAATCTGGCTTGCGGGTAAGCCAAAAGGAATGAAGAAAAAATTGGCGCCAGCGTTTCGTACAAGCCGAGTGGGCAACTGCATCTTACTAATCCTTTCGGTTCACTGAGCGACTCAGAAACGATAGAGTCCGCCTGTTCCACATCCAGCATAATGACTTTGCAACGCTCATAAAACGATTGCCCGATCTCAGTCACACGGAATCGCCTGGTCGATCTTTCGATCAAGCGCACGCCCAGCCTTTCTTCTAACAGGCCAATTCTTCTGCTGATGGTGGATTTAGGAATGCGCACGCGTCTGCTGGCCGCCGCAAAGCTGCCGCCACTCACCACCTCCGCAAACAGAATGTAATCATTAATATCACGCATATTGGCTCATTTTTGGAACAATTAAACTCACAAAAGCAGTCTAGTGCATTTATTGGCTCACTGGCAATATTTCATCCATGCAGTCACGTTTATTTAATTACTCAAGGAGAAATATCATGTCAGCAACATTTGAAAACAAAGTCGTCGTCGTTACTGGTGGCACTAGCGGTATCGGTCTCGCAACGGCCAAACACTTTGCAAACCAGGGCGCGAATGTCTATATCACTGGCCGTAGACAAGCCGAGTTAGAAGCTGCGATCAAAACCATAGGCGGTAAAGTGAAGGGGATTCAGGCCGATATGTCCAAACTGGCGGATATTGACCGCCTCTATGACGCCGTGCAGCAAGACCACTCCCAGATTGACGTGATCTATGCCAACGCGGGTGGCGGTAATATGTTGCCGTTGGGCGCCATTACCGAAGATCACTATGAAGATATTTTTGGCAGAAATGTCAAAGGCGTGATTTTCACCGTGCAAAAAGCATTGCCCTTACTTAAAGATGGCGCGTCCATTGTATTAACTGGCTCAACCACCAGCGTCAAAGGCACCGCCGCATTTAGTATTTATAGCGCATCCAAAGCAGCCATTCGCAATCTCGCACGCAGCTGGATTTTAGACCTCAAAGACCGCGGTATCCGTGTCAATGTCGTCAGCCCTGGTCCAATCAAAACTCCTGGCCTGGTAGAGCTGGCCGGTAACGACCCAGTACAACAACAAGGCCTACTGGATTACTTAGGTTCTCAAGTGCCTATGGGCAGAGTGGGGGACCCTGATGAAGTCGCAAAAGCCGTGGCGTTTTTATCATCACCAGATGCCAGCTTCATCAATGGCATCGAGTTTTTTATCGATGGCGGCCAGGCTCAGATTTAGGGTTGAATTGGAATAAAGGCCCTCTCTATGCAGGGCTTTTTTAGGCTTCACTGTGCAATCTCACCTTTCGAGCTATGCATGACATATAAAATCATCAAAACGATGAAGCGATGATATTTTGTTAATATGTAGTTACGATCTTTGCTTGAATGCAAGTATATAAAGTGAATCCAAAGGGCTTGTGAGTCGAGACAAATACAAAAGCCATATTGATTTAGCTAGTTTGCTAATCTATAGCTGTTATTTCATATTGATATTTATTAGCTGAAATGTCTAGTACGATAGTTATTTAAGTATCTACGGGCTTTTGTTCCTGTCCCTAGCCCAAAAACACAAGAGGCGAATATCATAACCATCACCATTCTTGCAGAACACTCTGCAACAAATGGTGTTCCAAATTCATTTGGCAGAACAGGAATTCCTTGATCAAGTAATTGGTCGAATGTTTCCACTAAAACATGACTGGATTCGTATAATGATGATTACCGCTTAGGTTGCTTTGGCATTTTTTATTAGTGTGACATCTCATCACTTATATAAGCGCTTGAGCATGTAAATCTTTATGATGTATGCTTCACTTGCAACTCCTTTAAGAGGCACATAATAAATGCAAGAAGTACGAAAAATAAGACCTGCCGCAAGACTTATAAAAACGATAGGGCAGGACTTAATTAAAGATGTATACGCGGCGATAGTTGAGCTAGTTAAAAATGCTTATGATGCCGACTCACCAGATGCCATTATTAATGTTAAATATAGCCATGAGCACAAAAAACTATTAATTAGCGTAGAAGATCATGGGCACGGCATGACTTTTGATGTCGTTGTAAATAAATGGCTAGTGCCAGCAACAGATGATAAATTAAAAAGGAAGCGTAGCCCACAAGGTCGTGTTCTACAAGGACGTAAGGGTATTGGCCGGTTTGCAGCCTCGATTCTTGGCGATCGTGTCTCATTAGAAACTACATCAGAGGGCCGTACTACTTCTTTAAAATTGAATCTAGATGAACTGGATAATATTAGCTATCTTGATGAATGGAACATTGATGTTTCAGAAGAAGAAACTGGGCGTCCTAACGGAACATTCCTAAAAGTAATAAAAAATGATATTGAGGCGTCCGAAGTAATTGATACTTGGAATCCGAAAAAGCTACGCAAGCTCTTTGTTGAGTTAAGCAGTCTTATTGCTCCTGAAGAGGTCTATAAAGAGGCAGAAGCTCTGGGCTATAAGATTGATTACAATGAGTTCAAGATTGATTTAAATTTTGGTAATTTTCCGGTCGAAGAATATGATAATCGTCAGCTAGAAATTAGGCCATTCCCTGTTTTGGATCTTTATGATTATAAAATTTCTGGGAAAGTAGATTCAGACGGATTTGCAAATCTAATTTATGAAAATCAAAATATTGCAGGTCTGAACCCTGAAAAAATTACTATAAAAGTACCTCTAGAAAAAGATGCGGGCCATAAATACCCAGGGGAAATTTTTATTGATCTTAGAGTATACGATCGTGATTCGGACAGTATAGATAAGATCATTGGTCGCGGTTTAAAAGACCCTGGAACAGGGACATATCTGGGTAAGCAAGAAGCCAGAAAAATTCTTGATGAATATTATGGTATTGGTGTTTATAGAGAACAGTTTAGGATCAGACCTTACGGTGAGCAGTCTTTTGACTGGTTAGATCTCGACAAAAAGAGAGTGCAAAACCCATCATACAAAGTCGGACATAATCAAATCATTGGCTTTGTCTATGTGAGACCAGAGGAGCAATCTGGATTACAAGAAAAAAGCGCTCGTGATGGATTGATGGAGAACGGAGCATATTTCGGATTAATTACCGAGGTTACTCGTGTGCTCAATGAATTAGAAGCAAGAAGATTTAAGTATCGAGAGAGGGCACTTAAGGGCGGTAGAGCTAGAAATATTCAAGAGGACATAGATAGTTTATTTGATTTTGACAATACTAGAAGGCGTATTACAAAAGGGTTAGATGCACTCGGAATTTCAGCATCTCAAAGGGCGAATGTGGATGCTGTCGTAGATCAAGTTTTAGAAAGCGAAAAGCAAAAAAAATCAGAATATGCTAGAAAAATTCGTGACACTATTGCGACCTACCAGGGGCAGGCTACGTTAGGAAAGATTACTCATGTACTTCTCCATGAGGGGCGTAAACATATCAAGTATTTAACGGAACAGGTACCGAGAGTCATTAAATGGGCCAAAACACTAGATCAAAAGCCAGAACTTAAGGAATCGCTTGATGACAGGGCTGATAAGGTTCTTTTGCATGCTAAAGGGTTGACGTTTTTATTCAGTAAAATTGAACCGCTGGCAAGAACCAGAAGGTCACCACGTAAAACTGTCAATCTTGTTAAAGAAATTGAAAGTACATTTGCCATTTTTTCATCTGAGCTTAAATCCGGTGAAATAGTACATAGCATTAACTCTCAAAACTCAGAAGTATTGATTGACTCAAACGAAGTCGATTTGATAACTATTTTCTCAAACTTAATCGAAAACAGTGTTTTCTGGTTGGGTCAAGTTGAAAGCAGGCAGCGTCGGATTGATGTCGATATTTTTAATGAAGATAAAAAGATAATCATTGAATACAGAGATACTGGCCCAGGTTTTCAGGGGGGGAATCTCGAGTTGATGTTTGAACCAGGTTACAGCATGAAGCCAGAGGGAACTGGCTTAGGACTTGCTTTGGCCGGAGATGCCGTAAACCGAATTGGAGGTCGGATTGAGGCGAAACACTCGGATGAAGGGGCTGCGTTTGAGATTGTTTTTGAGGGAGTGGCAAAATGAATCAAACTATAAAGTTTTTAGTGGTAGAGGATGACGATGGTCAATGGGAGACATACCAAGATACGGCTACTGATTTATCAACTGCTGAGCTTTCTATAGTTTTAGAAAGACAAACGAATGCTGGTAATGCCTTATCAACTTTATTGTCAAATAATTATGATGGCGCAATCGTAGATTTGAATTTATCTAGAGCTGAACCTGATAGTGCAGCTGGCAATGATGTATTGAAAACAATAACTAAAAACCATCGATTTCCCGTGCTTGTTGTTTCAGGTAACTTAGCAAACTTAGATCCTAGTATTCAAGAGTCTGGTTTTTTAAAGACATTTACAAGAGATACACCTAACGATGACATTTTTCAGTGCTTGCTTAAAATTTATTCGACGGGAATAACTCGAATACTTGGAGGCAGAGGCCAAATTGAAAGACTATTAGGGGATATTTTTTGGCGACATCTAGCTAATAATTTTGATGCGTGGAACTTTGGTAACTCAGACTCCGAAAGAACACTTTTAAGATACACAGTTGCTCATCTAGCTGAATATCTTGACCTTCCAAATGGAGAGGACAAGTTTTATCATTCCCCAGAGTTTTATATTAAGCCTCCAATTAGACAGTTCATCGCTACTGGAGATATTATCGAAAAAGATCAAATAAGATATATTGTTTTATCACCAGCATGTGATGTCGCTGTCAGAAATGTTGTTGATGATAAGCCGGTAATAAATGCTGAAAGGGTTTTATTGGCCCCTCTGATACCTGTTTCAAGAGCTAAGTTTTTAGAAAAAAAGATTATTTCAGAAGCTCATAACTCAGAAGCACGAAGAAAAATCCTGGATGAAATTATTAAAGGTCAGCGCGAAAAGTTTGTTTTCCTCCCACCGTATGAAGAAATATATGCATCTGTTGTGGATTTACAAAATGTTTATACCTGGGATCTTGATCAGTTTTTCACTGCTCAGAGAATAGCAACAATATCTGGTCAATTTTTAAAAGACATTCAATCTCGCTTTGCTAGTTACTATGGTAGACAAGGCCAGCCAGACTTGAATAAAGCTCAATTATTAAGCGATTTAGCTTCTAAACTTTCCCCTACATAATGATCGTTTATACAGGCGAAGAGCTATATCACTCCGATTTAATAATTGATGCAATCTACAAGGGTTATAAAACTGATCGAGGCGGTATTTCAGACCCTCTTGTTAGGCTTGTAGGTGTGAGTAGGCAGGGTGGCTTTAGATATAGAGGTACTAAAAGCAAACCAGACATACTTGTTCTTACCTCGAATCTGGTTGAGCCAGACTGGCCTGATGAGCTTGATTCAACGACAGGCCGCTTTGTATATTATGGCGATAATCGAAAGCCAGGTCTTCAACTTCATGAAACTATTCGGCATGGAAATTTTCTCTTAAGGAGCATTTTTGACCAATCACATTCTGGTCGAAGATCTGAGATTCCTCCAATTTTAATTTTCACCAAAGAAGGTGAAGGCAGGTCGTATCGTTTTAGAGGCTTAGCTGTTCCAGGACATCCATCAACCCCTTCAAATGAAGATCTCGTCGCGGTATGGAGGACATCCGGCAATGAACGCTTCCAAAACTATCGGGCAGTGTTTACGATACTTGATTGCTCAACTGTAAAGCGAGATTGGATACATTCAGTAGGTGAGGGTGAGCATGTAGAAGTGAATGCCCCAGAAGCATTAAAAAAGTGGATTAAAAATGGAGTGGCGAAACCATTACTGGCTCCTAAGACTCAATTGGTAAGGACTAAGATTGAGCAACTTCCAGCTACAGTTGAAGGGAAAGCTTTACTAAACGCTATAAAGAATAAATTTGAAAAAAACCCATATGGCTTTGAGGTCTGTGCAGGTGAGATTACAAAGCTATTGTTATCAAATGTTTCTCGATTGGATCTTACCCGCCCCTGGAGAGATGGCGGCAGGGATGGGATTGGCTCTCTGAGGATAGGTAAAGGGCCGGCTTCAATTGAGGCAGCATTTGCATTAGAAGCAAAATGCTATGCACATACAAATTCTGTTGGGGTTCGAGAGGTGTCTCGTCTTATAAGTCGAATAAAACACAGGGAATTTGGTGTGCTGGTCACAACCTCATTTGTTGACAAGCAAGCCTACAAAGAGGTTGTCGATGATGGACATCCTGTGATTTTAGTTACTGGAGCTGACATAGTGCATTTATTAAGGGACGCAGGTCATAGTAGTATTGAGTCGGTTAATAAATGGCTCGATGGTTTATCAAATACAATATCTCCTTGATCTAAATTTTTATAAAGTATCAAGTTAGATGCTCGCTATTAATTTCTTTTTTATTCTGATCTGCAGTTAACTTTTGGTTCGCGTCAATCCATTGAAAGATGGATGTCATAACATCTGCACAAACTCCATTACCACACAACTTCACTTTTTCTCTTCTACTGCCAAAAGGTAGCTGATGGCTATTTCCTCCACCCATTGCTTTCATCAATTCATTAGGTTGAAGCATTCGAAGATAGGGTTCATCATTTTTCCAAGTAACTAACCCAAATCTATCGATAGTAGTGACTGTTCTTAGCGGTGTATCAATGGTTTGCCAGCCTCCAGCATAATCGGAGCCGTAGTAAACGATGATAAAGGGTTTATTGCGACCTAAACTAGCAATAGCGCGTTCGGCTCTCTCAAGCGTTGCTTTAGCTCTTCCAGACTTATACAGTTTTGAGGACTTATAACTTGAATTCCATTCGATAATATCTTTTGCGGCAGAGGGTACACCATCTGCAAAATTCAAAAGCTCTTCTTTAGAAACCAATGTACCTTCTCGATCACATACTAAAAACATTCTCTTACGTGCTTGCGCTGAACCAAACTCCGCAGAATTTAAAAGCAAATCACTAACGGTATAACCCAACTCTTCTATGGTATCGATTAATTCGGTGTGTCGGTTCCACTTTTTCATTCGATTAACATTTTCTACAATGACCCATCTTGGATTGAATGCTTCAATCCAAGGGACTATGCCAATTGCAGTTTCTCGGCTTTTTTCTGAGCCAGGTTTGGAACCTCTTGCTATTGAGTGAGACGTGCACTCCGGAGAAGTAAGTAACACTTCCGGATTATATTTTTCGCTAATAGCTTGGATATCTACATTTTCAATGCGATCTGTGATCACATCTGCATTCGGAAAATTAGCGGCATAAGTTTGTGTCGCAAGCGGCCACGCGTCCAATCCAAGTAAAGGCTTTCCTCCACCTTTAACCGCGCCACGAGCTCCAAACCCACCCCCACAAAATAAATCAACAAATGTTGGCAACTGATACCCTCCTATTTTTCGGAAACAATACCAGGTATTGAAAAATATTGGTAGTAAATATTGCTGAAATAACGATATATATTAAGTCAAGACTTGAGCTACGGACATATTCATTTGATATGTCTATTCTGATGCATGTTTGCCTGAGCCAATTTGAAAGAAATGATCCAAATCAATAATCCAATCACTGAAGTAGCCGCACCAATCGCTCCAAATACGTTGTAGCCTAATCCATGGTCAATCGCCATTCCACCCAGCCAGGGGCCTAAAGCATTCGCGGTATTT
>Ga0066469_1000233_pt1 | contig 17451 bp, 11 predicted proteins | sample LakWasM103_HOW12_2_FD_59579 | JGI IMG/M metagenome (GOLD analysis project Ga0066469, IMG submission 59579) | Freshwater sediment methanotrophic microbial communities from Lake Washington under simulated oxygen tension - Sediment Metagenome 103_HOW12 | ecosystem: Environmental > Aquatic >... | reverse complement strand
TCGCAACCCTGCTTGCAGGCTCGGCACTCGCCCAAGTCAGCCCGGTCGCAACCGATCAGCGCACCATGGAGATCGTGGACTCCCGCTGTGTGCTGTGCCATGGCCGCGAGGGGGAAAGTGCCAGTGCGATCTACCCGCGATTGGCAGCGCAACACCCGGATTACCTGTTCAAGCAGTTAAAGGATTTCCGCGACGGCCGGCGCAAAAGTGACACCATGAGCGACATGGTCAAAGGAATGAAGGACGAAGAATTCAGGGGCCTGGCCGCCTGGTTCAGCAGCCGCAAACCGGGCTTTCGCCAACCTGCGGACGCTGATCTTGCGGGTGTCGGCAAATATATCTTTACCAAGGGCAATTCTTTCTCCGGCGTGCCGGCGTGCGTGTCGTGCCACGGTGCCAACGGACACGGCACACAGCAATTGCCACGGTTGGCGGGCCAGCACCCCGCCTATCTGGAGGGACAACTCAAGGAATTCGGGGACCGCGAACGCACGAACGACAACGCCGTCATGCACAGTGTGGCTTCCAAACTGACCGCGCTCGAGATCCGATCGGTATCGGTCTACATCGGCAGCCTGCAATAGACCGATGGAAGGTTCGCTGCACCGCTCCCGATGGATTCGGGGACTCTACTTTGCCGCAGGTGTTGCTGCATTGGTAGCGGGGCTGGTGGGTATCGTCTTGCCCGTGTTGCCGACGACCCCGTTTGTGCTGCTGGCTGCCGCGTGTTTTGCCAAAAGCTCGGACCACTTCTACAACGCGCTGCTCAACCATCGTCTCACAGGTCCCCTCATCGCTGACTGGCGAACGCACGGCGCCATGCAACGCAAGACCAAGCACTGGGCCGCGTTCATGATGGTCCTGTCATTCGGGACCTCGATACTCATCATGCATTCGTTCTGGCATCGCATCATGTTATTGGCCATGGCGGCAGTCCTCGGGGTTTTCATCTGGCGCGTCCCTGTGCGGCCCGAGCCCACGGCCGACCCAATGGCGGCGCCCGCCTCGCCTGAGACCTGACGCCATTCGCCGTGTAAACTGTTTCCATGTGCCAACTCCTTGGAATGAACAGCCGGCTGCCGGCCAGTCTGACGCTGAGTTTTACCGGGTTTTCGCAACGCGGCGGTTGTACCGACCACCATGCGGATGGCTGGGGCATCGCTTTCTTTGAGAGCGACGGGCAAAAGCCCGGGAAGGCGGCGCGCTATTTCGTCGACAAGGAAAGCGCTGCCACATCACCGATTGCGCAAATGCTGCGCACCTACCCGATCAAGAGCCACAACGTCGTCGCCCATGTGCGCAAAGCCACGGTGGGTCAGGTCAGTTTGGAAAACTGCCATCCATTTGTGCGCGAGCTGTGGGGCCGCTACTGGGTGTTTGCCCACAATGGCGATCTGAAGGACTTCCAGCCCACTTTGCATGGAGCCTTCAAGCCGGTGGGTGACACCGACAGCGAACTTGCGTTTTGCTGGTTATTGCAGGAGCTCAACAAGTCGCACTTCGGTGTGCCCAGTGTCGAAGAGCTGACGCACACGCTGCGCGAACTGGTGCCGCGGATTGCCAGGCACGGCACTTTCAATTTCCTGCTCAGCAACGGACAGGCGCTTTGGGCGCATGCCAGCACCAAGCTGCACTATGTGGTGCGCCAACACCCTTTCACCCAGGTCCAGCTGAAAGACGAAGACGTGAATGTGGACCTGGCGGAACTCAACGGGCCCGAGGATCGTCTGGCCATCGTTGTAACCGAACCACTGACCACCAATGAAAACTGGGTCGCGATGGAGCCCGGTGAGTTCAAGGTATTTGTAGACGGTGCGCCGTTGATCGACTGACAATTGGGGTGCCTGGCAATGCCGGGGCGTATCAGGCTTGGATTCTGGGCGCGACCACTGCATGTGTCAACAGCATTTATCCCTACGCATTGTTCACGAAATTGGACTAGATTCGTGAGGGCAGCATGGCGTAAACAACCCCACCTCATCGAGGCCATTCCATGAAAAATCTCTCTCAAGACACAAGCTGTGGGACCGGATCGGCGGTGTTGTTACTGCTTTGCACGGCGTTGGGTGCATGTGCGCCGCAGGAACCTGTGCGAGCCATAGCACCTGCAACGCCCGCTACGGTCGCTGTGGCGCAACCCGCTCCCGCTGCGCCACCGCCGGTTGTTGCACTACCCTATGGGGATGCGGTCAAACTGGCCGCACGCGATCTGTTCACCAAGGCAAAACTGCCCGATGGCCAATCCTTCAATCTGGTGATTGATCCCCTGGTGGATGGCACGACGGGGATGCAGTCCGTGGCCACCGTTGCACTGGAACAGCAGGTCACAGACATCGTGTCCAGCAACTATCCCCGCTACCAGGTCAAACCGTTCAATGCGGCAAACCTTGCTGCCGCACCGCTGGTTTTCATTGGTACCTTCACGCCCATCAATCTGCAGGGAAAGGCCGCGGGCGAGCGCGATGCCTATCGCGTCTGCTTTGCGCTGGCCGATCTCAAGACCGGCAAGATCGTCAGCAAGGGGTTTGCCAGGTCACAGACCGACGGCATTGATCCGACACCCTTGCCCTATTTTCGCGATGCGCCCCTCTGGGTCAATGACAAAATTGTGGAAGGCTATATCAGGACCTGCCAAGGCACCAGCGCAGGAGACCCCATTAATGCGGCCTACCTTGACAAGGTGAGCGTCGTTGCCGGCATTGATGAGGCCACCAAAGCCTACAACAGCAAGAAGTACAGGGATTCTCTGGCCCTCTTTACCGCCCTGTTGCGAAACCCGGCCGGCGACCAGCCTAGGGTGCATACAGGCATTTACCTCTCCAACGTGAAATTGGGGCGCCGCGAAGCAGCCATGCAGGTGTTTTCGAAAATGGCAGCCCAGGGCATGAGCGCGAAACGCCTGGCCGTCAAATTTGGTTTTCAAAACGGCGGTTCGGCATTGGCCAAAGATGAAAATCCCTACGACCGTTGGATCAAGGAACTGGCCAGTGTGTCCTCGAAATTGGCGAAAACTTCCGAAACCTGCTTTGAGGTGGGCGGGCATACCGGCCGTGGAGGATCGGAACCACTCAACGAACGCCTGGCGCTTCAACGCGCCGAATACGTCAAGCAGCGCCTGCTGGCAGAACGCAAGGATCTAGCGAGCGTCATATCAACAAAGGGCTATGGCTCCAGCGAAGCACTGGTCGCCACCGGAAAGGGCGATCCCTTTGACTCCCTGGATCGGCGCATCGAATTCAAATCAACCCAATGTCCAACCAAGAGTTGAGTCAGGGCCACAGTGAAGACCTATTTCAGCCGCGTGTGTGCCTTTGCGCTTGCCACATGCATCTGGAATTCCTTTGCGGGGTCAGACCAGCCAGCTGAGGCTCCTCTATTGCGGACCAATCTCGGTTCGCACAGCGCGCCCATTCGTGCCATCGATGTAGACAGCAAAGGGCGGTATGCGGTAACGGCTGCGGAAGACAAGACGGCCGGCATCTGGGATCTGGAAAGCGGCAAGTTACTGCAGATCCTGAGACCCCCGGTGGGCCCAGGCAACGACGGGAAACTCTTTGCCGCCGCAATGACTCCGGATGGAGCCATGGTCGCCGTGGGCGGGTGGTCCGCAGACAACGACGTCTACCTGTTTGACCGATCCAGCGGGGTGCTGCGGCATCGCATCACCGGATTGCCGGATGTTGTCACCCAGCTCACGTTCTCACCCGACGGAAAGGCGCTCGCCATTGGGCTGTGGGGTGTCAATGGGGTGCGCCTGTTCAGCAGCGATTCTGGCTGGCACAGCAGCCGCGAGACTGGCAGCGACAACCGCTACGAAGGTGCGGTCTCCGGGGTCAGGTTCTCCTGGGACGGGGCCCGGCTCGCCGTGGCAAGTACCGACGGGTTGATCCGCGCATACACCGCAACGCAACGATCCCTCAGCCTGCTAGCCAGCGCCCGCCCCACCCTGGGGCGCCAGCCGTTTGGCGTCGCCTGGTCACCGGACAATCGACTGCTCGCCGTGGGCTTTTCCGATGCCGCCTCGGTTGCCGTGTTGAACGCGGACAGCTTGCAGCTGGCCTACGCTCCCAGCACCGCAGGCATTTCGGGCGGCAGTCTGAATGCCGTTTCCTGGACACGCGATGGAGAGGAACTGCTGGCGGCGGGAACCTGGCGAGGTGCCGATCGCTTAAACATCCTGCGACGCTGGCGGCAGGGCGGCAGGGGCGCGGCAAGCGACAGCAGTGTTGCCAGCAACAGTGTTGTAGGTGTCCACGCCTTGGCCGACGGTCGCGTGCTCTATGCGTCTGCGGAACCCTCGTGGGGGTGGTTAAAGAAAAGCTCCGATGGATATGCCCATCAATCGTTTGGCAGTGCGCTGGCGGACTTCCGCAATGCTCGCAACACGTTTCGCCTGTCCCGTGACGGCGCAAGCGTGGCATTTCCCTTGAACAACAACCAGGATGCCGGCGAGGTCGCCGCATTCGACGTCGTGCAGTTGCAGTGGACGGCACCCCAGCCGCAATGGAAGCCCCCCAGTGCCGGGAAGCCCCCAATGGCCATCGGCGATTGGTTCGAAAACACCTCCCCCACGCTGAACCAGCGTCGCATCAGCTTGCATGAGTCCGAAATTTCCATGACAGCAGCGGTTGCATCGAACCACTCCGGTTTTGCGATCGGGACCAGCCAGCACGTCCGGTACTACAACGCGAGCGGAGCCGAACTCTGGCGAGTGGCTGCGCCAGGCACGACCTGGCAGGTCAATATTTCAGAGAACGGCCGATGGGTCGTCGCTGCATTCAGCGATGGCACCATCCATTGGTACACGGCAAAGGATGGCATTGAACATCTGACTTTGTTTGCGCACACCGACCGTCGCAGATGGGTGCTGTGGACACCATCCGGCTTCTTCGCCGCGGGCCCGGGTTCCGAGGACTTGATAGGCTGGCATCTGAACCGGGGGAAGGACCTGGCGGCAGATTTCTTCCCGGCCTCTCGATTTCGGGGGCAATACTATCGCCCCGATGTGGTTGCCCGGATGATAGATGCCGCGGACATTCAGGAGGCGGTTCGGCTGGCCGATCTGGATGCCAACCGAAAACCGCGAACCGACACGGCAAGCGTAGCGCTTCCACCCATTGTGGAGATACTGGCCCCGTCCGGGGAGGTGTCGACCTCCAAAACCGAAGTGACGCTTCGCATTGCCGTGCGCACGCCCAACGATGCACCCGTGTTGTCGGTACGTGTCCGGGTCAACGGTCTGTTGCAACCAGAAACGCGCCTTCCGAAAGGCCTGGATGCGTCCAGCGCCTCCGGTCGTGAGGTCACCGTCAAGGTCCCCGCAGACGACTCGGAGATACAGGTATTTGCCGAGAATCGCAACGGAGTATCGACTCCCGCCGTCGTCCCCGTGAAATGGTCCGGATCACGGCCCCGCGACACCTCTACCCCAAACACGGCCAGGGCCGACAGCTCCCTGGCGCCCAAGCTCTATGTGCTGGCCGTTGGCATGTCCAGGTACCGCAACGCCTCCTACAACCTGGACTTCGCCGCCAAGGATGCGGGGGACTTCAGCAGGGCAATGTCCCTGCAAAAAGGAAGCCTCTACCGCGACGTGGAAGTCAAGCTACTGACGGACGGAAAAGCCACGAAGGACGGCGTTCTGGACGGGCTGGAGTGGCTCAAGCGCGAGGTGACATCCCGCGACGTCGGCATACTCTTTCTCGCCGGGCACGGCCTCAATGACAACACGGGCAACTACTACTTTCTGCCCCACGACGGCAACCCGGAACAGCTGTTGCGCACCGGAGTCGCGCAAAACGACATCAAGCTCGCGCTGAACAGTATCGCCGGCAAGGCCTTGTTCTTCATCGACAGCTGCCACTCGGGCAATGCCCTGGGCACGGCAAAGACCCGTGGCGTGGTCGATGTCAACGCCGTCGTCAATGAACTGGCGTCTGCCGAAAATGGTGTCATTGTTTTTGCCGCGTCCACCGGTCGGCAATTTTCGAGAGAGGCGCCTGAATGGGGTAACGGTGCGTTTACCAAGGCGGTCGTGGAAGGATTGACCGGCAAGGCCGACTTCCGGAAAACAGGAGTCATCTCCCACAAGGCGCTGGACTTCTACGTGGCCGAGCGCGTGAAAGAACTAACCCAAGGACAGCAGTCACCGGTCAGCATCACTCCGTCGGGAATCAGCGACTTCCCTATTGCACTGGTGAAGCGCTGAGCTTTGCCATGGCACCTCACCTAAGAAAACACTGGATCAACGCAGCGGGTATGGCCCTGCCCTGGCTGCTTGCACTGGCGTGCTTTGCAACGCCGGCGTTTCAATTGCTGGAAAGCCAGTGGCGCGACCAGCAATTCCGTTTCCTGTCGACCACCCATCCCATTCTGGATGGCGAGCCCGTCGCCATCGTTGGCATTGATGACGAGGATATGGCCCAGTTCGGCGTTCCCAGCGCCTTGATGCACCGGGAGTTGGGCGCATTCATGGAGGCCATGGCGATGGCACAGCCCAAGGTGGTGGGCCTGGACATGCTGCTGCCAGCCGTTTCGTATGACAGACTGCAGCCGGGCCTGGATGCGGCGCTGGCGCGCGGCATCCTGAAACTGCGACCGGTTGCGCAACTGGTGCTGGGGCTCAGCGCCGACAGCGAAGGCACACCCAGACCGGTGCACCCGCTGTTCAACACACTGCTGGGAACGGCGGGTTTCGGCTATATCTTCGTCGTCTCCGACGCCGACGGAGTGATTCGCGTGTTTGACGAAAAAATAGGCGACCGGGGAAGTCCGGTCCCGACCCTGACAGGGCAAATGGCCCGCGCGATGGGTGTACAGCCGACTCCCGGCCTCATCAACTACGCCATCCGTCCGGCGTTCCAGTACCTTCCCCTGCGCAAGGTGCTGGCATGGCAACGCGACGGACAGGTTGACCTGCTGCGTGCCGCATTCACCAACAAGGCCGTCTTCCTGGGCAGCGTCATGTCGTTTGACGATCACCAGCGCACATCGCTGGCGCTGGGCACCTGGAATACTCCGAACGGAACCTCACACGGTGTTCTTGTTCACGCGCAGCAACTGCGAGGCATGATGGGCAACGCCATGGTCCAACCCCTGGCAATCCCGTACCAACTGATCCTCATGGCGCTGCTGACCCTGGGATGGTGGCTCAAACCCGGTGCCTGGGCCTGGGCCGGCATGGTCGCTCTGGCACTTGCTATCCAGGTCAGTTCACTGGTCCTGCTGCGGGCAGGTTGGGCGGTCGCCTCGCTGTCTCTCTGCGTGGCCTGGGCAGGGGGCGTCGGCGCCAGGGCTGCAGTCAATGCCTGGCTGCTGATACGTGAGCGCAAAAGACTGCGCGATACCTTTGGCGGATTTGTCAGCCCTGATGTGATGACCGAGATTCTGGCGGGCAAGCTCGACCCCAAAATGGATGGCGTCCGCTCGGAGATTTGCGTGTTGTTCGCGGATATCCGTGGTTTCACCACATTGAGTGAATCCATGCCACCGGAACAGGTCACCGCGTTACTCAACCGCTACTTCGACCGGATGGTCCGCACCATTCACCACCACGGCGGCACGCTGGACAAATTTATCGGGGATGGCCTGATGGCCGTGTTCGGCGCGCCCGTTGCATCCAGCACCGCCTGCGAAGGTGGGTTGGCCTGTGCACAGGCCATGATCCGGGAGTTGGGACGCTTCAACGCCGAGCAGCTTTCCATGGGCACACCGGCCATCGACATCGGTGTGGGTTTGCACTACGGCCCCGCCGTGATTGGTTATGTCGGGGCAAAGGACCGCTACGAATATTCTGCGATTGGCGACACGGTCAATACGGCGTCACGCATCGAGGGGCTGACCAAGGACTCGGGATTTCCGGTCCTGCTCTCCAGCAGTGTGTACCATCACATCCACGACACCCGTGCCCTGGTTTCCATGGGTGCGATGTCGATCCGGGGTCATTCCGCCATCGCGGTATTTGCCTGGAAACCCGAACCGGGGAACAGCCATGAGCCTGCCTAGAGCCACCGCCCTTGCCACACTGCTGGTCTGTCTTTTGCAGCCATCCGCTGGCCGGACCGACGTCCTGATTACTGACGTGGCTGGCAAGCCCGGTCTGGTCAGCAAACCACCGCTGGCGATACTCAACGAAATAGCCAATGGCAGCCTGGTCGACGCGCCCGCGGGTTTCCAGTTTTCCGCGATCGACCTGGTCACCGGCAAGGAGTACCTTGCCAGCGGCCCCGGTCAGTTTCGTGTCACCAACGGTGGCGTGCAGTCCGTGACCACAGGCACAGTCAAGATGCGCAGTGTTGCGGATGGCGCCCTGCCCGATGTCCGGATTGCCACCGGCAAGCTCTCACGGGCCTCGATGACCATGCGCGGCGGGTCCGTCTTGCTGGGCAAGCTCCCTATGTATCCGTCCAATACCGCCATTCCGGATACCACGCCAACCCTGCGGTGGGAGCACATGGCGGGGGCCAGCAGCTACCGCGTGACCGTCAGTGACGACACCAACACAGCTATTTGGCAGCGCAGCACCACGGAGGCACAGCTTGCGCTCACGCCCGACTCCGGCCTGCGGCTGGGCAACCGGTACTCCTGGAAAGTCGAGCCGCTGAACCAGACCGGTGAACCGGTTGCCAACGCCACCAGCACCGGCTTCTCCGTGGTGGCGGCGGATGCGGCACGGATGCTGGCATTGATCAAGCCTGCGCCCGACGCGTCGTTTTCGGCCTGGGTCCTCTACGCCGCCCAGCTGCAGCAGGCTGGCGCCAGCGAGGACGCACAAACCATTTGGCAAGCACTGGCACGCGAACGGCCCGGCGACCTCAACCTGAAAAAACTGGCGAAATGAATGGCGGTCAGCGCGCCGCGGCCTCCAGCGCATCGACAAACATCGCCGCCACATCGAAGCCGGTCTGGTCGCTGATTTCCTGAAAACAGGTCGGGCTGGTTACGTTGATTTCGGTCAGGCTGTCGCCGATCACGTCCAGACCCACCAGCAGCAGGCCGCGCGCGGCCAGGATGGGGCCCAGGCCTTCGGCAATGCGCCGGTCGGCATCGCTGAGCGGCTGCGCTACACCCTTGCCGCCCACGGCCAGGTTGCCGCGCACCTCGTTACCCTGCGGAATGCGCGCCAGGCAAAACGGCACCGGCTTGCCACCAATCACCAGCACGCGCTTGTCGCCCTGGGCAATGGCCGGCAGGAATTTCTGCACCATCACGGTCTCGGCGCCATCCTTGTTCAGGGTCTCGATGATGCCGCCCAGGTTCAGCCCGTCGGCCTTCACACGGAAGATCCCCATGCCGCCCATGCCGTCCAGCGGCTTCAAGATGATGTCCTCGTGCTCGGCATGGAAGCGGCGAATTTCTTCAGCATCGCGTGTGACCAGCGTGGGGCCGATGAACTGGGGGAATTCCAGAATCGCCAGTTTTTCCGGATGGTCGCGCAGCGCACGCGGCTTGTTGAAGACCTTGGCACCCTCGCGCTCGGCCTGCTCCAGCAGGTGCGTGGCGTAGAAAAACTCGCTGTCAAACGGCGGGTCCTTGCGCATGACGATGGCGTCGAAGTCCTTGAGCGCACGCAGGCGCTGCTCGGGCGTACGGGGAGCCTCGTGGAACCAGCGTTCTTCATGGCCGGTGAGCGTGATGTGGCGCATGTGCGCCTGCACCACACCGCCGCGCTCCCACAGCAGGTGGCGCGGCTCGCAGGCCACGATGCTGTGGCCGCGGCGCTGGGCCTCGCGCATCATGGCAAAGGTGGTGTCCTTGTAAATCTTGAAAGATTCGAGGGGATCGCAAACAAACAGGATTTCCATAGTGGGCCGCCGAGGATGGGAAGTGTGAAGTAACTGAACAGGACTCTACCGCGACTACCGTGGCGGGTCGACCGTGGGGCTAATCGGGATGGCGCAACAGCGTGCTGCGCCCCAGGTGCTGCACCAGCAGTGCCACCGCGCCGGCCACCACGCCCCAGAAGGCAGAGCCCACGCCCGCCACCACGACGCCACTGAGCGTCACCAGGAAAGTAATGATGGCGGCCTCACGGTGCGGCTCGTGCTGCAAAGCCGCTGACAGGGCGCCGCCAATCGTGCCCAGCAGGGCCAGCCCGGCAATGGCGGCCACCAGTTCCTTGGGGAACGCGGTCAGCACTCCCGTGATGGCGGCGCCAAACAGGCCGATGACGACATACAGCAGGCCACAGGACACGGCCGCGGTATAACGCCGCGCCGGGTTGGCATGCGCCTCCGGCCCCATGCAGATGGCTGCCGTGATGGCGCTCAAGTTCAGCGCGAACGCGCCAAAGGGTGCCAGCACCAGGGTAGCGACACCGGTCAGCGTGATGGTCTTGGAGATAGGAATGCCCGCGTCGCCGCCGTTGGCGCGCCGGTCCCCGTATCCGGTGGACTGGATGGCCGCCACACCCGGCAGGTTTTGGGACGCCATGGTCACGATGAACAGCGGCAGCGCCAGACTGACCAGGGCCGCCAGCGTGAAGCTGGGAGCCACGAACACCGGAACTGTTAAGCCAAAAGCGATGTCAGCCCTCGTAAAACCTGACGATGTAGCTACAAAAACGATAGCAATCAGGAGTGTGGTCGGCACCGCGTAGCGGGGCCACAGCCGCTTGCCCAGCAGGTAGGCCAGCAGCATGACCAGCACCAGCGGCAGCGCCGTCTGCGCGGCAGAAAAACCGGCCAGGCCAAAGCGCGCCAGCACGCCGGCCAGCAAGGCCGAGGCCAGCGCCAGCGGGATGCGGTTCATGACCCGCTCGAACCAGCCGGTGACACCCGACAACGTGATCAGCACCGCACAGACCATGAAGGCGCCAACGGCCTCGTGAATGGAAAAAACGCCGGTGGCACCGGCCGTGGCCAGCACCGCCGCACCCGGTGTGCTCCAGGCCACCATCACCGGCTTCTTCCACCACAGCGAGAGCAGCAGCGTGCACAGGCCCATGCCCAGGCCCAACGACCACATCCACGAGGCGATCATCTCCGGCGTGGCGTGCAAGGCCTGCGCGGCCTGGAATACGATGGCCACCGAACTGGTGAAACCCACCAGCACCGCGACAAAGCCGGCGGTGAAGGCGGAGAGGCTGACGTCTTTGAAGAACTGCATGCGGTTCATTGTGGCTCAGGACTGCGGGTTGATCCGGGCGTTGAGCACCATGTCCTCCCAGTGGCCCGCAATCTGCAGGTAGGCCCGGGCATAGCCCTCGCGCTCGAAACCCAGGGACCGCAGCAATCGCTCGCTGCGCACATTGGACGGCATGTGGTTGGCCATGATGCGGTGCAGGCCCAAGGTGCCAAACACATGGTCCATCCCGGCCTGCACCACTTCGCGCATCAGACCCTGGCCTTGCCAGTCCTGGTCGACCGAATAGCCCAGATAGCAGGCCTGGAAAGGCCCCCGGACGATATTGGTGAAGTTGCAAGCCGCCACCATGGTCTGCGACTGCCGATCAATGGCAATGAACTGCACGGAATCCCCATCGGCGTAGCCCTGCGCGGACCGGGCGGCCGCACGCTGGCAGGCGTCCTGCAACGTGGCGTCTTCGGCACTGCGGGTTGGCTCCCAGGGCGCCAGATGGGTGGCGTTGCGCTGCCGGTAGGCCAGCAGCAGATGGGCAAGCTCGGGCCGCAAAACGGTGAGCACGCAGCGCTCGGTTTCCAGTGTCGGCGGCGCAGTCACGTGGGCAGGGGTTTCAGATTTCGATCTTGGAGCCCAACTCCACCACGGCGTTATTGGGCAGGTTCAGGAAGTCGGCCGCGCCGCTGGCGTTGTGGTGCATTTGGGCAAACAGCTTCTCCCGCCACTGCGCCATGCCCTTGCCAATGGTGGGCACCACGGTGTCTCGGGACAGGAAATAGCTGGTGGTCATGGCATTCATCTCGCACCCCCGTCCCTTGATTTGCTCCAAGGCCTTGGGCACATCGGGGTCGTTCTTGAATCCGTAGTGGATGACCACCTGCCAGCAGTCGTGCCCGAGGGAGTCGATTTCCAGCCGCTTGTTCAGGCCGATCCAGGGCACCTCATGGTTGCGCACGGTGACAAACAGGTTGTTGCTGTGCAGCACCTTGTTGTGCTTGAGGTTGTGCAGCATGGCATTGGGCACCGTTCCGACCTCGGCCGTCAGAAACACAGCCGTGCCCTCCACGCGGGCTGGTGGGCTGACAAACACGGCTTCCAGAAAGCTGGGCAGGTCGATGGCATCGGCACGCAGCTTTTCGTTGAGGAGCCGGCGGCCATCTTTCCAGGTGAGCATCAGTGTAAAGATGGCGCCCCCGATGGCCAGGGGGAACCAGCCCCCTTCAAACAGCTTGAGCAGGTTGGACGCCCAGAACGCAAAGTCGACGACAAAGAAGAATCCCGTGGCCGCGATGCACAGGGCCAGCGGATAGTTCCAGCTGTAGCGAATGACGTAGAACGTGAGGACCGTGGTGATTAGCATGTCGGTACACACTGCGATGCCATAGGCTGCGGCCAGATTGCTGGAAGAACGGAACATCACGACGGCCAGCACAATCAGCACAAAGAGGCCCCAGTTCACAAACGGCAGATAGATCTGGCCCGTGTCTTTGACACTAGTGTGCTGAATCTGCAAACGGGGCAGATAACCCAACTGGATCACCTGTTTGGTCACGGAGAACGCGCCGGTGATCAGCGCCTGGGACGCAATCACCGTGGCCATGGTGGCCAAGGCCACCAGCGGCATCAGTGCCCAGTCCGGTGCCATCATGAAGAACGGGTTTTTCACGGCTGCAGGGTTGTCGAGCAACAGCGCGCCCTGGCCGAAATAGTTGAGTGTGAGCGCTGGCATGACAACGGCAAACCAGGCCAGCCGGATCGGCCTTTTGCCAAAGTGCCCCATGTCCGCGTACAGCGCCTCGCCACCGGTCACGCACAACACCACCGCGCCCAGAATGATGAAAGTGGTGCCCGGCTGGTTCCACATGAAGTTCAGCGCGTACAGGGGATTGATGGCCAGCAGGATGCTGGGCCGATCGGCAATGTGCACCGCCCCCAGAATGGCGATGCAGGCAAACCAGACCAGAGTGATGGGCCCAAAGAACTTGCCAATGCCGCTGGTGCCATGCTTCTGCACCATGAACAGGCACAGCAGAATGGCCAGGGTGAGCGGGATGATGAAACGGTGCAGGGTGGGCGAAATAACCTCCAAGCCCTCCACCGCTGACAACACGGAAATGGCCGGCGTAATGACACCATCCCCATAAAACAGGCAGGTACCGAAAATGCCCACCAACAGCAACACACGCCGCAATTCCGGCCGGTCCTTGACCGACTGAGACGCCAACGCCAGCATCGCCACCAGGCCACCCTCGCCGTGGTTGTCCGCCCGCAGCACCAGCGTCACGTACTTCAGGGAAACGATGACCGTCAGGGTCCAGAAGAAGATGGACAGGATGCCATAGACGTTATCGGGGGTGAAGGGCACGTGGCCGGAGCCAAAAACCTCCTTGACTGCGTACAGAACACTGGTTCCGATATCACCGTATACGACGCCAATGGCGCCCAGCGTAAGCGCCGAGAGAGACGATTTGGATGCTGCTGACACAAATTGACCCGACGACACGTTGCGCGGGTTCCATTCCGTTTGGGATCGCTATTTTGCGCCAGCGGCCCCGGCTTGCAAGCGCCTTTTGACGGATATCATGGGAAATTGCGGACATGTTGCAGCGCAACAACTGGATACAAAAAAAAGGGGCCAGCGCACCCGCGCTGACCCCTTTTTTTGTGGCAATACCTTAGAAGGCGGCCTTGAATTGCACCCCGAAGGTGCGCGGATCGTTGATGAAGCCGGTCAGGTTATTGAAGTCAATACCACCGGTCACGCGGACCTGGTTGGTGATATTGCGTCCAAAAATGGCCGCTTCGTATTTGCCGTTGCCCCAGTTGTAGCCCACCCGCAGACCGCCTTCGAGCAAGTCCTTGCCGGTGAACTCGGCCGAGCGGTACAGGAAGAAGTTGGTTTCGCTGCGATAAGCCCAGTCGGTGTAGATGAAGTACTCAGCGCCATCGGCAGCGGGAATGCCGTAGCGTGCCGTCACGTTGGCAATCCACTTCGGCGCGTTGGGCAGCGGGTTGCCGTCAATCAGCGCCTGTCCGGCCGCATTCTTTGGATTCAGCACGGTGCACTGGGCACACACACCCACAGCCAGGCTGGCGTCGTTGATCTGGGTGTTGTTGTAGCTGCCGCCAAAGGTCACCAGGAAGTTCGGTGTGACATAGGCATCGAAGTTGACCTCAATGCCATCGCCCGACGCGTTCTTGGCGTTCAGCAGGCGCACCGCATTGCTGGTACCACCCACGGCCGTCAGCTGCTGGTCCTTCACGTCGTAATGGAACACGCTGATCGATGTACGGGCCCGCTTGTTCAGCAGGTCGGCCTTGTAGCCAGCTTCATAGGAGATGGTGGTCTCCGGATCGGCCTGGTTCAGCGGACCAAAGGGGCCGGCGGGCTGGATACTGGCGCCCCGGAACCCGGTGGCGATGCGGCCAAACAGGTTGCTGTCCTTGTCCAGCTTGTAGGTCGCACCGATGTCCCAGTTGACCATGCTGTTGTCCGAGGTGGAGCCCAGGCCCTTGCTGGTGTTGGTGGGATTGGGGTCGCCCGCTGGCAGGGGTTGGGTGGCCAGGTCCTTCTTGTCCTGGGTGTAGCGCACGCCACCACGCAGCTTCAGCACATCGCTGACCGCATAGGTCACACCGCCAAACAAGGCATAGGTGTCGTTGGTCTGGTCGGACTTGAGCACCGCACCCGACTGGGCGTTGTTGCCCAGGGTGTTGTAGGTGTAGCTGTCAAAGCCCAGCTTTTCCTTGAACAGGTAGGCGCCGGCTTGCCAGGTCAGCGGACCCTTGCTCTTGGACTCCACGCGGACTTCCTGAGTTACCTGCTGGTGGTCGCGCACGCCGGCGGCGCTCTCGGACGGGAACGGAATCAGGCCAGGCCCGCCACCCGAGGGCAGGAACGCGGCGCCGTAGCCACCGTCAATGTCGCCGCGGCTGTAGGCGTTGACGGTCTCATAGCCGGTGATGGAGTAGACGTTGACATCGGCCAGCGACCACTTCAGTTTCAAACTCGCTCCCTTGTTGTTCAAGGTCTGGGTATTCAAGCCGTCGGTCTGGATCCGGCTCGGATCAAATCCATCGACGAGGTCGTTTGTGCCCTTCTTGATGATGTTGGCACGAAACAGACGTGCGCTGCCATTGAGGTCGCGGCCGTGGACACCAATCAGGGCGCTGAAGATGCCACCGTCGTCATAGGCCGCCTGCACGCGCAGGGCGCGATCATCGTAGCCTTCGAGGTTCTTGGTCGCGCTCTTGTCATTGGTCACCCAGTTGTCGCGGTGCTGCACCTGCGCCGAAATGCGGGCGTTCCAGGCGCCAGACAGCGGCAGGTTGAAAGCGGATTCCAGAGCCGCCGTGCCGTAAGTGCCGTAGGACGCATTGAAATAGCCGTCGGTGGTCTTGGAGGGCTTTACCGAGTCGATCTTGACCACGCCCGCAGGCGTGTTGCGGCCGAACAGCGTGCCCTGCGGACCGGCCAGCACCTCGATGCGGTTCACGTCAAAGACCGGGAAGCCTTTGAGAATGGGGTTTTCCTGCACGATGTCGTCATAAATCAGGGACACCGGTTGCGACGCGTTGGAGCGGAAGTCGGTATTGCCGTAGCCCCGGATATAGAAGCGCGGAAAGGCGCGACCAAACGACGATTCGATGTTCAGGCTAGGGACGCGACCGGACAGCATGCGGATGTCCTGTCCGCCGGTGTTCAGGGTGTCGAGCTTCTCGCCCGATAGTGTGGAAATGGAACTGGGCACATCCTTGATGTTCTCTGTGCGGCGCTCGGCAGTGACGGTGACGGCCTGCAGGGTTCCAGCCTGGACCGCGGGTTCAGCCGGGGCAACAGTCTGTGCCGTGGAATAGGCCATGGGCCACAGTAGCGACATGCCGAGCAGCAAACGGGTGGGTTTGAATAGTGGTTTCATGTTGATCCATTGGTTTGAAGGATTGACGGGGGTCAAGGGCGCGCAGCAAGTATCGCGCCAATGCGGGCCAATCCTGTTCAAACGGTCAACATTCCCGATGGCCTGTCGCGGCCATGCCACGCGCGTGGCAACGGCGCAACGCCCCGCAACACCTCAGTCGTAATGCTCGGCGTCGGGGTCCGTGGCTTCCAATTCGTAGCTGGCCGCCAGCATGGCCAGGCGTCCGATAACCCCATACATATAAAAGCGGTTGGGGGCACTGGCGCCCGGCTTGATGCCAGGCTGAGGTAAGTGCGTACTCTCGGCAAACGCCAATGGCACAAAGCTGGAACCCGGCGCATTCAGGTTCTCGTCGACCTTGCGCTGGGCGTGCACCCGGTAGAAACCGCCCACCACGTAGCGGTCCATCATGTAGACCACCGGTTCGGCCACCGCATCGTTGACACGCTCGCAGGTCAGCACCCCCTCCTGGATCAGCACGTCAAACAGGGGGCTGCCACCCTTGGAGGGGGACACGCCATCGCGCACCACTTGAAGGCGCACCGACTCGAGGTCCTTGGCATCGCGCACCGTCAGCACGCCCATGCGTGGATCGCTGTTGTCGGCCTTGACCACGACAAAGGGCTTTTCCTTGATGCCGTATTCCTTGTGCTTCTTGCGGATTTTGGCCAGCAGCGCGTCGACCCGCACGGTCAGGTCCTGCACACCCGCCTCGGTCGAAAAATCCACCTGGGCGCATTTGTCAAACAGGGGGTTAATCAGCCAATGGTCCACGCCGATGAGCTTGCCAAAGCGCTTGGAGACTTCCTCGAAGCACTTGAAATGCACGCTCTTGCGGCGCGTAGCCCAACCCGCCTGCAAGGGCGGCAGCAGGTACTGCTCATGCAGGTCTTCCAGAATGCCGGGCACACCGGCGCTCAGGTCGTTGTTGAGCAAAATCGTGCAGGGGTCAAAGTCCTTGACGCCAATGCGCCCCTTGTTGCGCACTACCGGCTCCAGCGTGATGGATTCCCCGTCGGGCAGGGCGATGGTGACGCTCTTCTTGACGTCCGGGCTGATGGAGCCAATGCGCACATTCAGGCCGGCCATGTGGAACACGCGGCGCAGCTGCGCCAGATTGCTCAGGTAAAAGGTGCTGTGGGCATGGTTCTCGGGCACGATCAACAGGTTGCGTGCCTCGGGGCAGATCTTTTCGATCGATGCCATGGCCGCCTGCACCGCCAGCGGCAGCATGGCCGGTGTCAGGATGTTCCAGCCGTTGGGGAACAGGTTGGTGTCTACCGGCGCCAGCTTGTAGCCGGCATTGCGCACATCGACCGAGCTGTAAAACGGCGGCGTATGCTCCATCCACTCCAGCCGGAACCAGCGCTCGATGGCGGGCATGGAATCCAGTATGCGCTGTTCCAGTTCATTGATGGGGCCAGTCAGGGCGGTAACGAGATGGGGAACCATG
>Ga0066469_1000226_pt1 | contig 17737 bp, 12 predicted proteins | sample LakWasM103_HOW12_2_FD_59579 | JGI IMG/M metagenome (GOLD analysis project Ga0066469, IMG submission 59579) | Freshwater sediment methanotrophic microbial communities from Lake Washington under simulated oxygen tension - Sediment Metagenome 103_HOW12 | ecosystem: Environmental > Aquatic >... | reverse complement strand
GCGAGAGTGGCGGAATTGGTAGACGCACTGGATTTAGGTTCCAGCGCCGTGAGGCGTGAGAGTTCGAGTCTCTCCTTTCGCACCAAATAAAATCAATGAGTTAGGATGTCGTGGTATCCCACGGCATCCTCATTGATACCAACAATTTTCAATAAAATTTTCCAGAATTTTCCATACCGGATAATTGCTTTCTGAAGTATGTACTGGTATATTATTTATACCACTCTATCGGGTTATTTTTTTGATTTAATCCTAGGCCAAGTCAAGGTAATAGAGAGCCTGTTTTTTCAGGTGCTACGTTGGTGTAGTGGATCTCGTCCATATCGGCAAATTTTCCGAGAAGATTTGTGTGGTGGCCGTTATAAAGCAATATACGATGTGGTCTGGAATGAGTAGCGGTAAGTAATTAGTCACGCACCCCTGAAGCGTAGGGACCCCGAGCTAATTGCGGGAACGTGAGGCATTGTCAGTAGAATTAAAAATTCAGCACACGGGCATTCTCGTTTTTCGGTAAGCACCGGAGAACGGCGTCATGTTCACATCAATTGTGATTCGTTTGTTCTCTGGTTGGAGAACAAAATGCAAAAAATCAGTTCAACCATTCAAGTATTATTGGCTCGATTTGATGGCCAAATTTTAATTCCATTTGTATCAGCATCTGAGTCTGTTGGAATCCCAGCTCAAACTGCTCGCAATCGCCTGTCCAACGGTACGTTTCCCATCCCAACAGTGATGATTGAATCGAGGAGATTTATTCATATCTCTGACTTGGCAGACTTCGTTGACTCAAGGCGTGCTTCGCCACAGGCGAAACCTGAACCTGAAGTAATAAAGCGTGGTGCACGTACAAAAGCTGCAAGACTCAAAGAGGAGGGGAGAGTGTGATGAAGTCATCTCTACCTAAAACAATTGATATAGACAAAATGCAATAACGGTCGTTTTTACATGCGAAGGGCATTAACCCAGCTAAGCCATTTCAACTTGATTTGGATTTCCCAGAATATAGTAGACGTTTTTTAGTTTCCAAATGAGTACTTCAAGAAATATATAAAAAATAATATAGTATTTTGAACTAGGGCTAATTAATCTATACTAATTGATACTTTATTTTATTAGTTTTACATAAATCTAAAGTTTAAAAATCTGGGGTTAATTATCTTTTGCCAGAAAACATTCAATTTACTAAGGGCTTCATTCAAGTGAACAATATTACATTCGATATGCATAACATAGGTCATACGTTAGAGAAATTATCTAATGATCAGTTAAACTCACTAGAGTTTGGTGTCATTGGTTTTGATGATCAGGGTATGGTGAAAGTTTATAACGCATATGAATCCAAAGTTGCAGGTTTGTCTCTTGAAAATGTAGTTGATGCTGACTTATTTAATAGCGTAGCACCATGTATGAACAATTTCATGGTTGCTCAAAAATTTGAGGATGCAATAGATGCATCTTCAGAGTTAGACGAAACAATGGATTACGTCCTAACTTTAAAAATGAAACCAACGCGAGTGAAGTTGAGATTACTTAGTGGCCCACAATTGACTTACAGTTACGTTATTATTCTTAGATCTTAGAAACATCATTTTATGAGTGATGAATTAAAATCTGAGTACGAATCACTATTGCAGTTTTTGTATCTAGCACCAGTTGGTCTAGTGCAAATGAAAAGCGATGGTGAAATTGTGATGATAAACCCGCTTTCTGCACAGTTGCTTCTGCCGATTGCCCCAGATGGTGACCTATCAAACTTCTTTACCACCTTAGAAGATATTGCTCCTGAACTGCAAAGTATGTGCAATAGTTTTCCGAAGAAAAGAGGTCAGATATGTGATTCATTGCGAGTTCAATTAACTGCAGGCATTCCAGGCAAAGAGGATCCAAAGGTACTCTCTTTTAGCCTGCTAAAGCTAGACGCTGATCGTATTATGGCAGTAATCTCTGATTTGAGTTTGGTAGTTAAACGAGAAAAGCAACTCCAGCATAATGAGGCTTGGTTCAATGCAATTTTCAGTGGAGTAACTGAGTATGCACTTATAAGCCTTGATAGTGAGGGGAGTATTGAAAACTGGAACATAAGCCTTGAACGTTTAGGAAAATTTAAACCGATAGATGTTGAAAACAAACCGTATTCAATATTCTTTCCAAAAGACTCGACTGACGAGGAGCGTTTAAAAGATCGACTTTCAGAAGCCACTGAAAATGGTTGGAGCTTATTTGAAAGCTGGTGTTTAAGAAATGATGGAAGTCGATTCTGGGGCAGTAGCATTATCTCACCTCTGGAGAATTCACTTCACGAGCATTTTAATCCACCAAGATATTCATTAATTATCAGAGATATCAGTGAAAAACGTAACTCGACTGAAGATCTTATAAAAGCAAGTTTTAATGACCATCTTACTGGTATCTCTAATCGAAGAGCATTTTTTGAAGCAGCAGGACTAGAGTTTGAGCGCTGGAAAAAAAGACCTCGCCCATTATCCATTTTAGCAATTGATGCTGACTACTTTAAAAAAGTAAATGATACTTATGGACATGCAACTGGTGATGAAGTCCTAAAGCATTTATCTAAAGTGTTGCAAGATAGCGTAAGGGAAATGGATTTAGTTGCAAGACTTGGTGGAGAGGAATTTAGTGCACTTTTACCTTCTACGGATATAGAGGGTGCTATTAAGATTGCTGAAAGAATAAGAACATCAATAGCTGATTCAGTTTTGGATGTAGATGGTCAACACATTCGTTATACAGTTAGTATTGGTGTAAGCACTGTCAATCAACATGTTACTGGTATTGATTTGTTGCTTAAAATTGCTGATGAAGCACTTTATGCTTCTAAGCATAATGGAAGAAATAGGGTAACTGCGATCACTCCGGACTCTACTAACACACTTCTGAGATAGGCCAATCAGACAACTTGCCTATTTTATTTATTGGTATTTGAAGGCCTGTTGTTATTGATTTAGGTCTTTCGTGAGTATGTAATGTGTTATTGATATACTCATTTAAACTTTTTAGACCTGATTTATCATTATTGTTATGTAAAACCACAAATGCTTTTAAGCGACTACCTTCCTCTGGTGTCATCATTCTCACGCTGACATCTTTTACTGCTGGATGCTTTTTGAGCACGTCACGCACATAATGCAATGAAACGTTCACGCCTCCAATTTGAACAATGTCGTCCTTACGCCCACACACTTTAAAGGTGTTGGATGAGAACCACTCTAAATCGTCTTGCAACTTACAGCTCAATAACTTTTTTCCATTAGTATCAATACGATTAAGGTCGCATTCAATCGATTGTGCTTCCCAAAATGGAAAGAGTGTGTAGGGGGTTGATGGGTGTTTACGCCAGCCTATGCCAGCAGTTTCGGATGAACCATAAACTTCAAAAAATGTTGAGAGTCCATTATCTAAAAGGCTAGTGCCAACTACCTCAGGAGATGGTCCTGATGAGTTAACACCAATAATATCAGAAGGAAATGTTACGTCTGCTTCAGCGAGACATTTCCAAAATTCTGGAAATCCCAATACTAGGTCATTAGGTTTAATTGTTGATATTAGCGCGTTAGGAGACATTGCCCGAACATCCACAATCTCAATAGGCTGACTCAAATAACGTGGCAACAAAATACTGAAGATAAATCCATATATATGATGTGAAGGCACTGCACTCAAAATACGTTGGCGTCCAGTGAGTAGTTTTGAAAGAAGTTGCGCCTCCTCCTCAAGGTTTTTCATTTGATGTGTACAATACTTTTTAAGGCCTGTACTACCTGATGTTTTGAAGGATATTCGTTCAGAGAAAATTTCCAGACTTCGAAGTACTATGCTCTCCCAACCTTCTATAAATTGTTCATTTAAGAAATTATCTTCTAAATGGCTTTCATGTAAGTGGATTGCTCTGGCCAATGATGACGATAATCCCATTATCTCTAGTGAGTCGAGCCCTAAACCTTGCTCACCAAGCACAAGATCTTTTTTTGAAAATCTATTTGAAGACTTAAAGACAGGTAGGTTTATTGTAGCAAGCTCATTAGATATAAAGTCAGCAAGAAAGCGTTTTAAAAGAGTTGGATATTGAAACCAAGGCTTAACAGAAATCATAATATTCTTTATACCATCAACCTAACTTAAGTTTTAATCGGTATATAGCGACCAAACTCTCAATTTTATAGCGTCAAGTAGTTGTTCTAAATCAGGTTGAAGTGCTCGGTCTTCAACGACTAGTGTTAATTTTTTTGAAAGGTCCATCATCATCTTCTCAAGTCGATGGCTTAATGGTGCGCATTGCGTACTCTGTAGCCTAAAGCTAACGCCCTGATAAACTGCTATTAATAACGCAGCTGCAACTTGCTCTGTGAGTTGTAATACGCGCAGGCAATCTCTACTTGAAATAGTGCCCATACTCACTTTATCTTGATTGTGACTTTCGGTTGATCTTGAAAAAACTGATGCAGGCATTGTTAATTTAAGAGCCTCCGCAGTCCATGCGCTTACACTGATTTGTAATGCTTTAAGCCCGTGATTGACGACAACGTCAGCACCTAAACATCCAGAAAGGTTTGCAGGCAATCCATTGCTGTATCGTGTATCAACTAACAAAGCCATTTGCCTGTCCATCATGTCGGCTAAATTTGCGATCAGGTTTTTAAGACTATCCATAGCAAATGCAATGTGTCCTCCATAAAAGTGACCTCCATGCATGATTTTTTTATTCTCAGCATCAATCACAGGATTATCATTGACGCTATTGATCTCATTTTCAATATTGCATTTTATCCAGGGTAGTGCATCAGCAAGCACGCCAATTATATGAGGTGCACATCTAATTGAATATCGGTCTTGAATACGATCTCTATTTGAATCTAAAAGTGAAACTAAATCTTCACGTATCCATTTAGCAACGACTTCTTGACCTGAGTGTGGTTTAAGTGTGAATAAAAAAGCATCGAAATGATTGGCGTTTCCATCTAAAGCATAAGAGGCCATAGACGTAATGCGTGCTACCAGCTCTTGAAGGTAGTTGGCTCGTGTATACGCCTCACATGCAAGTGCCGTCATAACAGAAGTGCCATTCATAAGCGCCAAAGCTTCTTTTGGTTGCAACTCTATCGGATTTAAGCCAGTTAGTTTTAGTGCACTTTCTGCATCAATGCTCTTACCTTGGTACATAACCTGTCGTTCACCACATAATGCAGCTGCTAGGTATGACAACGGGGTTAAATCGCCACTGGCGCCTACTGAGCCTTCAGAAGGGATTAAGGGTGTAATTCCAGTATTTAGAAATGCTACTATTTGATTTAGCAATTGAGGTCTGACACCAGAGTAGCCTTTACATAATGAAGCTAATCTTACCGCCATCACAGCACGAGTCTGAATCTCAGACAAAGTTTGACCCAATCCGCAACCATGATAAGTATACAAGCGTTGAGGGAGTTTAAAGACTAAATGATTAGGTATAACAATATCGCATGAATCTCCATAGCCAGTATTTATGCCATAAGCGAGTCCGCCTTCAGACACAATTTGAGAGACATAATCTGCACCCCGCTGAATAAAGTTTAAATATTCAGGTTGTCCAGATAAGTGAGTAAGAAAATTAAATTCTGAAATATTGATAATGTCTTTGATGCTAACAAAGCCATTATCAAAAATAAATTGCTTGAAATCACTCATTAGGTTTAATAGTTTTTATTTCTTTTAACATTACACAACAATATTTAAACCGCCAATTCAATAATAATTATCTACGATCTTTTGCTCTACGGATTTTTACCAAAGGCCAAATTTCCTCTGGGATCTCGGGTAAAGACTCGAAGCCAGGACGAGCAAATAGATAACCTTGAAATAACGTCACACCCTCATCAGCTAGGGTTAAGCACTCCTCCCTAGACTCAATTCCTTCTGCAATCACCCTGATATCAAGCTCTCTACAAATAGATAATATTCCCAATACTAGTGCTCTTCTTACCCTATCGGTGTTGATATTACGCGTTAAGGACATATCTAACTTGATAATGTCTGGTTGCCAATCTGCTAGCAACCTTAGTCCTGCATACCCGGCACCAAAATCATCGATAGCTGTAGTAAATCTATGCTTCTTATACTCTAGGAATATATTGCGCAGGTGATCATTATCTTGTACTTTCTCGCCCTCTGTCACTTCAAACATAATTTTGTCAGTCGGAAAATCCATCTCTGCCGCAGCCTCTAGTGTCGCGCGTATGCAGGTTTCTGGCTTATAAACTGCATTGGGGAGAAAGTTGATACTCAACATTCCTTGCAATCCTAGTTTCTTTGCTAAGTCTATCGACTTTACGCGAATTGCTTGGTCAAAAATATATCTGTTACTGTCATTTAATTGGGAAAGTATGGTTGCAGCACCCTCATTGTTAACACCTCTAACAAGTGCCTCATATCCAAAAATAGACTCAGTAGATATATCAACAATAGGTTGAAAAGCCATTGTAAATTCGATATCAAGTTTTCTTTTATCTCGACACTCTTTGCAGCCTACAGGAACAAAATTAACAAAATCCATTGTTTTACATCTCCTTGCTAAACGACTTAAAATCGTTTTTTTATACATCACAACAGTATTTATAATAATTATTATTTTTAAAAATAAATACAATGTTTAATCATATACAAATATTATGAATTTACAACTTAGCAAGAAAATTTAATTTTTACTTCAAGACACTAAGTCAATTATTTGTCCTGCAAATAATTGACTTTTTTAATAATCTGATGTGGTTATGTTAATAGGCAGAAAGTAATACTTATAATGAACTTCAAATGCTTAAATAGGTCGTAGACTCGTAATTTTTTGAACAACTAGATATGAACTAGTTATTTATAACATTATCTCGCACCTTAATTTGTAATGAATTTTTTCAACTTTTTACTTTAATTCTCTGGAGAGAATCGATGTCAATCAATCAAATGATATATATAAGCCAGGCCACACGAAAAATGTCCACCTCTGACTTACATGAAATACTCAAAACAGCCCAAGACAATAATAAATCGATTGATGTGACGGGTAGCCTTTTTTATAACGGTGGTTGGTTTTTACAAGTTCTGGAAGGTCCTGCAGAAACATTAAAGAAGCTTTACAAAAAAATTGAACAAGACCCCCGCCATAAAAACTCACGAATTATTTACGATGAGCCAGCAAGGTTCCGAACTTTTACACGTTGGACCATGAATATGACGAATCTAGAGGATCGCCAAGCTGATAAGTATGACGAACTGGTTGAAGTGATTGAGGCTGCTAAAACCGACCGAAAGATTGGCTCTGCATCACCTGCTGTGACTTTGCTTAAAATTTTTAAAAGCTAAATTTTATTTAGCTATTGTGTCCTCTCTAATGTATGCGAAGTTAATGCTACTGAGGACACAACCCAAATACTAATTCACGAGGCATTTATATCTACTTTAAATACTAGATGTATACATTACTGATATCCTAAATTTATCTACCTAAGTCGAGATTTTTATAATCGCTAAGTATTTAATTCTGAATGCAATTCAACACTTTGAGTTTACTAATGCAAAGGGTAAGAAGCATTATGTACGGTACCAAGTTTTACCTATAAACGGTCAACAGCTTCTGACTAAAGCACAACTTGGAGGTGCTAAGGCAAGCTACTTATTTAAAGAGTTACCAAAACGACTAAGAACAATGAAATTAATTTTCGCTTACTCGCACAAATTGCGTCAAAAGTTTATGCAAAAATGCCATAGCAGCAATTTGGCAGGACGATAGAAAGCTGTTATAACTCGGGGCCATTATTTTAGAATCTTCCGTTCTCGATAATGCTGTTGAAAAAATATTAGCGGCTAATCCACTAGTATTTGTGGATGTTCTCACATCATGCGGTAACTCTGTGCTTGTTATTGAGATAATTGCATATGCGATGAGTGTCGGTCGCAAGCTCTTACCATAATTACAGTCAAAGTTAATCAATAATAAATAGTATTGTGTAATAAAAAGATAGACTATGATGATAGATTGTTTAAACCATCTATTTAAATACAATAAAAGTTAACTTTTGATATTGAATATAAAACTATTTCGCTATCTTATGCCAAGATTAAATAAACCATATCTTCTAATTGCAGCTACTTTTGTTTTAACAATTGGTTTTCTTACTCTAATTGGTTGGTTTTTACAGATTACAGTACTTGTTAAGTTGTCCTCTGAATTTCCTGCCATGACAATTGGTACCGCGATATGCTTTATATTAAGTGGTTTGTATATATATTTTTACACTATACCCAATTTTCTAATTTTAAAAAAAATCCGGTTTAATATTGCTACTGTAATTGCCCTTATATCCGGCTTATATTTAACTGAACATATGTTTAGCCTAGATTTAGGCATTGACTTTGCATCTTTTCATCAAAGCATGGGATCAAGTGGGCGGCCCGCTATAAATACTATGATTGGGTTTTTGCTTTTCTCGATATCATCCCTCTTTCTAGCTTCAAATCCTATACTTAAAAAAAATATTCACATCAACAAGCTTCAGATTTTAATTTCCTCTTCAGTGATCCTAATTGGAGTTATGGGCTTAATTGGTTATTTTTTAAATTTGCGGGAAATGTATAGCTGGGGCGGCTTTTACTCAATGGCAATAAATACGGCTATTGGCATGACCATACTAGGTATCAGCTCATTACTGATGAGTAAGGGTAAATCAGTTTCTTCGTCTGAAATAGATTTTGAGAAAAAAATTACAAACGTTACTGTTGTAATAATGATTTCAATAGGTTTTGGCGTATCTGTACTTTCATTTTATCTAATGCAAAAAAGAGTTGAATATGTACTTAAAAATGATTTATCAACGAGAGCGCAGGATCAGTCAGAGCTTATTTATCAAATTATTGCTCACAGATCTGAGCGCGCAAAAGTATTAAGTAAAAGCGCTGAAATTATAGATTTTGCGTCCACTTTTAACAAACACTCTAATGATGAAAACGTAATTAGAAAACTGACACAGATCAATAAAGGCTTTGTTAATAATGGATTTGATAACATTAATTTTGCACTGCCGAATTTAACTGCGATTAATAAAGTTAATAATTTTCAAAAGGATTTATTTTTTGTAGAAATTAAAGGTAAATATACTGGTAAATTAATTTGGGAAAACGGATATTTTCTTGTATCACGTAATCCAGTATTTTCTGATGGAGTTTTAGTTGCAGATTTAATTACTAAGCAATCATTACCTCCATTAAATGAAGTCCTTCCAAAAGCTCTCAAAACAGGTAAAACAAATGATGTAGTAATTTGCTCAGATGCAGGTCATCAACTCCAATGCTTTCCAAACAGAGGTAACAATCACCCATTTTTTGTGCCCAAAAAAATCGCAGGTCAACTTTTACCGATGACCCTTGCCGTTGAAAAAGGGCAAACAGGCGTAACCAAGGCGGCCGATTACAGAGGTGTTGATGTCATAGCAGCATATACCGTAATAGGTGACAGTGGTATGGGGTTAGTGCAAAAAATAGATCAATCGGAAATTTTTAATCCGATTAAATTTCTCATGTTTAAAGTGCTATTGATTACTTTATTGGTACTTTTGTTGGGCTACATATTCATACGTAGCCAATTAAAGCCATTAGTTAAACTAGTAGTTGAAGAAAGAAAAAAATCTGAGGTCGAAAAGAAAAGATTTATTGCAGCAACTGAAGGAGGTCTTGATAATTTTTATATTTTTGAAGCAGTTAGAAACAAGTGGGATCATATTATCGATTTTCGGTGCTTGTATATTAATAAAGCAGGAAGTGCACTGATTAAAAAAACACCTAGCGAAATGATAGGCAAGCTTCTTTTGCAGGAAGTCCCTGTGAATAGAGAAAAGAGATTGTTTGATAGATACAAATATGTCATTGACACTGGAGATACGATTGCTGAAGAGTTTCCAATCAATGACAAAGATGTAAATGCAAGCTGGATTTACTGGCAAATAATAAAACTTGGTGACGGTATCGCTATTACCTCTCGTGATATTACTGAAAAGAAAAGACTTGAGTTTGAGTTGGTGAAGGCAAATAGACTGCACTCAGCAATCATTGAGAGTGCTTCATACTCAATCATTGCAACAGATGTTAACGGCATTATTATTTCAATGAACAAAGCTGCTGAACGCATGCTTTGGTATCGCGAGGATGAGTTAGTTGGAAAATTCACCCCTGAAATAATTCACGACAAAGAAGAGGTTGTTTTGCGGGCTGAGAAGCTTAGCTCTGAATTAGGTAGAACGATCGAACCTGGTTTTGGGGTGTTTGTAGCCAATGCTATAGATGATATTTCCTCTGAAGAAGAGTGGACCTATGTTAGAAAAGATGGCTCCAAGTTTCCAGTGAAGCTATCAGTGACTGTATTAAAAGAAGAAAATGACAATATATATGGCTATTTAGGTATTGCTTATGATATTTCTGAACAAAAGCGTGCTGAAGATTACATTACGCACATTGCGCTGCATGATGTACTTACTGGACTGCCTAACCGCGCATTGTTTGATGATCGTGTAAAAGTAGCAATTGAAAATGCGAAAAGAAATAATGAATATCTTGGCGTAGCCTTACTCGATCTAGATCATTTTAAATATATCAATGATTCGCTTGGTCATCATATAGGGGATAAACTACTGCAAGATGTGTCAAGCCGGCTTATCAATAGCATTAGGCCAACTGATACGGTTGCTAGAATGGGAGGGGATGAGTTTGCATTTCTATTTCCGAATATCTCTCATCCTGAAGGTTCCGATGTTGTGCTTCAAAGACTACTCAGTGCATTTATGCCAAAAGTCGTTGTGAATGGGCATACTTTACATTCCACACCCAGCATAGGTTTGGCAATATATCCAACAGATGGCTCAGACATTGAAACACTACTCAAAAACGCTGACACTGCCATGTATAGAGCTAAAGAACTTGGTCGTAATGGTTATCAAATCTTCGATAATGAAATGCGACATTTAACCTCGCAAAGAATGATGCGTGAACAAGAGTTAAGAGAGGCTGTAGAAAAACAACAGTTTGAGTTATTTTATCAGCCGCAAATAAATTTAGACACACTCAAAATAATGGGAGTTGAGGCGCTAATTCGTTGGCAGAAGTCTCCTGGAGTATTAATTCCGCCCGCTGAATTTATTCCTCTTGCAGAAGAAACTGGTCTTATTTTACCCATAGGTGATTGGGTAATACGAACAGCTATTAAACAGGCTAAGGAGTTTGAATTAGCTTTTGGTAGGCCTATACGTATGGCAATAAACGTATCACCAAGACAGTTTAGGCAAACAGGTCTGGTAAATTATATTTTAAACACACTTAAAGAATTTAAGGTTTCTCCTAAGCTGTTAGAAGTTGAAATTACCGAAAATTTAATGATGGAAAATATTGAAAACTCAGTTGAAGTGATGCGTGGTCTTACAGACGGTGGAGTGAAAATTTCTTTAGATGATTTTGGAACAGGATATTCAAGTTTAAGTTATCTGAGTAAATTCAAGTTTGATCGCATCAAAATTGATCAATCATTCATTAAAAATTGCCTCACTACATCAGAAGATGCCGCGATTGTGAAAACAATCATTAGCATGTCTAAAACTTTAAATGTTGAAATAATTGCTGAGGGCGTTGAGTCAAAGCAGCAACTTGATTTTATTAAGTTACACAAATGTGAAGAAGCTCAGGGTTATTTTTTTAGTAAACCCTTACCTTTTGAACTCTTATGTGATCAGGAATTAGACAAAGCTAGTTAATATTGCTCAATCCATCCTAGAAACTAATTTACCACCTTTTTCCAGCTATATTGTTTATAAGTACTAATCAGCTGGTTTTATTGCGAGCTATGAAATAAACACTAGTTATTACACTTCAAAACATATTGGTTTTTAACTTAGCTCCATACCTCATCTTGAATACTCATTTCTTCTTATTTCTGCAACTTTACTGATCCTTACCCACCTGAAATGCCACAAAGTAATTAATTTTAATGTTGTACTAACCGATGCTAATAGAATTAAAGGCCAGCCTTCTTCAATACCAATTGCAAAGCCAAACGCAACAGTACTCAATGCAGTCAAGAGTACGCATTGATGAAGTCTAATTGAAACTGCTCCAGTTCTTCCTGAACGGCGTATTAAAAGTACTTGATGAAAATATCCTTGAGCTAGGACTATGGTCGCAATAATAACCAAGCCCTCTGCGATATGTTTTCCAAAATTTTGCAGTTCATCTCTAAACAGGAGTACAAAACCACTAATTACTAACAAACCAATTGATACGTAAAAGACTATTACTGACAATTGATTACGCCGGTCAATTAATATCTGATAAAACAAAAGCAGAAGCACTAGCATTGCCATTAACCTAGGCCACACCAAGTAATGATTGATTGGCTCGACACAGAGGCCATAAAGAAAAAATGCATAGCATGCCAGAAAGATACTAGTTAACTGATTCAGTGACAGTATGTTAGTTGGGCTATCATTTTCCATCACAATACCCAAAAATAAACGCCTACGCTTCAATACAAGCGCTAGCTGATAGTACAAACCTAATACCGTTAACATAAATGTTACAGCGGCAATAATTCCAAGATAGTGATAGATAGTCAAAAAATAACCTCAAGTTCTAAAATGTTCATTAAATTACTGATTAGATTATTAATTTAATTGTGATAGTATTAATTTCAATTAAAAACTTAATGTTTAAAGTCGGACCATAGGTATGGGATTTCATAAGCTTTAATCTCATAATTCGACGCGTTAAATTAATGGAACCTTGGGCTCTTAGCAATGAAAATTAACCAAGCAGAAAAAGATAGACTAAAAGAGCTACAGTCTTATTGTATTCTAGATACTAACTCTGAAAGCGATTTTGACAACATAACCAAGTTAATCGCTAACATCTGCGATACTCCTATCGCTACTGTAACTCTCATAGATCAAGATCGGGAATGGTTTAAGTCCTCAATTGGTTTGAAAAATCGTGAAAACAACCGAGAAACTGCCTTTTGTGCAAAGGCAATCTTATCGGAGGGTGTTTTTATTGTCCCAGATGCTCTTGAAGACCCTAACTTCTCTCGTAACCCGATGGTGACAGGCTATCCAAACATACGCTTTTATGCATGCGTTCCACTGATTTCGCCAAGGGGTTATCCACTTGGGGCATTAGCAGTTAAAGATTACAAGCCACGCCAGTTAACACCCCTTCAGCTTGACTCATTAAAGACGCTTGCAGATCAAGTGATGGTTCAACTTGAAACACGTCGTCAAAATTATATTCTCAATGAGTTAATCCAGCAGCGCGAGCAAATTAATCAAAAGCTCACCTTACAATCAGAGCGTTTAGAAAAAGAGCAAGAGTTTCTTAGGGTGCTTTTAGAAAATTTATCCGAAGGAATAGTCGCTTGCGATGATGAGGGTAGACTGTCTCTTTTCAACCAAACCACTAGGGTGCTTCTTGGCTTACATGAAGAAAATATACCAGTTGCTCAGTGGTCAGAGCGTTACAGTTTATATAAAGCAGACGGTACAACACCAATGCTACTTGATGATGTCCCTCTGTTTCGAGCATATCGAGGAGAAAAAGTCATTGAGGAGGAGTTGGTAATTGCACCGAAGAATCAAACTAATAAGACTGTAATGTGTAATGGGCAACCGATTATCAGTTCAGATGGTAAACGACTTGGTGCCGTAGTAGCAATGCGCGATATTACTGAGCAAAAAGCAAAAGAAGTTGCCCTTGCAAAAAGTGAAGCCAAGTTATCAGCGATTTTCAATCAATCTTACTTGTTTCAAGGCCTAATGGAGGTTGACGGCACCGTTGTCGATATCAACGATATTGCATTAAATGCTTGTGGGTATAGGCGTCTAGATGAGATTGGAAAACGGTTCTGGGAAACAAGTTGGTGGAGTCGCGACCCTCAGATTAGTAGTTATGTGCAAAATGTAGTTTTGAAAGGCCAAAGTGGTGAGGTTGTCTATGCGACAACTGACTACTATATTGCATCCGGTGAGCGTAGACAAACCGAATTTGTATTAACCCCAATTCGAGACAATAATGGAACGGTTACATATTTATTAGTATCAGGACAGGATGTCACAGAGCGTAAAAAATCAGAGTTAGAGTTAGCAAGAATGAATCGAGCACTTCGTTTGCTCAGCTCGTCAAATGAGCTCCTTATTCGAACTCAAAGTGAAGCTAAACTGTTAACTGATGTATGTGAGTTAATAGTCACCGGAGGTGGTTATGAAATGGCATGGGTCGGTTATTCTTATGATGACCCTGAGAAGTCAATCAAGCCTATTGCTAATTACGGGGATTTTTCTCATCTAGAAAAAATTAAACTTTCATGGTCAGAGCATGTTGACATAGGCAAAGGTCCTGCAGCAAGAACGATAAGAAATGGACGAGCGATTGTAATAGAGGACATTACACATGATAGTAGCTTTAAACCATGGGCAGACTCTGCTGTTAGAAATGGCTTCAGGGGTGTCATCTGCCTTCCATTAATCCATAATCAAAAAGTATTTGGCTTAGTTGCAATGTACACTAAAGAGCCTATTCAACCAGTAGATACTGAAATTAAATCATTACAAGAGCTAGCTGATAATTTAGCTTTTGGTATCATGAATATTCGTACTCAAGAGGATAGTCAGCGCGTTCATGATGCTTTGTATAAGATGGCTGCCAGTGTTTCAGCATCTTCTAATGATGAGTTTTTTCTGCAACTAGCTAAAAATATGACTGATGCTATTGGCGCTGATGGTGGTTTTGTGGCGCAGCTGGTAAATTCAGAGCCTTTAAAAGCAAGAACGCTAGCTGCGGTTGTCGATGGTAAACAAATTGAAAACATTGAATATGAAGTAATGAGTAGTCATTGTAGGCACCTGTTAGACTCTGAGACTTACATATTTTCGGATTCAATAAGTGAATGCTTTAATCCCTCTCAAACGATGATGTCATTTGGCATGAAAGATTATGTGGGTCATCAATTGCTGAATAGTAAGGGTGAAGTAATTGGTATGCTCTTTATTATGTTACGGCAAGTAATAAAACATACTGATATTACTATGTCCTTACTCAAGGTATTTGCTGCTAGAGCAGGTGCCGAATTAGATAGACTGAAGTCTGATCGTTATATTCTTGAACAGGCTTCGTTACTGGACAAAGCCCAAGATGCAATAATGGTGAGAGGTTTAGACAATAAAGTCCAGTTTTGGAATAATGGCGCAGAACGCCTTTATGGCTGGACAAGAGAAGAGGCTATCGGCGCTTCTATTGAAGAACTGCTTTACCCAGATGATGTAACTGACTTTAAGATTGCGATGCATAAGCTATTAATAGATGGCGAGTGGAAAGGGGAAATTGTGCAACACAGTAAATTTTCCCAAAAGTTAATGATTGATAGTCATTGGACGTTAGTTTATGACGATCAGGGCACCCCACAATCGGTATTTACCATCAATACAAATATCACTGAACGAAAAGCTACAGCAGATAAGATCCAACTCCTAGCGTTCTATGACCCACTTACTAGCTTACCAAATCGCACTTTACTATTGGATAGATTAAGGCAGGCGCTTATTTCATGTGAGCGCAATCATCAATATGGAGCTCTCCTATTTATTGATCTAGATAACTTTAAAGCTCTAAATGATACGCTTGGTCATGATGTTGGTGACTTGTTATTAAATGAAATAGGTAAAAGATTAAAAACTTGTATACGTGAAACTGACAGCGTAGCAAGATTCGGCGGGGACGAGTTTGTCGTCATGCTTGAAGATCTGAGCCTATCAGAAAATGAAGCAGCAATCTTAACTACAAAAGTTGCAGAAAAAATACTGAAATGTCTTAACTTACCATATGTTCTTGGTAATTATGAACATCAAAATACCGCTAGTATAGGGATTACTTTGTTTTCTAATAAGCTTGATAACGTGAACGAGCTGCTAAAACATGCAGATCTTGCAATGTACCAAGCTAAATCTGTAGGACGTAATACTTTCCGCTTTTTTGATCCAAAAATGCAATTAGAAATATCAACTAGAGTTTCTTTGGAGACTGATTTAAGACAAAGCTTAACCAAACACCAATTTTCGTTACATTATCAACCACAGTTTAATGATAACGGAATTGTCATTGGGGCAGAAGCATTGTTGAGATGGCAACATCCTACCCGAGGCATGGTATCACCAGCACTTTTTATCCCTATTGCAGAAGAAACCAGAATGATTCTGCCAATAGGGCATTGGGTTCTTGAGACAGCTTGTGCAAAATTAGTAAACTGGAGCATGAGTGATGAAACTTCGCGATTGGTATTGGCTGTGAATGTTAGCGAGCGTCAGTTCCGTCAACCAGATTTTGTGGAACAGGTATTCAGGGTAATTGATCATTTTGGGACAAACCCTAGAAGACTAAAGTTAGAGTTAACGGAAAGTCTCTTTGCAGAAAACGTTGAAGACATTATCGACAAAATGCATAAACTCAAAGAAAGTGGTATTAGCTTTTCTTTAGACGATTTTGGTACAGGATATTCATCGCTTTCTTATTTAAAGCGAATGCCCCTCGATCAGCTTAAGATTGATCAATCGTTTGTCCGAGATATTTTGCTTGATCCTAATGATGCTTCGATTGCACGAACTATTATTTCTTTAGCCAAAAGTCTAGATCTAGAAGTGATTGCAGAAGGTGTTGAAACTGAACCGCAAAGACACTTTCTAAATGAGAGCGGTTGCAATTTGTATCAAGGTTATTTATTCAGCAAACCGTTACCTAATGATCAGTTTGATGATTTTTTAAAAAAGAAAAATATAAAAAATTCTATCTAGATTAATTTTTATATAAATGACACTCAGTTAGATTAGCTCTCTTTCTTTTAGTCGTCTATAGCATCAGCAATAGTCGGAGTGGCTGTCCACCCATCTATGAAAATTAGTGGCGTTTCAAACACTAGAACACCTGCAACTCACGACTCATAAGTAAATTACCTCTTGAAAGAAAATATTAATGATGAATAGCTCCGTCTAAATTAGACACTTTCTAACTTAGATAAATATTCACTTTCAAAAGTTACTGGAAGCAGCCCGCTTTCCTATTGATCAACATAATAATTAAACTATAGTTTCGACGGCAGATCGGATCTGCTGTCGGCGCAGCAGTCAGTTATAAGTAATGTTATACGGCCATTTATCCTATTTTTGAATAATAAAGTGAATATTTAGCTGCGTCCAAGCTGTAAGAAAACCTACATCGCTGAGGTGTTTAATAAATATTGGCGGTCGCGGCAGAATCAAGCAGCCAACACGCGGATTTTCAACTTTAAAATTCATCATTTAATTCTTGTTTGAGGCCTGCTTCTCCTCGTTAAGATTCGCTAAGCATTACAAATTTTCATGCTGATTATAATTTTCTTCTGAGCTAAGTGCTGGCTATCCTCTGAAACAAGGCCAATCGAAATCAGACGCGGATCTAAGCATAGCTCTGTAAATTCAGTATCAAAGAAAATTAGCATTTGTCATTGTATTCATTATTTTGATCTATATGAATGCTCAGGGTATAAGATTTTTCACTTTATTTTGACCAACAATATGAAAAACAATTAAGGATAATTTGCTATTTAATTACTTTAATTAAATATAAATATACCCTCAAATTTACCTCACTTTTTCTAGCATTCAGTAGGACAGGATGCTAGGTGTATATACAACGA
>Ga0066469_1000202_pt1 | contig 19242 bp, 12 predicted proteins | sample LakWasM103_HOW12_2_FD_59579 | JGI IMG/M metagenome (GOLD analysis project Ga0066469, IMG submission 59579) | Freshwater sediment methanotrophic microbial communities from Lake Washington under simulated oxygen tension - Sediment Metagenome 103_HOW12 | ecosystem: Environmental > Aquatic >... | reverse complement strand
CTACATCCGCAAGGACGGCAGCCGCTTCCCCGCCGTGGTGTCGGTCACCGCGCTGCGCGATGACGACAACACCATCATTGGCTACCTGCTGATTGGCACCGACAACACCGCCCGCAAGGCCGTGGAGGCCGAGCGCGCCCACCTGGACCGGGCCCTGCAGATCAAGAACATTGAGCTGGAGGCCGCCCGCGCGACGGCCGACAAGGCCAACCAGGCCAAGTCGGATTTCCTGTCGAGCATGAGCCACGAGTTGCGCTCACCGCTGAACGCGATTCTGGGCTTTGCCCAACTGATGGAGTCCGGCCAGCCCGCACCGACCCCCGCCCAGGTCGGCAGCATTGAGCAGATTCTGAAAGCGGGCTGGTACCTGCTGGAGCTGATCAACGAGATTCTGGATCTGGCGCTGATCGAGTCGGGGCGGCTGTCGATGTCGATCGAGCCGGTTTCCGTGGCCGAGGTGCTGCACGATTGCCAGACCATGATTGAACCCCAGGCCAATAGCCGCGGCATCCAGATGCACTTCCCGGTGTTCAGCGTCCCCTGTTTTGTGGCGGCGGACCGCACCCGGGTCAAGCAGGTGTTCGTCAATCTGCTGAGCAATGCCATCAAGTACAACCGCCTGCACGGCGACGTGGACGTCACTTTCCGGTTCACCGACCACGATCGCCTGCACGTCAGCGTGCGCGACACGGGCGAGGGCTTGTCCGCCCAAAAGCTGTCGCAGCTGTTCCAGCCCTTCAACCGCCTGGGCCAGGAGGACAGCGGCGAAGAGGGCACCGGCATTGGCCTGGTCGTGAGCAAGCGGCTGGTGGAGCTGATGGGGGGCAGCATTGGTGCGCACAGCACCGTGGGCGTGGGCAGCGAGTTCTGGATTGAGCTCAACCTGGCGGTACCCCATGCACTGGTGCTGGACGCAGAGCCAACCCCGGTGGCACAGATTGCCCCGGCGCTGGACGGTACTGCCATACGGACGCTGTTGTACGTGGAAGACAACAAGGCCAACATGGAACTGGTGGCGCAGCTCATCGCGCGCCGCCCGGATATGCGCCTGTTGCGGGCCGAGGATGGCCTGCGCGGCATTGCGCTGGCACGCACGCACGTGCCGGATGTGATTCTGATGGACATCAACCTGCCCGGCATCAGTGGCCTGCAGGCCCTGGGGCTGTTGCGGGAAGACCCGCTCACCCGGCACATACCGGTGCTGGCACTCAGCGCCAATGCCATGCCGCGTGACATTGAAAAGGGTATGGAAGCCGGCTTCTACCGCTACCTGACCAAGCCCATCAAGATTGCCGAATTCATGCAGGCGCTGGATGAGTGTCTGGCGCTGGTGCAGCCCGCGCTGGAGCCGTAGCCATATACGAAACTGACCTCTAGCCCTCGTAAACATTGGACTATTAGCTATCAAATTGGGAGCAACTGCATCTTGGACAACTTTCCCATCGTCGGCATTGGCGCTTCCGCCGGAGGCCTGGCCGCGTTTGTGGCCTTTTTCTCGGGCCTGCCCGCCGACAAAGAGCCAGGCATGGCGTTTGTGCTGGTGCAGCACCTGGCGCCCGACCACGACAGCCTGCTGACCGAACTGATACAGCGTGCCACCCGCATGCCGGTGGTGGAGGTAACGGACGGCATGGTGGTGCAAGTCAACTGTGTCTACATCATTCCACCCAACCGCGACATGGCCTTCCTGAATGGTGCCCTGCATCTGCTGGAGCCCACCGCACCACGCGGCCACCGCCTGCCCATTGACTACCTGTTTCGCTCCCTCGCGCAGGACCAGCACGAGCAGGCCATTGGCATCGTGCTGTCGGGCACCGGCAGCGATGGCACGCTGGGCGTGCGCTCCATCAAGGACGGCGGGGGCATGGTCATGGTGCAAAGCGCGGCCTCGGCCGAGTTCGATGGCATGCCGAACAACGCCCTGGCCACCGGTGTGGTGGACTACGAGTTGCCACCGGCCGAGATGGCCGCGCAGCTGATCGCCTATGTCAGCCACGCGCTGGGCAGCTCTGCGCGCTCGGCGGCGGTGGCTGCTCCGCAGTCCGGGAAGTCACTGCAAAAGGTATTCCTTTTGTTGCGCGCCCAGACCAAGCATGATTTTTCCCAGTACAAGCCCAACACGATTTACCGCCGCATCGAGCGGCGCATGGCCGTGCACCAGGTGCAAACGCTGGGCGACTATGTGCAATACCTGCAGCACACCCCGGTGGAAGTGGAGGCCCTGTTCCGCGACCTGCTGATTGGCGTGACCAGTTTCTTTCGCGACCCGGAAGCCTTTGCCGCGCTGGAGTCACTGGTCGTTCCCAGGCTGTTTGACGGCAAGCCCGCCGGTGGCGTGGTGCGGGCCTGGACCGCGGGCTGCTCCACGGGTGAGGAGGCCTACTCCATCGCCATCCTGCTGCAGGAGCGGCTGGAGACGTTGAAGCAGAACTTCAAGATCCAGGTGTTTGCCACCGACATTGACAGCCGTGCCATTGCCGTGGCCCGCGCGGGCCTCTACCCCGCCAGCATTGCCGATGACATCTCACCGGAACGCCTGGCCCGCTTCTTCACGCAAGAGGCCGATGGCAGCGCGTACCGCGTGCACAAGAGCATCCGCGACATGCTGGTGTTTTCGGAGCAGGACCTGATCCGCGACCCGCCGTTTTCCAAACTCGACCTGATCACCTGCCGCAACCTGCTGATTTACCTGGGCACGGATTTGCAGAAGAAGCTCATCGCGATGTTTCACTATTCGCTCAAGCCCGGTGGCATGCTCTTTCTGGGCACCTCGGAAACCGTGGGCGAGTTTGTCGACCTGTTCGCACCGATGGAGCGCAAGTCCAAGCTGTACCAGCGCAAGGAAGATTTTCAAGGCGCCCAGCGCGCAGCCCTGGGCCGATTTATGCCCACTCCCTCCATGAAACACTCCACCACTCCCCAAACCGCTGGCAGAACCCATCCGCCCCAGCCCTTGTCGCTGCGCGAACTGACCGAGCAAAGCCTGTTGAAGGAAGACGCCAAGGTCGCCGTGCTGGTCAATGGCCAGGGCGACATTCTCTTTTTGCACGGCCGCGCCGGCATGTACCTGGAGCCCACCCCGGGTGACGCCGGTATCAACAACATCCTGAAGATGGCGCGGGAGGGTCTGCGCCGTGAGCTCACCACCAGCCTGTACAAAGCGGTGGGCGCCAAAGAGCGCGTGGCGGCCCCGGGCTTGCGCGTGAAGACCAACGGGCACCACACCCTGGTCAACCTGACGGTTTGCCCGGTCGCACAAGGCCCGGCCGCCGCGCTGGAGTCGCCGCTGTATCTGGTCATACTGGAAGCAGCCCCGGCGGTGCCGGCATCCGCGGGGCAAACAGGCGCGGCCCCCACGGTGGTGGCGACTGGCGAACTCAACCAGGACGCCCGTTCGCAGATTGCACAGCTGACCGAGGAGCTGCAGGCCAAGGAAGAGTACCTGCACGCGGCCAACGAAGAACTGGAGACCTCCAACGAAGAGCTGAAATCGTCCAACGAGGAAATGCAGTCGGTCAACGAGGAGCTGCAATCGACCAACGAAGAGCTGGAGACCTCCAAGGAAGAAATGCAGTCGATCAACGAGGAGCTGTCCACCGTCAACGCGGAGCTGCAGACCAAGGTGGGGGACTTGTCTCGCGCCAACAACGACATGAACAACCTGCTGGCAGGCACCGGCATTGCGACGATTTTTGTCGACCACAGCCTGCGCATCCTGCGCTTTACCCCCACCGCCTCGCTGATCATCAACCTGATCGCCAGTGATGTGGGGCGCCCGGTGGGGCACATTGTGTCGAACCTGGTGGGCTATGACAGCCTGGTGGCGGATGCCCAGGGGGTGCTCAATACGCTGATTCCCCAGGAGATTGATGTGCAGACCACGGCGGGCAAGTATTTCACCATGCGCATACTGCCGTACCGCACACTGGACAACGTGATCGAGGGTGCGGTGATCACGTTTGTGGAGATCACAGAAATCGTGCGCTCGCGCGAGGCGCTGCGCAAGGCCAACGAGATGCTGCGCCTGGCCGTGGTGGTGCGCGACGCCAGCGACGCCATGACCGTGCAGGACCTGGACGGCCGCATCATCGCCTGGAACCCCGGCGCCGTGCGGCTGTATGGCTGGACCGAGGAGGAGGCACTCACGATGAATGTGCGCGACCGCATCCCCCCGGCGCTACAGGACAGCGCTTTGGCCATGGTACGCCAGCTCAGCCAGGCCGAAACGCTGGAGCCGTATGCCACAGAGCGGCTGACCAAGGACGCGCAGGTGGTGGAGGTCTCGCTGATCTCGACCGCGCTGGTCGACGACGCGGGCCAGGTGTACGCCATTGCCACCACCGAGCGCAGAAAAGACCATGCCAAGCTTTAGTGAATGGTCCCTGCAGGCGTTGCGCCACCGGGCCGAGTCGGCGGCGGGGTCGGAGCGTGCCCATGCGGCGGGTGGCATGGAAGACCTGTCGGTGGAGACCTTGCACAAGATGGTGCACGAGCTGCAGGTGCACCAGATCGAGCTGGAAATGCAGAACGACCAGCTGCGCCACACCCAGCAGGAACTCGATGGCGCCCGCGCCCGGTACTTTGACCTGTACGACCTGGCGCCGGTGGGCTATTGCACGGTCGACGAGCATGGCCTGGTTCTGGAGGCCAACCTCACGGCCGCCCTGCTGCTCGACACGGTGCGCAGTGATCTGGTGCAAAAGCCGGTGAGCCGTTTTATCGTCAAGTCGGATCAGGACATTTACTACCGGTGCCGCAAGGCCCTTCTGGTCGATGGCTTGCCCCAGGAGTGCGAGTTGCAGATGCTCAAACGGGAAGGCGCGCCCATTTGGATTCACATGCGACTCAGTGCCGCACAAGACAGCGCGGGCGCAATGGTGCAGCGCATGGTGCTGGGCGACATCTCCGAGCGCAAACGCATGGACGCCGCGCTACAGACCAAGAACCAGGAGCTGGAAACCGCCCGGGCCGTGGCCGACAAAGCCAACCTGGCCAAGTCCGACTTTCTCTCCAACATGACCCACGAGTTGCGCTCACCGCTGAACGCCATTCTGGGCTTCGCCCAGCTCATAGACCAGGGCGTGCCCGCACCAACCCCCAACCAGAAAGCCAGCGTAGACCAGATTCTGAAGGCCGGCTGGTATTTGCTGGACCTGATCGGCGAGATTCTGGATCTGGCAGCCATTGAGTCGGGCAAGGTCGAACTGACGCTGGAACCCGTGGCACTGGCCGGTGTGTTGCTGGATTGCCATTCCCTGATGGAGCCGCAGGCGGTCAAAAAAGGCATTGCGTTGCACTTTGCGACGCTGGCCCAGCCATATTGGGTGGTCGCAGACAGCACCCGGCTGAAGCAGGTGATGGTCAACCTGCTGTCCAACGCCATCAAATACAACCGGGTCGGTGGCCGTGTGGACGTTCACTGCGAACAAAAATCCCTTGAGCGCCTGCGCATCAGCGTGCAGGACACCGGCATGGGCCTGTCGCCATCGGGCATATCCAGGCTGTTTCAACCCTTCAACCGCCTGGGTCACGATACGCGCACGGCGGAGGGATCGGGCATAGGCCTGGCGGTCAGCAAACGCCTGGTCGAATTGATTGGCGGCACTATCGGCGTCGACAGCACGGTCGGGGTCGGCAGCGTTTTCTGGTTCGAACTGGACCTGGCAGACACCGCAGAGGGAGGTACTGCATGACGCAGTTTCCCATTGTGTGCGTGGGCGGCTCAGCCGGGGGCCTGGACGCCTACATCCGCCTGTTGCAAAACCTGCCGTCCGACATGGGCGTGGCCATTGTCATCGTCAACCACATCACGCTGTTTCCGACCCAGCTGCATGAAATTCTGCCGCGCTATACCAGCATGCCGGTGGAGTTGATTACCGACCATTTGCAGGTGGTGCCGAACCGTGTATTCATTATTCCGGCCAATCGGGACCTGCATGTGGACGGTGAAGACTTTCGCCTGGCCCCGATATCCAAACCCCGCGGCTGGCCCGATGTGATCACCGTTTTCTTGAACTCGTTGAGCCGGTGCTGGTCTGGCAAGCTGGTGGCGGTCATTGTCTCGGGACTGGACGGCGATGGCGCGGCCGCCATGTGCGCCATCCAGAACATGGGCGGTACCACCATCGCCCAAAAGCCGGGCACCGCCAGCGAGCCCGACATGCCCGAGAGCGCGATGGCCAGTGGTTGCATCGATTTTGTGTTGTCGCCCGAGAACATTGCCAAGCAAATCATTTTGATAGCGCGTGCCCAGAGCAGCCCGCACCCCCCAATACAAGGAGACACTCCATGATCAACCCCGTCGACATTCTCAACGCCAAGATCCTGATCGTCGACGACCAGGAATCCAATGTGCTGCTGCTGGAACAGTTGCTGCGTGAAGCCGGCTACACCGGGGTCTCGTCGACCCTGCAACCCGAAGAGGTCTGTGCACTGCACCGCAAAGATGCCTACGACCTGATCCTGCTGGACCTGCAGATGCCGGTGATGGATGGCTTTCAGGTCATGGAGGCGCTCAAGACCAACACCACCGACCCCTACCTGCCAGTCATTGTCCTCACGGCCCAACCCGGCCACAAGCTGCGCGCGCTGCAAGCCGGCGCCAAGGACTTTGTCAGCAAACCCTTTGACCTGATCGAGGTCAAAACCCGCATCCACAACATGCTGGAAGTGCGCCTGCTGTACAAAAAGCTGGCGGACTTCAACAAGATACTGGAGCAGACCGTGCTGGAGCGCACCGCGGAGTTGCGCGAGAGCGAGGCGCGCTACCGCAGCCTGACCGAGCTGGCGTCGGACTGGTACTGGGAACAGGACGAAAACGGCAGCTTCACCAAGGTGTCGGGCCCGGTGCTGGAGATGCTGGGCATCCGGGTGGAGGGCCTGAATGGCACGTCCCGGGGCGTGCAAGTGGATTGCTGGGACGAGACCGAGCGCGAGACCCTGCGCGCCACCATTGCTGCGCGGGAGCCGTTTCTGGACTTCCTCTTCCACCGGGTCAATGCGGACGGTTCACGCCAGCAGTTCCGGGTCAGTGGCGAGCCCATGTTCAGCCTGAACAGCCGCTTTCTGGGCTACCGCGGCATCGGCGTAGAAATATTTGACGCGGCGTGAGCCCGAGAGTAATGCAATGATCCCCACACCGCTCCACACCCCCCAACACAACCACTTGCTGGCAGCACTGCCCGCAGCCGACCTTGCGCTCTTTGCCGACCAGCTCGAACTGGTGCCCATGCCGCTGGGCCAGATGCTGTACGAGCCTGGCACGCAGTTGCGCCACGCCTTCTTTCCCACCACGTCCATCGTCTCGCTGCACTATGTGACCGAGACCGGCGCGTCGGCCGAAACCGCTGGCGTGGGCAACGAGGGCGTGGTGGGCATTTCCCTGTTCATGGGCGGCGACACCACACCCAGCTCGGCCGTGGTGCAAACGGCGGGCCATGCCTACCGGCTGGACCGCCATGTGCTGCAAACCGAGTTCAACCGCGCCGGTGCCCTGCAGCGCCTGCTGCTGCGCTACACCCAGGCCTTGATGACCCAAATGGCGCAGTCGGCGGTCTGCAACCGCCACCACTCGGTGGAGCAGCAGCTGTGTCGCTGGCTGTTGCTGACCATGGACCGGGTGCCGATGCGCGAGCTGGTCATGACGCAGGAGCTGGTGGCCAGCATGCTGGGCGTGCGCCGCGAAAGCGTGACCGAGGCGGCGGGCAACCTGCAGACGGCGGGCTACATCCGCTACCGGCGCGGCCACATTGCGGTGCTGGACCGCAAGGGCCTGGAGACGCAAACCTGCGAGTGCTACGGCGTGGTCAAGAAGGAGCTGGACCGCCTGCTGAAGGACGTGCGGACAACTACTTCTTGATGCTCATCTCGTTGCTGACCAGGCGAACGCCCTCGACGCCGCGTGCGATGGCAACCGCACGCTCCATCTGAGTCTGGTTGTCGACAAAACCGCTGAGCAGCACTTCATCGTTGCGCGTGACGACGGCGATATCGAAGCTCTTGACTCCGGGGTCGCCCAATAGCGCGGCCTTCACCTTGCTGGTGATGATGCCGGCATCCACTTTCTTGCCGACGCTGGTGGGCGCGTCTTTGAGGATCACATTGTTCTGAACGGCCTTGACGCCCTCTACCGCGCGGCTCGCGGCGGTGGCGCGGTCGAGCTGCGCCTGGTTGTCGACAAAGCCGCTGAGCAGCACTTCGCCCTTGCGGGTTTCGACCTTGAAATCAAAGCTCTTGATATCCGGGTCGCCCAGCAGCACGGCCTTGACGTTGCTGGTGATGACGCTGTCGTCAATTTCGGTGCCGACCGTGGTGCTGGGCGCTACCGCGCCGGTACTTTCAACGGCCTTGTCACAGCCCACCACGCCGATGGCCAGAATGCCGACCAGTGCAGTGCCAAGAACAAGGTTTTGAATGCGGGTTTTCATGGGGAGTCTCCGAAAAATCACGAAGCTGTGACGGTGCCCACGAGGTTGCGCTGATTCCTTGAGGACTTCTGTTCGCTTGCGCACAAACAGGCTCCGTACGCGCACCTATGCTGACACCTACCTATGACGCAATCCCGCGCAGCGCAGGCCAGCGCAACCGCCACGCAGTCCAGTCCCAACGACCTGGCTGTGGCGGGGGCATGGACCGCGCGCGGCCTGGGCGCCGTTGGGGTGCAACTGGACGCCTTGGTCTTTGGCGCCGGTACCACGGTGCGCTTCGATGCCAGCGGCGTCGAAGCACTGGACACCGCAGGCGCCTGGGTTTTGCACCAGCTGCTGGCACGCGCGCGGGGCACCGCAGCGTCCGCCACTCTGCAGGGCCTGCGTCCGCAATGGGAACGCCTGTTGCAGGCCGTCACGCAGCATGTGCAGGAGCACTCCGGCGAGCCGGTGCCCGTCGCCATTCCGGCGCCCGGTGCTATGGAGCGTATCGGGCGCAGCGCGGTGGCGAGCTGGGAGCAGGCCTATGCCATGCTGGGCTTTGTGGGGGAGAGCGCACTGGCCTTGGGCGGCTGCCTAGCCCACCCTTCGCGCATGCGCTGGCGCCCCATCCTGTTCAACATCCGCAGGGCCGGCTTCGACGCGCTGCCCATCGTCGGCCTGCTGTCGTTCCTGCTGGGCATTGTGGTGGCCTACCAGGGTGCCGACCAGCTGCGCCAGTACGGCGCCAATATTTTTGTGGCCGACCTGGTGGGGCTGTCGATGCTGCGCGAGTTCGCGCCGCTGATCACGGCCATCATCGTTGCCGGGCGCTCGGGCTCGGCATTCGCCGCGCAGATCGGGACCATGGCCGTGACCGAGGAGATCGACGCCATGCGCACGATTGGCATTGCGCCCATCGAACTTCTGGTGCTGCCAAAAATCATCGCGCTGGTGATTGCCTTGCCCCTGCTCACGGTGTTTGCCGATGTGCTGGGTGTGGCGGGCGGCATGCTGATGGCGCAAAGCCAGCTGGACGTGGGCTTTGTCGAATTTCTGGACCGCATGGCCAAGGCGGTCAGCATCACGTCGTATGCGGTGGGCATTGGCAAGGCACCTGTGTTTGCCGTGATCATCAGCGTGGTGGGGTGCTTTCAGGGCTTTCGAACCAAGGGCGGGGCCGACAGCGTGGGCCAGCAAACCACACGCAGCGTGGTGCAGTCCATCTTTCTGGTGATCGTGGCCGACGCCCTGTTCTCTATTGCCTTCAGCCTGTTGGACCTGTGACATGACCACCGCACCGTCCACCACAGACGCCGTCATCGCCATGCGCCAGGTGGGGACCCGCTTTGGGGACCACGTGGTGCACGCGGGGCTGGACCTGGATGTACAACGCGGTGAAATATTCGCCGTGATTGGAGGCAGTGGATCGGGCAAATCGACACTGCTGCGCGAGATGATCCTGCTGCAAAAGCCCAGCGAGGGCACGATTCAGGTGCTGGGCGTTGCGCTGGAAGACATAACCGACGCCGCCGCGCTGGCATTGCGCCAGCGCTGGGGTGTGATGTTCCAGCATGGCGGTTTGTTCGGGTCGCTGACCGTGCTGGAAAACATCGGCCTGCCGCTGCGGGAGCACACCGATCTGGCGGACCCTTTGATTGATGAGATCGCGCACTGGAAGCTCTCCATGGCCGGGCTCAAGGCCGAGGTGGCATCGCAGTATCCGTCCGAACTCAGCGGCGGCATGATGAAGCGCGCCTCGCTGGCCCGGGCGCTGGCGCTGGACCCGGAGCTGCTGTTTCTGGACGAGCCCACGGCCGGTCTGGACCCCGGCAGCGCGGCCGGTGTGGACACACTGGTGCGCACGCTGCGCGACCTGTATGGCCTGACCATTGTGATGATCACCCATGACCTGGACCTGCTGTGGCAGGTAGCCGACCGGGTGGCCGTGCTGGCCGAGGGCAAGGTGCAGGCAACCGGTTCCATGGATGAACTCTCCCGCACCGACAACCCCCTGGTACGGCCTTTCTTCGACGGCCCGCGTGCCCGCGGCGCCCAGCAACAGGCGCAAGCCCCACAACCCACCCAGGAGCCGGCATGGAAACCAAAGTGAGCTATTCCATCGTCGGGGCCTTTGTGCTGGGACTCGGTACGGTGATGATTGCCGGCGTGCTGTGGCTGGCATCGGGCGGGGCCTGGCAAAAGGACTATGACCGCTATCTGGCGATCGAGAATGAGTCCGTGGCGGGCCTGAACCTGAATGCGCCGGTGAAGTACAACGGGGTGGACGTGGGCAAGGTGCAGCGCATCGACCTGGACCATGCCGACCCGCAGCGCGTCATCCTGTCGTTTGACATTGAGCGTGGCACGCCGGTGAAAGAGGACACGATTGCCATTTTGAAGACCCAGGGCATCACCGGAATCACCTATGTGGAACTCAGTGGTGGGGCCGTGGGCTCGCCGCCACTGCAGACAGTCGCACCCAATCACTACCCGGTGATCCAGACGCGCCCCTCGCTGAGCGCACGGCTGGAAAACATTCTCACCAGCGTGCTGGGCAAACTCGACAGCACGTCGAACAACATCAATTCCGTTCTCAGCGATGAGAACAAGGCGGCGTTCAAGGACATCTTGCGCAACAGCGCAGAGGCCACGGCAAAGATCGGGCCCCTGATAGACAAGGTCGGGCGCAGTGCCGATGCGGTTGGAAAAATGGGCGGCGACCTGTCCAACGCGGGCGCCAGTGCCGCCAAGGCCGCCGATGGCCTGGGCGCGGGCGTCAAACGCCTGGGCACCGACACGCTGCCGGAGCTGGAACATCTGCTGGGCGAGCTGGGCACGCTGAGCACCTCACTGAAACGCCTCAGCGATCAAACCACCCGCGATCCCAGCGGTCTGCTCTTCGGGCACAAACCGGTCCCCAACGGGCCCGGTGAAACGGACACCCAACCATGAAAACACTTCGACTGCTGGCCGTCAGTGTGGCTGCTGCAAGCCTGTGTGCCTGCAGCGTGCTGCAGCCCAAAGCGGGCACGCCACCGGCCTTCTATGCGCTGGAGGCTGGCCAGCCATCCGGCGCAGCCCCTGGACCGGTGTCAACCGCCCAGGCAACATCGACCCTGGTCATCAGCCCCGTGCGCGCCGCATCGGGCTTTGACAGCCAGCGCATCATCTACGTGCGCGAGCCGCACAAGCTGGAATACTTTGCACGCAGCGAGTGGATCGACACCCCGGCCCGCATGCTGGGGCCGCTGCTGGTCGCGTCCATCACGCGCACCGGCGCCTTCAAGGCCGTCGTGATGACGCCAGGCTCAGCCAGTGGCGAGCTGCGGCTGGACAGCGAGATTGTCCGTTTGCAGCAAGACTTTCGGACCCGCCCCAGCCGCGTGCAATTCACGTTGCGCGTCTATCTGGTGGACGAAAAGACCCGTCGGGTACTGACCTGGCGTGAGTTTGATGGAGACGTTGCAGCCACCCGTGACGACCCGTATGCGGGTGTGGTGGCGGCCAACCAGGTGGTTCAGACGGTACTGCAGGAGGTGTCCCAGTTTCTGGCGCAACGGGCCAACGGAATGCATTGAAGCGAGATGCTCCATTCGGGGTTGGCGGGGCCGGTGGGCCGGGCACCCCTTCTCTGGCCCACGCTCGCGGGCGTAGGTTTTGGGTTCTCTTCAGTTACTGCGTCAACGGGGTTGTTTGGGGCGCCTGTTCTGTGGCAACCACGAATGGGGCCGACGAAGGGACACCCGGCCCACCGGCCCTGCGGTGCGTGACGTGTGGCGCTACAAAATACATAGCTCGTCAAGCATATTCCACGAGGGCTACGGGTCGTTTTGACTAGTAATCACCCAGCACCACCAGAAGGCGTGTGGCGTGGCGGGCGGGCGCAGGCCTACCGTGCGCCGCCGTAACTCGGATTAAGGACGGACAGTGATTTCGTTGCGGACCGACACGACACCCTTGACGCCACGGGCAATGGCTTCAGCGGTGGCGCGCTCGGCGCTGTTCTTGGCAAAGCCGGACAGCATGACTGTGCCGTTCAGGGTTTCGACCTTGATCGACGCGGCATCCACCTGTTTGTTCTCGATGAATCGGGATTTGATCAGCGTGGTGATGCCGGTGTCATCCACATAGGCGCCCACGGTTTCCTGGCCGCGCTGGACGGCGCAGCCGGTGGCGGTCAGCATGACGATGGCAGAAATGGCAATGGCGAGGGTGCGACGGATATACATAGTGAAACTCCAGTGAAATAAAGAAATACAAACCAACCGGTGAACTATAAAAATCCTGGCCCGGTTGGTCGGTGCGCTACCGCACGGTCAGGTTGGCCTATTTTTGGACAGGAACGACAACAATCGTGTCGCCGGTTTTGCCGGTACGGCCGGTATCACCCTTGGCACCGTCGTAGCCCGGTGCACCGGTGGCTCCCGAGTTGCCTTGGTTGCCTGTGGCACCGGTCGCGCCCGTAGAGCCCGTGGCGCCGGTCTCGCCGGCAGGGCCTGGCACGGGAACGTTGGTCCCTGTGCTTCCGGTCGCGCCGGTGGCGCCGGTTGCACCGGCAGGGCCTGGCACCAGGACCACCGCAGGTGGGGCCGTGCTGGCGGGGTTGCAGGCACACAGGACCAGGGTGGCCAACACGGTGGCAATTGTCAAAGAAGTAGTTTTCATGGATTCCTCGTAATGGGTTGGTTGGTAGACCACTGCAGAGTAGCCCGCGCTGTGGAGCCGGTCTGTGCGCTAGGCCACAGGCAGCGCAATCACAAAACAGCTGTGCGCCGCAAGATCAATCCAGCGCAGGCTTTGTCCGGGACGCAGCGCCTGCGCATCCAGCGGTGTCGTGGCATCCAGGGCATCGCCCAGACTCGCTCGCATCAGGATGAAGTGCATGGTGCGCGCATCCCGCACCAGCGTCAGCTCTGCCCGGTGCCAGTGCGCGGGCAGGCAGGGATTGAAGACCAGCTCCTGCGCGCCCAGCTGCAGGCCAAAAATGGATTCAATGGCCCCGCGGTGCATCCAGGCTGCTGCCCCGGTGTACCAACTCCAGCCGCCACGCCCCACATACGGGGGCTGGGTGTAGACATCGCCGGCCATGGCATAGGGCTCCACACCATAGACCGGGCCGCGGGTGGGATGGCTGGCGCGGTGGGCCGGACTCAGATACGTGAAGTAGCGGTAGGGATCATCACTGTCGCCCGGCGGGTCGCCAGCATCCCGGGCGTGGGCCGCCAGCGCCATCAGGGCCCAGACACCGGCGTGCGAGTATTGGCCGCCATTTTCACGAACACCCGGCGGGTAGGCCTGGATGTAGCCCGCGCTGGGTAGCGCCAGACTCAGCGGCGGGTCCAGCAGCTTGATGAGCCCCTGGTCCACGTCCACCAGCTGCGCGTCCATGGCCCGTAGCGCGGCGCTCTGCTGGCTGGTGTCTGCGGCACCGGACAGTGCGGACCAGGCCTGGGCAATCAAGTCGATGCGGGCCTCGGCGTTGGCGCTCGATCCCAAGGCCTGCCCATCGTCAAAGAAGGCTCTCTTGAACCACTTGCCATCCCATGCGGGGCCCTGGAGTGCGAGCTTCCAGCCCTGCAGCGCGGCCTCCCAGTGGTGCGTGCGGTCGACTTCGCCACGCGCTTGGGCCAGGGGCACGAAGTCTGCCACCAGCCGGCACAAAAACCAGCCCAGCCAGACCGATTCACCACGGCCCTCGATGCCGACCCGATTCATGCCATCGTTCCAGTCACCACTGCCCATCAGGGGCAGGCCGTGCACGCCCACACGCAGGCTGCGGTCGATGGCCCGCGCGGCATGCTCATAGACCGACGCCTCCTGGGTGTTGACGGTGGGCGTGTAGTACGCGTCTTCGGCTCCATCGGGGATGGCAGCTCCGTCCAGAAAAGGCACCCGCTGTTCCAGCAGCGCCAGGTCGCCGGTGGCGCGCACATAGTGGGTGCAGGCGTAGGCCAGCCACAGCAGATCGTCCGAGAAATGGGTGCGCACCCCGGCACCGGTTGGCGCATGCCACCAGTGCTGCACATCGCCCTGCTCAAACTGGCGTGACGCACACAGCACAATTTGGGCGCGCAGCATGTCCGGGGCGGCCCACGCCAGTGCCATGGCGTCCTGCAACTGGTCGCGAAATCCGGTGGCACCGCCGGCCTGGTAGAACCCGGCTTTGGCCCACAGTCGGCAGGTCACCGTCTGGTACAGCAGCCAGCGGTTGACCATCGCATCGAACAGGGGATCGGGTGTCTTGACCGTGGTAGCACCCAACAACTGGTTCCACAGGCTGTGCACGGCCTCCATGCGGCTTTCCGGTGGCACGGCAGCGGACAGGGTGGCCAGTTGGATGGCAGCCTCCCTGTTTTCGGCATAGCCCAGCAGAAAGACGCGCTCGCCCGATGCGCCCGCCGCCAGCTCCATCGGCGAGGCGATGGCAGCGCAGGGGTCCAGCCCGGAGCCGCTGCGCTGTCCCAAGCGGTCTGGCAACACGGCTTGCCCCAGGGGGTCGAGCCACTCGCGCCGGTCGCAGGTCCAGTCATCCGTGGGGCCGGCAGGGCCGGCCATGCACAGAAACGCCGTGCCCTCGCCAAACCCGGCCGCGCGCTCGCGCTGGCTCGCCAACAGAACGGTGGGGCTTGCTTCGGAAAGCCTGCCCTGGCGGCACTCGGTCTGAACCGTGTTGCGGTCCGCGCGGTTGGCGCCCATCAGCCATTCCGCGATGGCGGCAATGCGCAGATGCTGCGTCTTCTGCCCCTGATTGATGATGACCAGCTTGACCTGCTTGACCGATGTCCGGGCGTCCACGCACCAGGTCACGCGTACTTCCAGGTCCCCATGGTGGTGGCTGATAACGCTATACCCCTGGCCATGGCGTATCTGGTACCGGGCGCCCCGCGCACCCCAGGCGTTTGGAACCGCACTCCAGGTCTCACCGGTCCTGCGGTCCTGCAACAGGAACCATTCGGCGGGCGGGTCTGCCACCGGGTCGTTGGACCAGGCCGTGAGCTGGTTTAGGCGGCTGTTGATGGCCCAGGTGTAGCCACTGCCAGCCTCGGACAGTTGCGCGCCAAAGCCGGGATTGGACAGCACATTGATCCAGGGCCTGACCGGGCGCGCGCTGCTGCTGACCGCAAACTCAAACTCGGCGCCGTCGTCGGAAAAACGGCCCACCGGCGCGGAGACAGCAGAGCCGACGCGGGGGCTGTGGTGGACCATAGCCGCGCGAGGCGCCTCCTGGAGCGTCGCCCATGCGATGGCATGCAAGTCCATCCAGTCCTGCACATGGTGTGCCAGGGGACGCCCGTCCGCATACAGCCGGAAACGGGCAAGCGCCTTGAGGGTACTGAGTTCGTCCACCGACAGCGCGTCGGAGCGCAACAGATAAAACCCCGTGCAGGGCGCGCGCGTCTGCCGGGCGGCATCCAGCACATGGCGCTCGCGTAGCGCTTCGATTTCACGGTGCAAGGCCATCACATAGGACATTGGCTCCGAATTGACCACCACCAGGTCACACGCCACGCCGCCCCACGACCACAGGTTCAGCAGCTGTGCCAGCGCGCGCAGCATGCCCACGCCCTGCGCCGCCCCAGCCGACACCAGAATCAGGGGCCGATCACCGGATATGCCAAATCGCCACAGCAAGCGGCGGTCGCAGACCCCCGCCTTGCTGTTGGGCGCATCTGGCGCACGCATCGGCATGCGGGTCAGGCTCAGCACCAGGGCGGTCGTCAGCGACTGCATTGCGGAAAAGTTTTCGGCATTGATGCGCAGGGCGCGCAAGCGGATGCTGGTCAGGGTTGCCGACATCAGGGAGGCCCTGCGGACGTTGTTGGGCTGGCGGTATTTGTCGATCACCGCGTGCAGGGTCTCCGCGTTGTCGGACACGGCGGTTGCAAAGGTCAACTGGATCCGGGCCATGGGCGCAATGCGCAGTTGAACCGCCAGGGCGCAGAACGGGTCCAGACCCGTGTCCAGCAGCTTGCTGGCCTGGTTCGATGGTCCCGGCACGGGGTCCAGCGATGCCAGTGGGCTGGCCGGGCAATGGTTGCGCCCCAACCAGCGTTGACGGTCGGTCTGGATGCGCGTGCCCAACACCCGCGGGTCCGATGTGGTCAGGAAATGCGCCAGCTGCACACCCTGCTCGGACGGCAGGCGTGGCTTGCGCTCAAACAGCAGCGCCTGGTGCCGGTTCAACCATTGCGCACGCACAAACAGATTGGTGAAGGCGGGGTGCGCTTCGTCGGCGAGCCGGTCTGCCAGCGTGACCTCGAACGCCGATATGAGTTCAATATGCAGGGTACGGTCGCTGACATTGCGCAGCTCCACCCGGCGGAATTCGATGTCGTCTTCCGGGCTCACCCAAACGGTGGTTTGCGCCTGCAAATCAGCCCATGCGGCATCAAAGCACATGCGGTCCGCGTGGTAGACGCTCTGGTAGGTCGCGTCGGGGTCGGGCGCCGGATGCTGGGTGAGTGACACCGGGCTGGACAGCGGGTCCCTGCGCACATAGAAAAAACTGCCGCGGTCATCGCGCAGTGCGTCATCGCGCTGGCGGGTGATGCCGGTCTGGCCCCATCGGCTCCAGCCGGCGCCATTGGCCCGCAAGGCCACGCTGTAGCGGCCATTGGACAGCAGATGCGTGGGCTCCACGGCCGTCAAGCCCGGCAGCACCTCGCGCAGCAAACCCGGTGAACGCCGTCGTTGCCGCGCCAGGGGGCGTACGTCGGCGCGCGGCGCGTACAGCACGGAGACTTCCCGCGGCACCCGTTCGTGCAACAGGGACGCAACGGCCTCCAGGGGTGCGTTGGCCATGCCCCAGCGCTGCGCCGGAGCGCCCAGCAGCACATGGGCCAGCGAGACGATGCTCATGCCCTGGTGGTGGGCCATGACGGTGTTGACCAGCGAAAACGGCCGGTCACTGCCACTGACCTGGCGCGCCGGGGTGTAGTCCAGCGCCTCGACAAATCCATAACGTCCCCGGGCACCCAGGCCTTCCAGGGTGCGGAAATTTTCCACCGCGAGGCGCGGTGCAATCAGCGCAGCCAGTGCCGTGGCATAGGGTGCGATGACCAGCTCATCGGGCGGGGTGCGGCGCAGGGCCAGCCGTGGAACGCCTTGTGGGGCGTACTGGTAGGCCAGTGTTTCGTCCGAGGCCGCATAGGCCGACTCCGATATGCCCCATGGCAGGCCCTGCGTCCGGGCGAACAGCGCCTGCTCTCGCAGGGCGGCATCACAGGCCGCCTGCAGCACGCTACCGGGCGGCTCGGCCAGGACCAGGCTGGGCATCAGGTATTCAAACATCGAGCCAGTCCAGGACCGCAGTCCCACGCTGCGACCGACCGCGAAGAATGGACGCCCGAGCGACGCCCAATGGCGAACCGGCACGTCGCCCTTTGCAATGGCCAGCAGGCTGGTAAGGCGCGACTCCGACGCCAGCAGGTCATAAAACCCGGCATCGCGCTGGAGTTCGGCCACCCGGTAGCCAATGTGAAACAGGTGGCGCTTGCGGTGGTAGAGAAAGCTGAAGTCGGCCTGCCACGCCAGGTCGGTGTACGCCCGTGCCAGCGCGTGGAGGCGCTCGCGGGCGCTCTCTTGGCCCGCGTGCTGGTCCAGCGCGACCGATTGCAGCAAGGCCCGGTGGTCCGCCAGCAACCACCGCAATTCCTCACGCTGGGCGGGTGGCAAACCGGAGCGCCCCGCCAGCAGAGGTGCCAGGCGGTTGCGTGACGCCACGGTGGCACGCTGCGATGCCGTTGCGTCAAACGGCGTGGCAGCCAATTCCAGGCAGGCTTGCGCGACGGCCAGCAAATGCCCGACCAGATTTCCGCTGTCCACCGTCGACACGTACATCGGCATCAGGGGGGCACAGGTTTGCGTGTCGTACCAGTTCAGAAAGTGACCGCGGTGGCGCTGCAGGGTGTGCAGTGTGGCCAGCGTGGCTTCCAGGCGTGCGAGGAGATCCTGTGTGCCGATCCAGCCAAACTGGCGTGCGCAACAGGCGCTCAAAAGGTACAGGCCCATATTGGTCGGCGAGGTCCGGTGGGCGACCATGTCGTGGGGCGTCAGCTGCAAATTGTCCGGTGGCAGGTGGTTGTCCTGCGGCCCCACGCAGCGTTCGAACAGTCGCCAGGTGTCACGCGCGACTCCTTCCAGATAGACGAGGTCGTGCGCAGGGATCTCTGCCGCAACAGGGACCGCGCGGGGCCGGCTGACCCACCAGGTCCAGATCGGAGAACCCGCCCACAGCAGGCACACTGCCACGGCAAGCGCCGGATGGGGAGTGCCCATCAAGAGCAGGGCGATCAACACCAGCAGTGCCACCAGAGGTTCGATCCAGTGCAGTCGTGCAACGGCCTTGAGTTCGGTTTTGGCCTGCGACTGCGCGACCGCAGCGGTGGTCCACTGCAGCAGCTGGCGGCGACTGAATGCCATGCGGTACAGCGCGCGGACTATGGCATCGACCGCCAGCAGCGACTGTTGCAACAGCTGGGCGACGTGCCACAAACCGCCACACAGTCCCCGTGCCAGATCCATCGCAGCCTCTGCAAAGAAATGCCCTTTGGCGAGGTCAACCCGATGGGGGGAAAAACCGGCCAGCGATCCCATCAGTGCACCGGCAGAAAATGCCAGATAGACCAGCACCAAGGCCACCCAGGGCGACATCACGGCACCCGCGAGCGCCAGCACCAACAGGACCAGCGACATCGGCGCCACCAGCGAACGCCGCAGGTTGTCCACCATCTTCCACAGGTTGACGGCCCGAATGCCGTAGCGCCCGGGGTGCAGCAGTGCCGTAAGCAAAACGGGCAGCAACTGCCAGTCGCCACGCGTCCACCGGTGCACG
>Ga0066469_1000182_pt1 | contig 20863 bp, 19 predicted proteins | sample LakWasM103_HOW12_2_FD_59579 | JGI IMG/M metagenome (GOLD analysis project Ga0066469, IMG submission 59579) | Freshwater sediment methanotrophic microbial communities from Lake Washington under simulated oxygen tension - Sediment Metagenome 103_HOW12 | ecosystem: Environmental > Aquatic >... | reverse complement strand
GCTGGCAAATACGGCACTGTTGAAGATGGCGTTTTGCAGGGCTCCGGCCTTGCGCAGCGCTTCCTCGGCCTGCTTGCGGGCGCTGATGTCGCGCAGGATGCCGGTGAAGTAGCGCTCCCCGCCCAGCACCATTTCACTGACGGTGATCTCCAGCGGGAAGTAGCTGCCATCCTTGCGAAAGCCCATGACCTCGCGGCCCAGGCCGACAGTGCGCGCCTCGTCGCTGACGCCGTAGTACTCCAGCGACACGTTGTGTTGCTCCTGGTCCAGCTCGGGTATCAGAAAACCAAAACCCCTGCCATTGAGTTCGGCGGCGCTGTAGCCAAACAGGTGCTCGATGGCCGGGTTGACCGACTCGATGATGCCCCCGTGGGCATGCAGCGTCACGATGCCGTCGCCCACCGTGTTCAGAATCGTCTGCACCCGGGCAGCGCTGTCGCGCAGCGTCTGCTGGGCCGCATATTCGTTGGTCACGTTGTGGAACACCAGCACCGCACCCACCACCAGATCGTCGGCGTCGCGGATCGGTGCGCAACTGTCGGCGATGTCGAACTCGCGCCCGTCCCGGGCAACCAGCACCGTGTGGTTGGCCAGCCCCTGTACCGTGCCGCGGGCCAGGGCATCGGCTACCGGAATGGTGGTGGGCAGGCGGGTCACCTTGTTGACGATGTGGAACACCTCGTCGATGGGCCGACCCAGGGCCTGTGCATGGGTCCAGCCGGTCAGCTCTTCGGCCACCGGGTTCAACAGCGTGATGCAGGCCGCGGCATCGGTGGCGATGACTCCATCGCCAATAGAACGCAGCGTGATGGCCAGTTTTTGCTCGCTGTCCTGCAAGGTCCGGTTGGCCTGTTGCAGGCTTTCGCTGGTGCGCATCTGCGCGCTCAGCAGGTGCTGGGTTTCGCCGTGCACCAGGTTTTGCAGGCGCTGCTGCGCCGCGCGGTAGCTGGAGTAGGCGAACGCAACCGCCAACAGCACGGCCATGACCGCCAGGCCGACGATGATGGCAAACAGCCGGCGCATGCTGGCGTCGAACTGGTTGTTGTGCTGCAGCTGGATGTCATTCTCAATCTGGACGATGCCGCGCATTTCCAGTCGTATCGCATCCATCAGGCGCTTGCCCAGGTCACTGCTGATCAGCGTCAGCACCCCTGTCACGTCGTGGTTGCGCCGCATGGCGATGGTTTTTTCAATTTCGACCAGTTTGGCGTCCAGCAGGGGTGCGATGGTGTCCACATGCTGTTGGGCCGGAACGTTGGTGGTCAGCGTACGCAACACGCTCAAGTTCGGTTTCAGGGTGTCGCGCACCGCCAGGTAGGGCTCCAGGTAGGCTTCGTCACCGGTCAGCGCGTAGCCGCGTTGACTGGTTTCGGCGTCGACCAGGGAGGCCATCAGGTCGTCCGCTGCGGTAATGACAACCCGGGAGTCGCGCCGGTGGTTGGACGCGTTTTCGATCTGCCGGTACGACCAGAAGGTGAACACCACCCCGATCACCATGAGCAGCACAACGGTGCCTAGCCAGAGAATGGATTTGTGGGTGGTTTTCAAGGGGCGGGTACTTTCGTGTGGAGCAAGTGCAAGGACCCTTATACGCGCATCGTTTGGGCAACCGCAGACTGCACTGCCAGCGCGCGCTGACCATGGCAGTGGAGGTAGCGTAGCGGTGCAGGCAGCGCCGGGTCTGTACGCTGGCGCACGTACCGGAATGATCCTTGGCAAAAAGTGCCTCCAGCCCTCGTGCAATATGAACTGTTTGCTCTTGTATTAATAGCGGTCTGCAAAAAAAACCGGTCGCTTGGTTCGCCGCCGCACAGAACTTTCAGCGGCTTCTCACAACAATGGTCTTTCATCCGTCGCTGGGCGCACTGCACTGCACGGTTTGTTGTAGTCCACTCTTTTCGGAGATATTTGCCATGAAACTCAATAACAGGTTATTCGTGACTTTGCCAGCGCTGGCGCTGGTGTCGGTTCTGGGCGCATGCGCGGGCATGACCTACCAGGAAAAGGGCACCGCTACCGGTGCCGTGGTTGGCGGCACAGCGGGCGCCGTGCTCGGCGGCGGTGTGCTGGGCACTGCAGCCGGTGCGGCGGTTGGCGGTGTGATTGGCCACGAAGTGACCAAACCCAAGTAAACGCCTGTACCCACGAAGAAGAGGGGGGTGCCCATGTGGCACCCCCCTCTTTTTGCTTGCGTGGATCAGAACTTACAGTGACTTGGCCGCGTCCTTGACGGCGTCACGGGCATTCTTCACGGCTTCCTTGGCGTCGCCCAGCTTTTCTTCTGCCTTGCCAGAGATCTGCTTTTGCACGCCCTTGATTTCCTGCGATGTGTTGCCGACGATTTTTCCGGCGGTCTCCTGCACTTTGCCGATGAGGTCTTTGGCGATGCCGTGGGTTTGATTCTTGTTCATGGTAGGGGTCCTTGTAAAAGTGAATGACAGCTTGTATGGGTCCCATTCAGACCCATCAGTCCATGCTAGGCCGCTTGGGCATTTGTCTCTGTGCGCTTGCAGACATAGCAGGGCCCTGTACAGAAAATATTGCGCATCACGCCCGCTGTGCGTAGGCTTCGAAGGCATCCAGCGGCAACGGCCTGGTAAAGAAGAATCCCTGGTAGGCATGGCAGCCGGCCTTGGTCAGGAAATCGTGCTGGGCTTCGATCTCCACCCCTTCGGCCAGCACACTCAGGCCCAGGCCCTGGGCCAGCGCGATGAAGGCCCTGGCGATGGACGCGTCGTGGTGGTCGCTGAGGATGTCACGCACAAAGGTGCGGTCAATCTTCAGCTGGTCCAGCGGCATGCGCTTGAGATACGACAGCGACGAGTAGCCGGTGCCAAAGTCGTCCAGCGAAAACGAAATTCCCTTGACCTTCAGTGCGAACATTTTTTCGACAACCAGGGGCAGGTTGTCCACCAGCAGGCTCTCGGTCAGTTCCAGCTTCAGGCGCCGGGGATTGGCGCCTGACAGGTCCAGTATCTGCAGCACCTGGTCGACAAAGTCGGGACGACGGAACTGGTAGGCGCTGACATTGACCGACAGAGACAGGTGGGCCAAGGCCGGCTGTTTGGCCCAGCGCGCCAACTGGGTGCAGGCCGCCTGCAGAACCCATTCGCCCAGCTGCTGTATCAAACCGGTCTCTTCGGCCAGGGGGATGAAGTCGCCGGGGGCCATCAAGCCGCGCTGCGGGTGCAACCACCGCACCAGTGCCTCCGCCCCGGTGACACGTCCATCGCCGACGACCTGGGCCTGGTAGTGCAGCACAAACTGTTCCTCCTGGATCGCCCGGCGCAGTTGCGTCTCCATTGCCGCGCGCTCCAGAACCACGGTTTGCATGGCGGGGTCAAAGAACTGCAGGGTATTGCGCCCGGTGTCCTTGGACTTGTACATGGCCAGATCGGCCTGCTTCAACAGACCATCGGTGGAGACGGTGGCACGGGTGAACAGCGTCGCACCGATGCTGGCCGTGCTGCGGTGCTCGCCTGTGTCCAGGCGGTAGGGCTGATTGAGCGTGTCGAGAATGGTTTCGCCCACCTCCCGGGCCTGGGTGGCCGCTTCCTTGGTGTTGTGGTGCAGGCCCTCCAGCACCAGCACAAACTCGTCACCCCCCAGGCGGGCCACGGTATCGCCCTCGCGCACACAGGCTGTGAGGCGGCGCGCCACCTGCTGCAGGAGCATGTCCCCCATGTCGTGGCCCAGCGTGTCGTTGAGCGTCTTGAAGTGGTCCAGGTCCAGAAACAGCACGGCGCCGCAGCTTGCATTGCGGGTGCCCACGATCAGGGCCTGGCCCAGGCGGTCCATCAGCAAGCGGCGGTTGGGAAGACGGGTCAGCGGATCAAAAAAGGCCAGCTCCACGATCTTTTCTTCGGCCAGCTTGCGTGCGCTGATGTCACGGATGTTGCACTGGATCACCGTGGTGCCTTCGCAGTCGTAGGCGTTGCTGACGAATTCGACCGCGATCTGGGTGCCGGACTTGGTGCGTAGCGGCAGGTCCTCGTAGCGCGCATAGCCCAGGGCCTGCAACTCGAAGAACTTCTCCTGGTTCTCCACGATGTCGGAAAAGGCGCCCACCTCCCAAATCTTCTTTCCCAGCAATTCACCGTGCGAGTAGCCCAGCAGCTCGATCAAGAAGGGATTGGCGTCTTCGATCTGCGCCGTCTGCGCATTCAACAACAGGACACCGTCGCGGGCGGTCTCAAAAAGCCGGCGGTAGCGGTTTTCGGACAGGCGCAATGCCTTCAACGCGGCTTCGCTGTTGCGTGCGGGGTCGGTGTCCAGTGGCTCAAACGTAGTGGAATCGTGCATGGTCCGTGCCTGAAATGTGGCGTGCGCTGAACAAGGGCCATGGCACTGCGCCACAGAGAATGCACGTTGGGTGGGAACGATAGAGATTGGAGCGCGCCTGGTCTGTACGCCATCGAACCGACACGCGGGCCCCGCCTGCTTACTCTCGGGTTTTGTCCCCAACAGGAGCTATCCATGAAAACAGTCTTCAAAGCAGCCCTTACCCTGGTTGCTTCCGTCGTTGCCAGCCAGGCGCTTGCGCAGGTTACCTTTTTTGAGCATGCCAATTTTCAGGGCCAGTCGTTTACGACAGACCGGCAGATGGGGAACCTGGCCCGGGGCGGTTTCAACGACCGCGCCTCGTCGGTCATCGTGTCGGGTGGCGGACGTGTGCGTTGGGAAGTCTGCGAGGACGTGCGCTTCGGCGGACGCTGCATGATCTTGCGCCCGGGCCAGTATCCGTCGTTGAACGCCATGGGGCTGAACGACCGCGTCTCCTCGGTCAAACCGGTAGACCGCGACGGGCGTGATATGCCCGACCGCACGGCACCGCAGCCTCTGGCCTCACAGGTGACCTTTTATGAAAACGAGGGCTTTCAGGGCCGAACATTTTCTGCCGACCAGCCGGTCAGCGATTTTTCGGTGATCGGTTTCAATGACCGCGCCTCATCCGCCGTCGTGCTGGGCCAGCGCTGGGAGGTGTGCATGAACAGCCGCTACGGCGGCCAGTGCATGGTGCTGAATCCCGGACGCTATCCTTCGCTGGCGTCCATGGGCATGAATGACCGCATCTCGTCGGTGCGTGCCGTGGACTGGAATACGCGGGTGGACGACAACCGCTTTGCGCCGGCACCGATAGCGGCCTATGACAGCCGCAGGCGCAATCAGGAACGTTTGTTTGAAGCCAATGTCACGTCCGTGCGCGCGGTGGTCGGCCCGGCCGAACAGCGCTGCTGGATGGAGAAGGAAGAAGTGGCCGCAACCCGGGGTGAGCCCAATGTGGGCGGTGCCGTGGTCGGTGCGCTGCTGGGCGGGGTTTTGGGGCACCAGGTCGGTGGTGGCGTTGGCAAGGACATTGCCACCGTCGGTGGCGCGGTTGCCGGCGCGGCCATTGGTTCCAATGTGGGACGCAACAACAATGGCCAGCCCGCCACCACGCGGGACGTGCAGCGCTGCGCCGAACGGCCCAGCAATGCGGCACCGGCCTTTTGGGATGTGTCGTACAACTTCAGGGGCATTGAGCACCGCGTCCAGATGACGGCCGCACCCGGTGCCACCATCACGGTCAACGACTCGGGCGAGCCGCGCAGCTGAACTCCATGAAAAAAGGTGGCCTTGCGCCACCTTTTCAGTTGGGAGTCTGAGAATCAGACCTGGGACTTGAAGTAGTGGAAGGAGTGCGTAAACGCATCCCGCACTTTTTCCATCTCGGCGACCATCGCCTCCCAGGTTTCTTCGCTGGCGGTCTTCATGTCGTCGAGCTTGGCCACAGCCAGTTTGGACTGGTGGCGCATCTTGCGCATTTCGTCCTGGTACATGTCGCTGACATCGTCCTTGACTGCCTGCGTCTTGGCGTCCAGCTTGTTCATGCTGGCATTGAGCTCGTCGAGCTGGGTTTTCATTTTCTCAATGTAGATGGATTTCTTGTTGGTCATGGTGACCTCCTTGTGGATCACGGGGAGTGAGTGCCCGTGGCACCGGCGTCACGGGGGTGTGACACCTGCATGGTTTTCGACACGCAGACCCAGCATAGGCAGTGGGCGGCGGGCAGTCTGTTAACCAACGCACGGACGGTGAAACGACCGCGCACTACACTTGTGGCAACAAGGAAACACGAATGTGCCCAGCATTGGTTCGCCGGCTACTGCGTCTGTCGTTCATGGCGTTCACCGGCGTGGCGTTGTGTGGATGTGCGGCCTTGCAGGAAGTGCGCTACCTCGATCACCGTGCGCAACCGGGCGTCGTTCCCACGGTGGTGGGCGCCCAAGGCACGTTGAGCAAGAGCAACAGCAAGGCGCTGCTGGCCCGGCGGTGGAAAAATTCCTACGCCGACGCACAGGCGCTGGCCACGGTTGAAGAACTGGCCACGGGCCGTCCGCTGATTGCGGGCAACGCGGTGACGCTGCTCTATGACGGGCCGCAGACCATGGCATCGATGATGCAGGCGATTGCTGCCGCCAAAGACCATATCAACCTGGAAACCTACATCTTTGACCAGGACGCCGTCGGCCTGCAGTTTGCGGATCTGCTGATGGAGCGCCAGCGCTCCGGCGTGCAGGTGCACATCATCTACGATGCCATTGGAACCATTGGCACGCCCCAGGCATTTTTTGACAGGATGCGCGACGCTGGCATCCGCATGGTGGCGTTCAACCCCGTCAACCCGTTGAAACTGGTAGGCCCCTGGGCCCCCAATAACCGGGACCACCGCAAGATTCTGGTGGTGGATGGGCGGGTGGGCTTTACCGGTGGCGTCAACATCAGCAGCACCTATTCCAACAGTTCACTGTTCCGCTCCAAGTCCAGAAGCCAGGCCAACGTCGGATGGCGCGACACGCATATTCGCATCGAAGGCCCGGCGGTGGCGGCCCTGCAGTGGGAGTTTTTGAGCAGCTGGGAGGGTCAACAGGCACCTGCGCTGAGTGACAGCAACTTCTTTCCGCCCTTGCCCAGCGTGGGGGACAAACTGGTGCGCATCCTGGCCAGTGCGCCCCAGGGTGATCAGGACATCTACGCGGCCTACCTGCTGGCCATCAGCGCAGCGGAGAAATCGGTGCACATCACCTGCGCCTATTTTGTGCCGGACGTGCAAATTCTGAAGGCCCTGACCGATGCCGCGCGCCGCGGCGTCGATGTCAAGATCATCCTGCCCGGCGTGCTGGAGAGTGGCCTGGTCTTTTATGCCGGACGTTCGTTTTATGCGGACCTGTTGGCCAGCGGGGTGCGGGTCTACGAGCTGCAGATTGCGGTACTGCATGCCAAGACCGCCGTCATTGACCGGATCTGGTCGACGGTGGGGTCCACCAATATTGACTTGCGAAGCTTCCTGCACAACTACGAACTCAACGCCGTGGTGCTGGACCCTGCATTTGGCCTGGCGCTGGAGTCGGCCTTTGAGGAGGACTTGCGCTATTCCGTCGAAGTCTCGGCCGCGCAGTGGGCGCAGCGGCCGCTGGCGGACCGTGTCAAGGAGTGGGCTGCGCGCCGGCTGGAGTACTGGCTGTAGAGCGCGCCGTCAGACCATGTCCTGGGGCCGGACCCAGGCGTCAAACTGTGCCGCACTGACCGTTCCCAATGCCAATGCCGCCGCACGCAGGGACGTGCCGTGCAGGTGGGCGTGCTTGGCAATGTCGGCCGCGCGGTCGTAGCCAATGTGGGGGCTGAGTGCCGTGACCAGCATCAGGGAATCGTCCAGCAGCTGGGCGATGCGGGGCAGATCGGGCACCAGGCCGCGTGCGCAATGCTGGTCAAAGCCCGCCATGGCGTCGGACAGCATCCGCACGCTTTGCAGGAAGTTGTGGATGATCAGCGGCTTGAACACATTGAGTTCAAAGTTGCCCATCGCCCCGCCGATGCCCAGCGCCACGTCATTGCCCATCACCTGGCAGCAGACCATGGTCAGTGCCTCGCACTGCGTGGGGTTGACCTTGCCCGGCATGATGGAGCTGCCGGGCTCGTTCTCGGGCAGATGCAGCTCACCCAAGCCGCCGCGCGGGCCACTGGCGAGCCAGCGCACATCGTTGGCGATCTTCATCAGGGCCACCGCCAGTGTCTTCAGGGCTCCATGCGCGCTGACCAGTGCGTCGTGGGCGGCCAGCGCCGCGAAGCGGTTGTCCGCGCAGCGCAGTGCCAGCCCACATTCCTGCGACAGACGGGTGGCCACACGTGCGCCGAACTCCGGGTGGGTGTTGAGCCCCGTGCCCACTGCCGTGCCGCCGACGGCCAGCGCCATCAGGGGCCCCAGACTGCCGTGGATGCCATCCTGCGCGTGCGCCAGTTGCGCGACCCAGCCCGACATTTCCTGGCCCAGCGTGATGGGAGTGGCGTCCTGCAAATGGGTGCGCCCCATCTTGACAATGTCCTTGAAGGCCTGCGCCTTGGCGTCCAGCGTGGACCGCAAGGTATCCAGATTCGGCAACAGCTGCCGGGTAAGGCCGGCCAGTGCTGCCAGGTGCATGGCGGTGGGAAAGATGTCGTTCGAGGATTGCCCCAGGTTCACATGGTCGTTGGGATGCACCAGGCGCCCGGTGCCACGCGGGCCGCCCAGGATTTCCGAGGCGCGGTTGGCCAGCACCTCGTTCATGTTCATGTTGGTTTGCGTGCCCGAACCGGTTTGCCAGACGGACAGTGGAAACGCATCCGCGTGCTGCCCTGTCAACACATCGTCTGCCGCCTGTGCAATGGCCAGCGCCACCGGTGTCTCCAGCAAGCCGAGTTCAGCATTGACCATGGCCGCGGCCCGCTTGGTGCGCGCCAATGCCATCAAAAGTTCTACCGGCATGCGCTCGGTGGAGATGGCAAAGTGCAGCAAGGAGCGCTGGGTCTGTGCACCCCACAGCGCGGCGTCGTCGACGGCAATATCGCCCATGGAGTCATGTTCTTGGCGCATGGTCCGCAGTGTATTGCAAAGTCTCAAACGGGATGTGCATCCTTGTCCCGCATTCGCCCTGGGGGCTTCTCGGTCAAGTCTTCAATCATGAACCGCCCATAGTGCTGCGCCGTGGCGGGCTGGATGGAGCGGACCAACTCGGCGACCTGTCCCGCAAGGGCCTCGGTCGGCGCGTCGACGACCAGAAAACTGCAGTCCTGCTGCGCCAGGTCCCCATGCATGCGGACCAGTTCCAGTTCATAGCCAAAACTGGCCATGGGGCTTGCTGCCAATAGCTCGGCGCTGACCTGGGCCTGCATTTCCGCAGCGGTGTAGCGCACCATGCTGGATGGCTCAAAGCCCAGGCTGGACAGCTGCGCCTGTGCGGCCTGCAGTTCAGCGGCGGTGTAAAACGCGATGACGGTATGCCCCACGGGCTTGAAAACGCCAAAGCTTGTCGGTGGCTCATCTTTGTTCATAGTGTTCTCCTTGCAAGTGCAGATTCAATCGGCGTGCGGAAAGTCTTCCAGCAGATCGGCCAATTCGTCGGCGTGCTGCTCTTCCACGGCCAGGATGCCCTTGAGCATGTCGCTGGTGGTGGGGTCATCCACACCCAGGTAGCGAACCATGTCGCGGTAGCTGGTGATGGCGACCCGCTCTGCGATCAGGTCCTCGCGGATCATGTCGCGCAGGGAGGTCCCAGCAACGTATTCCGCGTGGCTGCGGCTCGCCAGGTTGGCGGGCGCGAAGTCCGGCTCGCCGCCGAGTTGCACGATGCGCGCGGCCAGCAGGTCGGCGTGTCCCAGCTCTTCATTGGAGTGGGCCAGAAATTCGGCGGCTACGGCACGTGCGTGAATGCCCCGTGCCATGAAGTAGTGGCGGCGGTAGCGCAGCACGCACACCAGTTCCGTGGACAGCGCCTGGTTGAGCTGCTCGATAACCGCTGCGCGGTCGGCGCTGTAGTCCGCGGTGACCGCACCCTGTTCGATGTTTTTGCGCGCGTCGCTGCGCAGGGTTTTTACGTTGGCAAGGCCTGACTTCTTTGACATGGTGATCTCTCGTTGTTGGAAACACAAGATTGCCTGAGCCGCAGTGTCCAGTCCGTACGATGGAACACATTGGTCTTGATGAATGCCCGGTGCAGCAGCGCAGCGACGGGGGCCGCGCGCTGACGCAAACCGCAGGCGCGCTACTTGGGGCGCGGACGCTTCAAGGCGGGCTGTACGGCCTGCAAGCGCCCGGCACGCAAATCGACTACGGCCTGGACCACGGCGCGGGCCACGTTGCGGGTTTCCTCCTGCATGGCTTCATCGGCGTCCAGGGCGTCGTGGCTGGTGGCATAGGGGGCGTAGTAGCCGATATAGCGGCCCAGGCGCGCCTGCGCCCCGGCATCCACCAAGCCCATCCAGTCCAGCCAGTCCGTCAAGGCGCGCCGCGCGTCATCGACACCGGCCACATCCCCGTGGACGACCAGTCCGTAGGCGCGCCCCGCCAGGTGCTGGGGGTAGTCCCAACCGGCCAGCTCCAGCTCTTTTGCTTTGGCGGCCTTCTTGCCGGACGTCGATGTGGGATCGGCGTTGCCGCCGTCGGCGCAGACCAGGCGGTCGATCATCAGCTTCAAGGGGCTGGGGCTTTGGTACCAATACACCGGCGTGACGATGATCACTGCATGCGCGGCGACCCAGCGGGGGTACAGCTCGGCCATCCAGTCGTTGGTCTGGTTCAGTGCATGGTTGGGGTAACAACTGCAAGGCCAATGGCACAGGGGCATGGCGGTCGACGCACAGCCCTTGCAGGGGTGAATGTGCAGGTTGTACTCGGAGGTGAGCAAGCTCAGGTCGAGCACATCCACCTGAACGCCGGCCTGCTCCAGCTCCTGGCGCGCAAGCTCGAGAAGGCGGTAGGACTTGGAGATCTCTCCAGGGCAGGTGCCATCGTTGCGTGCCGAGCCACAGACCAGCAGCACCCGGGAGGGTGTGGCCGGGTCGGCCCAGTGCAGTTGCGCCTGGTCCATGCTGTGCTTGGTGGCAATCCACTCCACGGACAGGTCGTAGTCCGGGTCCGCATAGCCGGGGCCCGCCTTCTGGGTAAAAGGCGCTTTGCGCCCCTCGGTGTAGGCCAGCCAGGCAATGTCTTCCAGACGCGCCAGCGCTGCCTCTTCCACCCGGAACGCCGGATCGATGAAGGACGCGCGAAACCGGGTACTGAAAGCTGCGCGTTCCAGCGGCAGCGGGGCCTGACCCTTGCGAATTGAAATCATGGAATTTCCTCTATTGGTAGCCAACACCCATCACATAGTTGCGCAGCAGCGCCTCCTCGTGGTTGCCTGCGGCCAGTAGGGCCCTCAGGCCGTCGCGTGCATTGAGTACGCCGACAGGCTTGTTGCCGGCTTCCACAACCAGCACATGGATGAGCCCGCGCGTGTGCATCATGGCCAACACGTCGGACAGGGAATCCGTGGCCTCGCAGGCCGTGAAGTCGCGATGCATGACCTCACCGGCGCGGGTGGTAAAAACATCGGCACGACCAAACCCGAGTTGGCGCACCAGCACGGTCTCGGTGATCACGCCGACCACCGATCCTGTTGCATCACACACCACAACCAGGCTGATCTGGGTGGCCGACAGCAGGGCCGCCACTTCGGCCAGCAAGGTGTCCACGCCGACTTTCAACAGACGCGAACGGGCCACCGCTTCCATGCTGGCGACCAGGACTGATGGCACGGCGAGCGCTTCAACTGCGGCTACGGGAGGGCTCTCGGGGACTGTTGGCTCAATCATGGTGAATCCTTTCATGCAATGACGAGAATCCAGCGTATCGATCAGGCCTCAGCAGGTCGGTGCGCAGGCGCACAGAGTCGCCTGCAGTTCGCGCCTACAGGTCGCGCGATGTGGCCCGAGGCGTGGCAAGGCCTACTTTGGCGTGGACGCGGCCTGCATGGTGAGAGCCGCACCGCCGCGGCTGGATTGGTACTGACCCGGCAAGGTCCCGGCAAGCGGGCTGCCCGTTTGGAAGGGCGGCGCTCCTTCTGCCTTGTCGTCGCCGGTCCAGTCTTTGTCCTTGGCGGGGAGTACGTCATTCGTATCGATGTCCGCCGGTGGGGGATCAGTCATCGATGCGCTAAAGGCGGCCATGAGAACCAGTACCAGGAGGGCGACAACCAGCAGGATATTGAGGAAAGTGATCATGGGAGTCTTCTGAAAGCGGTGCCGAAAAGAGGTCTGGGGCGAATGGACTGGAACCGGGACCGTCTCGATATTGCCAATCCATCGGCACGAAAAACGGTCGCAGCGGTAGCGTTGAACCGGCGTGAACAGGCTGTACAGGCGATCAATGAGCCGGCGCGGCCGGCGGATCAGATTGCCGCGGCAACGTGGGCACGTGAGTCTGGCGTTGCCAACGTAGTCGGCGGCTTTTGCCCTATGTGCCGTATGTGCCAGGTGTTCCACGACGCCGTCCTGCAGTTTGGTTGTTTGAATGCTGGACAGACGATAAGGACTTTGCGTGACAGGTTCTGTGCGCTGGCATACACAGGTCCAATCCTGCTTTGTGTGCGCAAACTAACAGACGGTGGCACCTGCGGGGGCTAAGCTGAATGTCCGCCTTCTTCGTCCAACCCGCCGGGACCCCTGCCATGCCACAACCTGATGTCGGTCTTGCCGAAATAGAGCCTCCACTCATCGAGCCACAGACGCTGGAAACAGAAGTCTCGGGCATCGTGGCCCTCAGGCGCGAGGAAACCCTGCTCAGCATTGGAGCCCTGCAAAACGCCATCTTCAACAGTGCCAATTTCTCCAGCATCGCCACCGACTCCAGGGGCGTGATCCAGATCTTCAACGTTGGCGCAGAGCGCATGCTGGGCTACAAGGCTGCGGAGGTGTTGAACAAGATCACTCCGGCCGATATATCCGATCCGCAGGAATTGATCGCACGGGCAGAGACCTTGAGCGATGAACTTGGGACCCAGATTGCACCGGGTTTTGAGGCCCTGGTGTTCAAGGCCTCGCGCGGAATCGAAGACATCTACGAGCTGACCTACATCCGCAAGGACGGCAGCCGCTTGCCGGCAGTGGTTTCGGTCACGGCCCTGCGCGACGCGCAAAACGCCATCATCGGCTATCTGCTGATAGGCACCGACAACACCGCACGCAGACTGGCTGAGGAAGCGCTGCTCAAGGCCGGCGCCCTGCAGAGCGCGATTTTCAACAGCGCCAATTTCTCCAGCATCGCCACCGACGCCAATGGCGTGATCCAGATTTTCAACGTTGGCGCCGAGCGCATGCTGGGCTACTCGGCCGCCGAGGTCATGAACCGGATCACGCCTGCCGACATATCCGATCCGCAGGAAATGATCATGCGCGCCAGGGCCCTGAGTGCCGAGCTGGTCACCCCGATTGCGCCGGGCTTCGAGGCCCTGGTGTTCAAGGCCTCGCGCGGTATCGAGGATATTTATGAGCTGACCTATATCCGCAAGGATGGCAGCCGCTTCCCGGCGGTGGTCTCGGTGACGGCGCTGCGCGATGCGCACAACGCCATCATTGGCTACCTGCTGATTGGCACCGACAACACCGTGCGCAAGCAGATCGAGGTCGACCAGAAGCAGCTAGGGCAGCGCCTGCGTGACAACCAGTTCTACACGCGCTCGCTGTTTGAATCCAACATCGACGCCCTGATGACCACCGATCCGTCGGGCATCATCACCGATGTCAACAAGCAGATGGAGGCGCTCACCGGCTGCACGCGCGACGAGTTGATCGGTGCGCCCTTCAAGAACTATTTCACCGACCCGGAGCGGGCCGAGGCGGCCATCAACCTGGTGCTGATCAAGAAAAAGGTCACCAACTACGAGCTCACCGCGCGCGACCGCGATGCCAGGGAAACCGTGGTGTCCTACAACGCCACCACTTTCTACGACCGGGACCGGCGGCTGCAGGGTGTGTTCGCCGCGGCGCGTGACATCACGGAGCGCAAGCTGGCCGAAAAACAGATTCTCGATCTGGCTTTGCATGACTCGTTGACGCGGCTGCCCAATCGCCGTCTGTTGACCGACCGCCTGGCCCAGACCATGGCCGCCAGCAATCGCAGTGGGCGTTACAGCGCGTTGATGTTCATGGATCTGGACAACTTCAAGTCGCTCAATGACGTGCATGGCCACTATATGGGGGACCTGCTGCTGGTCGAAGTGGCCCGGCGCATCGGCAGTTGCGTGCGGGAGGCGGACGTCGTCGCGCGTTTCGGTGGCGATGAATTCGTGGTGATTCTCAGCGAGCTGGATCTGGACCGAAGCGCTTCCACCATCCAGGCCGGGCTGGTTGCCGAGAAGCTTCGCGCCAGCCTGGACAAGCCCTACTTTTTGACATTCAAGAAGGAGGGCAAGACCGATCTGACCGTGGAGCACCATTGCACGGCCAGTATCGGCGTGGTGATGTTTGTCAATCACGATGAAAGCCAGGACCACCTGCTGAAGTGGGCGGACGCCGCCATGTACCAGGCCAAGGCGGCGGGTGGCAACCAGGTCCTGTTTTATGAAGCAAAGGATCCGACACCGAGCACGGCGTCCACACAGGCCATTCGGGAGAGCCATCGCCGCTAGAGGGTGCGCAACCGAACAGACGCGCGACAAACGATGCCCGAGACTTTGCCGGCCGGGTTCTCTTTCCTTAACCACACCCCCCCGGCGCGCCGGATGTTTCATCCGGCATTTGGCCCCGGCACCCCGATAGGTGTGCCGGGGTTATCTCTGTAAGTTTTTGGCCCTACCAGCACCAGGCACCCATGCACATGAACCAGAACCCAGTGAGTGGCATCGACAAAGACCTCGCCGACCCATCGCAAGACGAGGCGGGCCCTGGCAAAGTTTCCGAATCCCGTTGGGGTGTGCTTGCGGTATCGCTGGCCGTCTTGGGCATGCTGGTGGCGTTCTATTCGGTCGTCCGAGGCGCGACAACAGCCGGTGAGCAGCGACGACAGGATACCGCCGCGCGGGCAGCGGCAGTCGCACGCTGCCAGGCGCAGCCCAATGGTCTCACCCGCAAGCATTGCCCCATGTCACCCATCGTGGTTGCGGCGCAGTAGACCTGGCTTCGGCCTATGTTTGCTGGAGCACAGTCAGGGGGAGGATGTCGGCGCACCATTCTCCCTTTGGGAGCAAGACCATGAGCCGTTACACAATTGCCGTTTTCGTCGGCAGCCTTCGCCGCGAATCCTTCAACCGAAAACTGGCCCATGCCATGGCGCTGCTTGCGCCGTCGGACTTTACGTTCGAGCAGGTCCAGATCGACGACCTGCCGCTGTACAACCAGGATGACGACGCCCATCCGGCGGCGTCCGTCCTGCGCGTGAAGGCGGAAATCCTGAAGGCGCATGGGCTGCTGTTCATCACGCCCGAATACAACCGGTCCATCCCCGGCGTGCTGAAAAATGCCATCGACCACGCCTCGCGACCCTATGGCCACAGCGCCTGGGCCGGCAAACCCGCCGGCATGTTCGGCGTCTCCGTTGGCACCATGGGCACTGCACTGGCGCAGCAGCACTTGCGCAACATCCTGGCTTATCTGGACGTTGCTACGATGGGGCAGCCCGAGGCTTTTGTCCAGGCCAAGGATGACCTGTTTACGTCTGACGGAGCCGTCGGCGAAGCCAGCAGAAAATTTTTGCAAGACTGGATGGACCACTATGTGGCGTGGATCAAAAAGCACGCGGCCTGACCGCTTGCGAACGACGACCCGTGTCGGCACCGTGCCGTTGCTGGCACTGGTGGCGGCGTTGGGTGCCTGCTCCGACATGGCGCGGCTACCAATTTCCGCAGGGACCGGACCCCACCCGACTTTGCCGGAACCCCGACCGGCGCTGATCCCCACCGTGAACATCGCACCGGCCAAAGGCTGGCCAGCGGGGATGGCTCCGCAGGCGGTGCCGGGCACGCAGGTGGTTGCGTTTGCCCGCAACCTGGACCATCCACGCTGGCTGTATGTGCTGCCCAATGGCGACGTGCTGGTGGCAGAAACCAATGCTCCGCCCAAGCCGGGCGATGCCACGGGCATCAGGGGGTGGCTGATGGGTCTGGTCATGCAGCGCGCGGGTGCCGCCGTACCCAGCGCCAACCGCATCACGCTGCTGCGCGACACCAATGGCGATGGCATCGCGGATTTCCGGTCGGTGCTGCTGGCGGGCTTGAACTCGCCGTTTGGCATGGCCCTGGTGGGCAATCGTCTGTATGTCGCCAACTCGGATGCGGTGTGGAGTTTCCCCTACACCAGTGGTGACACGCAGATCGCGGCCAGCGGCACCCAGGTCGTTGCCCTGCCTGCGGGTCCCATCAACCACCACTGGACCAAGAATCTCATCGCCAGCGCCGACGGCAGCAAGCTCTATGTCACCGTGGGTTCCAACAGCAATGTGGCCGAACGGGGCATGGCGGCAGAGGCCGAGCGCGCCGCGATCTGGGAGGTGGATGCCCGCAACGGGGGGCACCGGGTGTTTGCATCCGGGCTGCGCAACCCGGTGGGCCTGAGCTGGGAGCCGCGCAGCGGCACCCTGTGGACGGTCGTCAACGAGCGCGACGAGCTCGGCAGCGATCTGGTTCCGGACTACCTGACGTCGGTGCGGGACGGCGGCTTTTACGGCTGGCCGTATAGCTACTACGGACAGCATGTCGATCAACGGGTGACGCCCCAGCGGCCCGAGCTGGTGGCGCAGGCCCTGGTGCCCGACTATGCGCTGGGGCCGCACACGGCGTCGTTGGGCCTGGCCTCGTCGGTGGGGACCACGCTGCCGTCGGTGTTTGCCAACGGCATGTTTGTCGGGCAACACGGCTCGTGGAACCGCAGACCGCACAGCGGCTACAAGGTGGTCTTTGTGCCCTTTGAAGGAGCCAGGCCATCCGGCGCGGCTCCGCTCGACGTGCTGACCGGCTTTCTGAGCCCGGACGGCGACGCCTGGGGTCGCCCGGTGGGTGTCGCGATCGACCGCCAGGGGTCTCTGCTGGTGGCAGACGACGTGGGCAACGTGGTGTGGCGCGTCAGCCCCGGGCATTGAGCCTGGGTCAGTTGTTCAGCAGCAGTTGCAGGATGATGCCGGTGGCAATCGCGACCAGTATGTAGTCGCCGCCGGACTGCACCCAGTGGTAGCCACGCGGCGGTGCGCTGAGGTGGTGACCACGCCAGTCTTCGACGATGTACTGGCGGGTGCGGTACTGGGGTGGCATGCGCTCGCCGCGGTAGTAGGAGTGGTCGGGTCCGGCGCCGCGTTCGCCGCGGTCAAACCGGTTTTGCTGGTTACGCCCATAGGCATTGCCACGGTTGCCCGGGCGATCGGACGGGCGTGCGTCATACCCACGGCGGTCTCTGTCGTCGCCACGCTGGCCCTGACTCTGGTCGTTGCGACCGCGATTGGAATAGGGCGTATCGCCCTGGGCAAAAGCCAGAGGACCGCTGAGCATGGAAGCGGCCAGGATGGCGCATAGGACGGATTTGCTGTGCATGTGAAACTCCTTGGGATTGAGACACTTCAAGTCTCCTGGACGCTGCGGTATGTCAGCGCTACCCACGCAATCGGTTCAAAGGTACGCCAGCACAGGCCCGGCGTCGGTGCGCTGACGCACCGAATGCGTTGGCTGCGGGCGGCACGCTCAGCGCTGTCGGCCCCACTGCCGGTCCAGCCACTCCCAGGCGAACACCTGCTGGTCCTGCTCAAACACATGGCCGCCCGGCCAGAACCGGGTCTGGAACCGGTCGCCGGCCTTCCAGGCGCCCCAGACCCGGCCCATGCGGGCGTAGGCAGCGCGCACGGCGTCGGGCGGAAACAGTGCGTCCTGTTCTCCAGCCAACAGCAGCATCGGCTTGGGTGCGGCCAGGCTGGCCACGTCCGGGTAGTCGAGGGAGCGTTGCAGGCCGGGGTGCAGCATGGTCCAGGCCGAGCCGCCACGCAGCTGGTTGTTGCCGCTCACCATCAGGCCCTCGGTGGTGGCCATCCAGTTCACGGCGACCGTTGCGGTGATCGCATCGCTCAGCGCTGCGGCCTGCCACGCGCGAAAGGCGCCCATCGAGAAGCCGACAGCTGCGACCTGCCGCGGGTTCACGTCGGGCAGGCTGGCCAGAAACGCGGCGGCACGCGTGTCTTCCAGCGCCATGACGCCGGCCAGCGAGCTGCCCAGATGGAAGAAGTTGGCGGCCAGCGCCTGCTGCATGTCGTAGGTCATCGCGCCGCGGTCGCCCCAGCCCAGGGCGTCAGTGGCGAACACCACGTAGCCGCGCTTGGCCAGCTCGTCGCCGGGATGGCGCCCCGAGAAATAGCGTTGGGTCCAGGCCGTGGACGCCTGCTGGCGCGCCGGGTCGCCCCAGGGCGCAATCATTTTCTCCTTGCCAATGTCGAAGCGGGCGCCGTGGTCGTGGTACATCACTGCTGCCGGGAACGGGCCCTGGCCCTTGGGCACCAGCAGCAGCCCCAGCACGCGGCTGTTGGCCGTCAGGTTAAAGGCCACCTTGCGGGCCACATAGGTGCCGCGGTCCACTTCATCTATTACCTGCGCGTCGAACGGCGTGTGGTCCGGCGTCTGCAGCGTCAGCTCCCAGAGCTTGGCGACACCGGCCTTGCGCCAGGCGACCAGATCGGTGACCTGGTCGCTCCAGGCCATGGGAAAGCGCAGGCGCGCCTTGAGCTGCGGGGCCATCACCGGCAGGTTGTCGGGGCGGACACCGGTCGTCTGGTAATCCGGACCCGATGCCCTGGCGCAGGCTATCGCACTGATCGCCACGATCCCCAGCCCAACATTCCTCAACACGCCCATACCATTTCCTTTGATGCAAAATAGCCCACTAGCCCTCGTGAATATTGATTCTATAGCTACTAATTTGATAGCGTATTTTTTGGGAACGATACCATGCAATCCACAGACGTATTGATCATCGGTGCCGGCATGGCCGGTGCATCGGCCGCCTACTTCCTGGCACCGCACCGCCGGGTGCTGCTACTGGAGCGCGAAGCCCAGCCCGGCTACCACGCCACCGGCCGCTCGGCGGCCATGTACTCCGAGACCTACGGCAATGCCACGGTGCGGGCGATCACCACCGCGTCGAAACCGTTTTACTTTGATCCGCCGCAGGGCTTTTCGGACTATCCCCTGGTCACGCCGCGCGGCGCGCTCACCGTGGGCGCGGCGTCCGACCAGGACCAACTGCGCGCCGTCTGGCAAGAGCTGCGCGCGCTGGTGCCCAATGTGCAGTGGTGGACGCAGGCGGACATCCTGCAGCGCGTGCCCGTGCTGCGGCCCGAGATGGCCCACTGTGGTGTGTTTGAGCCCGACGCCATGGACATGGATGTGCACGCCATCCACCAGGGCTTTCTGCGTGGGGCCAAGGCGGCGGGTGCGCAACTGGTGTGCGGGGCCGGCGTGCAGCACCTGCAGCGCGAGGCAGGTGGTGGCTGGCGGCTGGAAACGGCCGCCGGCAGTTTCTTCGCGCCCATCATCGTCAATGCAGCCGGGGCCTGGTGTGATGAACTGGCGCTACTCGCCGGTGTGGCCCCTGTTGGCCTGGTGCCCAAGCGCCGCACCGCGTTCACCACGGAAGCTCCGGCGGCTTTCGACATCAGCGCCTGGCCACTGGTGATTGACGCACAGGAGAGCTTCTATTTCAAGCCCGATGCCGGCGTGCTGCTGATGTCGCCCGCCAACGAAGACGCGGTTAGCCCGCAGGACGTGCAGCCCGAAGAGCTGGATGTGGCCATTGCCGTGGACCGGATCGAGACCGCGACCACGCTGCAGATCCGCCAGGTGCGGCGCAAGTGGGCGGGGCTGCGTTCGTTTGTGGCCGACAAGACTCCGGTCGTGGGTTTTGCGCCCGACGCGCCCGGCTTCTTCTGGCTGGCCGGGCAGGGCGGTTATGGCATCCAGACGGCCCCGGCCATGGGGCAGCTGACAGCAGCACTGGTGCAAGGCCTGCCCGTGCCCGATGCGATGGCCGCGCTGGGGGTGCGGGCCGAGGCCGTGGCTGCGCGCCGACTGCTTGGGTAATTTAGGCCGCTAGCCCTCGTCAATAGGGCTTATGTAGCTACCAAAGTTATAGCGAAAAGATCTTCCCGGGATTCATGATGTTCAGCGGGTCCAGCGCGCGCTTGATGGCCCGCATCATGTCTACCGCACCCAGCCCTGTCTCGGCCACCAGGAAGCCCTGTTTGTGCAGGCCCACGCCGTGCTCGCCGGTGCAGGTGCCGCCCAACTTCAGCGCACGCTCGACCAACTGGTAGTTGAGGCGCTCGGCGGTTTCGCGCTCGGCGGGGATGTTGGGGTCAATCAGGTAGCCCATGTGGAAGTTGCCATCCCCCACATGGCCGACCAGGAAGTACGGTATACCGGCCTCTTGCGCCTCGGTCACCGAATCCAGCAGCGCGTCGGCCAGGTGCGAGATCGGCACGCAGGTGTCGGTGGTGATGGCCTTGCAGCCGGGGCGCGACTGCACGCCGGCGAAATAGGCGTTGTGCCGCGCCGTCCACAGCCTGGTGCGCTCCTCGGGCGTAGCGGCCCAGGCAAAGGCGCTGCCGTGGTTGTCGGCGGCTAGTGCCTGCACGGTTTCCACCTGTTCCTGCACGCCGGCCGGCGAGCCGTGGAATTCCATCAGCAGCATGGCGCTCTCGGGCAGGCTCAGCTTGGAGTGCTGGTTGACCACCTTCACCGTCGTGGAGTCCAGCAGCTCGCAGCGGGCAATCGGAACGCCCAGCTGGATGATCTGTATCGTGGTGTTGACCGCATCGGCCAGCGACGCAAAGCAGCAGGTCGCGGCCATCACCGCCTCTGGCAGCGGATACAGCTTGACGGTGACTTCGGTGATCACGCCCAGCGTACCCTCGCTGCCCACCATCAGGCGAGTCAGGTCGTAACCAGCGGATGATTTCTTGGCGTGGGTGCCGGTGCGGATCACCTCGCCCTGCGCGGTGACCACTTCCAGCGCCAGCACGTTCTCGCGCATGGTGCCGTAGCGCACGGCGTTGGTGCCGCTG
>Ga0066469_1000170_pt1 | contig 22243 bp, 19 predicted proteins | sample LakWasM103_HOW12_2_FD_59579 | JGI IMG/M metagenome (GOLD analysis project Ga0066469, IMG submission 59579) | Freshwater sediment methanotrophic microbial communities from Lake Washington under simulated oxygen tension - Sediment Metagenome 103_HOW12 | ecosystem: Environmental > Aquatic >... | reverse complement strand
CAGCCTGACCAACACCGAAGCCACGCCCATGAAGCGCTTCGACCTGATGAACGGCATCAACGCCCGGGGCACTTACCTGTGTACGGCGGCCTGCCTGCCGGAGCTCAAGAAGTCCGCGGCCGCCGGGCGCAAGCCCCAGGTGCTGACCATGTCGCCGCCGCTGTCCATGAAGACCCACTGGTTTGCGCCGCACACCGCCTACAGCATGGCCAAGTACGGCATGAGCATGTGCACGTTGGGCCACGCCGGTGAGTTCAAGAAGCTGGGCATTGCGGTCAACAGCCTGTGGCCGCGCACCGCCATCGCCACCGCCGCGATGCAGATGATTCCCGGCGTCGATGTGGCGCTGTGCCGCACGCCGGACATCATGGCCGATGCCGCCTATTGCGTGCTCACCAACGGCACGTTTGAGACCGGCAACTTCTACATCGACGACGCGGTGCTGGCCGCGCACGGCTTCACCGACCTGGACCGCTATGCGGTGACGCCGGGCAACAAGAATTTCCTGCCCGACTTTTTTGTAGATTGAGTCGCCGTCACCGGGTGACGATGGCAAACGTGCCGGGTGCCTTGTCGATCAGCCCGAAGAAGCGCACCAGGTCAATGGTGCTGCCGCCGATCTTCAGGTCGTCGCTCATCAGCGTGTCCTTCACACCGGCCGTGCCGGCCATCATCTTGATGAAGATGGGCTTCGTCAGCGTCAGCGTGGCGTTGGCGTCCTGGGCCGGGGCCTCTTTCTTGAAGTGCAGCACCGCGTTCTCTATCCACAGCACGTAGGACTCTTTGATGTCGGTGAGCACCAGGTTGACCTTCAGCGTCTTGCCTTCGGCGGCCGGGCCATCCAGGCCCGCGGCCATGGCTTCCAGAAAGCGCTCGATCGGGGTCTGGTTCAGCATCTCCAGGAAACCCGCTTTGCTGATCCCGGTCTTGGGCGGGCCGTTGCGCAATTCCGCGGCGGCGGTCAGGTAGCTGTTGCGCCAGGTGGCGGCCTCGGACATGTAGCCCATCTGGTCGTAGGTCCGGGCCAGCAGTTCCTTGGCGCCCTTGTGGTCGGGTGCGCCAAACACGGCGTGGTTCAGCAGCTCGGCCGCCCAGCGGTATTCCCCCTTGTCAAACGCCGTTTGCGCTGCCGCGACGGCCTTGTCGGCCCCGCCCATGACCTCCAGGTAGCGTTTGGCGGACTCCTGCGGTGGCAGCGGGTCCAGGTTGGCAGGGTTGCCGTCGTAGGCGCCCAGGTAGAACTGGTAGACCGCCTTGACGTTGTGGCGCAGGTCGCCGTAGTAGCCGCGTGCGCCAAAGTGCTGTTGCAGTGACGGGGGCAGCTTGACCGTATCGGCGATTTCGCGCGGCGTCATGCCGGCATTCATCAGGCGCACCGACTGGTCGTGGGTGTACTTGTAGACGTCGCGGTGCTTGGTGATGAACGCCGCAATATTGGCCTTGCCCCACATCGGCCAGTTGTGCTGGCCCACATAGACCTCGGCTTCGCCCAGGCCATCCAGGGCCTCCTGCATGTACTGCGCCCAGCGCAGCGCGTCGCGCACCTTGGCACCGCGCACCGGCAGCAGGTTGTGCATGGTCATGGCCAGGTTTTCTGCGCCGCCATAAACCTTTTTCTCGGGCACCGAGAAGGTCATCTCGGCCGGGGCTTCCGCGCCGGGCACGTTGTGGAACACAAAGCGCACACCGTCGAGCACCATCTCTTCGGTGGGCTGGGTGATCAGCTTGTTGGGCGGCAGGATGCCAAAGCTGCCATAGACGACGTTCTTGCCCAGACCGGTGTCCACGTTGCCCTTGGGCGAGCGCTCCAGATCGCGGCCAAACTGGTAGACCGAGCGGCGGCCCATGGCCGTGCCCACCATGACGTTCTCACCGGTGGACTCTTCCATGAATCCTGCCGATGCAATCACCGGCAGCTTGCGCTGTGCAACTTCGTCGGGGCTGACAACGCCCAGCGCACCGCCAAAGTGGTCGATGTGGCTGTGGGTAAAGATCAGTGCCGTGACCGGCTTGTTGCCCAGGTGCTGGCGCGCAAAGGCCATGGCCGCTGCGGCGCTTTCGCGGCTGGTCAGGGCGTCCACCACAATCCAGCCAGTCTTGCCCTCGACCAGGGTGATGTTGGCGACATCAAAGCCGCGCAACTGGTAGACGCCGTCCGTCACCTTGAACAGGCCGATCTGTGCGTTCAGCAGCGCGTGGCGCCACAGGCTGGGGTTGACGGTGTTCGGGGCCTTGCCTTCGACAAATTTATAGGCATCAAAGTCATGCAGCACGCTGCCGTCGACGGCCAGGATTTTTCCACTGGGGCGGGCGATGAAGCCACGCTTGGCGTCCTCAAAGTCCTGTGCGTCGTCCAGCTTCAGGTCCTTGGCAAACTGGGCATTGACCTTCAATGTTTCGGGTGTCGCGTCACCGGATGCGCCGCCGACTCCGGTGGTCTTGCTGCAGCCGCCGGCCAGCGCCACCAGCGCGGCCAGCAGCAGCATTCCGGGTTTCAGCTTTAGTGTTCTCATGGCTTGGTCTCCTCTTGGGTGGCTGATTGTTGAAGCAGAGGTGAAATTCGTCCAATGCATTTTGTGTGCAAAATCAATGCATCCAATACATGAGCAGTCACACGGGAGCACCTTCATGGACCTCAAACGCCTCAAGCACCTGGTCGCCCTGGCCGACACGCGCAATTTCGGCCGCGCGGCGACGCAGTGCCACCTGACCCAGTCGGCCTTCAGCCGCAGCATCCAGGCGGCCGAGGAAGAGATGGGTCTGCAGCTGTTTGACCGGGGCACGGTAGAGGCGACGTGCACCGATGCGGGGGAGTTTGTCGTCGAGCGGGCACGCAAGCTGCTGTTCGAGAACCGCTGCCTGGAGCGCGATGTCAGCCTCTACCGTGAGCGGCTGATCGGCGACCTGAGCTTTGGGGTCGGGCCATACCCGGCCGCCACCATGGTGCCGCCGCTGCTGACCGAGATTCGCACGCACCATCCGGGCGTGAGTGTGCGGGTGGAAGTCAACAACGCCGACTACCTGGCGGCGCATCTGCGGGCCGAAGAGCTGGACTTCTACCTAGCCGACGTGCGCAACGTGGTGGCCGCAGCGGACCTGCGCATCGCACGGGTTGCCCGCTTGTCCGGGGGCTTCTATGTGCGCAGCGGCCATCCCCTGCTGGCGCAGGCCCGCATCACCGCGGCCTCGCTATTGCCCTTCGGGATCGCCAGCGTGCGGGTGCCCGAGGCGGTGCAAGTGGGCCTGGGCGCCCTGATGGGTCTGGCGGAGGGCAAGCGCTTGCCACTGGCGGTTGAATGTGACGACCTGAGTCTGTTGAAATCCCTGGCCATGAGCACCGACACGGTGATTGGCTGCGTCGACGCGGGCTCTGCCCAGGATGTGGCCCAGAAGCGTCTGGTGCGCCTCCATGTGGTCGACGTGCCCCCGCAGTTTGCCGATATGGCCATCGTCTCGCTCAAGGGCCGAAGCTATTCGCTGATGGCGCAATTCGCGGTGGACTTTGTCATCCGCCAGGCCCGGGATATGGAGGGCGCCTGAGGGCGCTAGTGAGACACTGCACTCCACCCTGATTTTTCTTGCCACTATCGGAGACTCCTCCCATGGCCCGTTTTGCCGCCAACCTCTCGATGCTCTACAACGAGCACGCCTTCCTGGATCGCTTTGCCGCCGCTGCGAAAGACGGCTTCCAGGCGGTGGAATACCTGTTCCCCTATGCCTATGCCGCGCAAGACCTTGCGCAGCGCTTGGGCGACCACGGTCTGCAGCAAGTGCTGTTCAACGCCCCGCCCGGCGATTGGGACGCAGGTGAACGCGGCCTGGCCTGCCTGCCGGGGCGCAAGGCGGAGTTTCGCGATGGCTTTGCCCGCGCGCTGGACTATGCCCAGGTGCTGAACTGCCCGCGCATCCACGTGATGGCGGGGCTGGCACCTGCCGGTGCCGAGCACGCCGCGCTGCAAGCCACCTATGAAGTCAATCTGGCATGGGCCGCCGCGCAAGCCGCTGCTGCGGGCCGTGATGTGCTGATCGAACCCATCAACACGCGCGACATTCCGGGCTTCTTCCTGAACCGCCAGGACGAGGCACACCGCATCGTGCAAGCCATCGGCGCGCCCAACCTCAAGGTGCAGTTCGACCTGTATCACTGCCAGATCGTCGAGGGCGACGTGGCCAGCAAGATCCGCCAGTACCTGCCCACCGGGCGTGTCGGCCATTTCCAGATTGCCGGTGTGCCCGAGCGGCATGAGCCGTCCGTGGGCGAGCTGAACTACACCTACCTGTTCCAGGTCATCGACGACGTGGCGCAGCAGTGCGGCTGGAGCGGCTGGGTCGGTTGCGAATACCGGCCCGCGCTGGGCGCGACTGACGGGGCCACGTCCAAGGGTCTGGCGTGGCTGCGGGCGCTGGCGGCGCCCGGCGCCTAGAGGCTAGGTGCAAAACGGGCCGCTAGCCCTCGTCAATATTGTCTGTTGCGCTATGAAATACATAGCACATTCACTGCGTCAACGGATGTGGGTCAGTTTTTCGGGGTTGCGCATGATGTACAGGGCGCTGATGCGGCCATCGGCGTCGGTCTGCAGGGCCGTGGTTTGCAGCACCTGGCCCTGTGCACCGTACAGCACCACCGTGGGCAGGCCGTTGACGCGGGTGAAGCGCAGCCCGTAGTTTTCCGCCTTATGCGTCCTGGTAAACCCGACCAAGGCCTTGGCGATCAGCGCGCCGCCTTGCAGAGGCTGCGCGACGGCGGTAACGATGCCGCCGCCGTCGGACAGCATGACCGCGTCATCGCTCAGCAACTGTGCCAGAGCCTCAGTGTTGCCCGTGGTGATGGTTTGCACAAAGGCGCCCAATAGTTGCTCGGCCTGTTCATGCTGTACCTCAACCCGCGCCTGGTCGGAGCGCACATGGGCACGCGCCCGATTGGCCAGTTGGCGGCAGGCGGCTGCGCTGCGGCCCAGACGCAATGCGACTTCGTCAAAACTCTGGTCAAACACGTCGTGCAGCAAGAAGGCGGCACGCTCCAGCGGCGACAGCCGCTCCAGCGCCAGCATAAAGGCCACTGACACGTTTTGCGCGTATTCGATATGGGCCTGGGGACCCGGGTCAAACGCACCGGTCACATCCTCCAGCGGCTCGGGCAACCAGAAGCCCACATACTGCTCGCGCCGGGCACGGGCGGTTTGCATGCGGTCCAGGCACAGGTTGGTGGCAATGCGCGACAGATAGGCCCGCACAAATTCAATCTCGCCCAGGTCCACGTCCTTCTGGCGCAGCCAGGTGTCTTGCACCACGTCTTCGGCCTCCGCGCGCGAGCCCAGCATGCGGTAGGCCAGGGCCAACAGGTGGGGGCGGTTGGCTTCAAACCGTGCGGGCGAGTCGTCGGTCATGCGGAGTCAGGGTTGTCGGGCATGAGCGCTAGTTTGCACCAACCGCACCACATCCTGCACCGCTGCCACAACCAAGTCCGGGCGTTCCAGTTGCAGGTAGTGGCCGGCATCGGCCACCACGACGTGTTGTGCCGCGGTCTCTTGGGCCAGGGCGCGTTGACCGGCAATCCAGTGTTGGCGCATGTCGTCACGGTCCCATCCGGGAGGAAATTCGCTCAGCGCGTTGGTACTGAGAACCGTGGTGGGCACGCGTGGCACCGGTGGCAAGCGGCGCGCTTCTTCCAGTGCGGGGTCTATGCCCAGGTATTCGGTGCGCAGTGCACGGTAGTTCTTGCTTTGCATGGCCAGGCCCCGTGCCGGTGTCTGCTCGGATGCGGGCAGCTTGTCCAGCACGACCGAGGCTGGCATGCCCGCCAGCCGGGTCAAGCCCAACGGAGCCAGCCACGTGGCCGAGGCGGTCAGCATGTCCATATGGCGGCTGTAGCGCGCGTGGGCCGCAGGGTCCATGCTGGCGGTCTGGTCGTGGTGCAAGGCGTCCACCAGCACCAGGCCGGCCACCTCGTCCGGGTGCGTCTGTGCCAGCAGTTGGGCCAGCATGCCGCCCCAGGAATGCCCGACCACGACCAGGGGGCCGTGCAGGCCAGCATTGCGCAACAGCGTGCGCAGGTCTTCCACCGCGGCCAAGCCGGTGTGGGGCTGCGGCGCCTCGTCCGACCAGGCATAGCCCGCGCGGTCGTAGCTGCACACCTGGGTTTGCTGCGCCAACACAGGCTGCACCAGCGCCCAGTCCTGGGACCAGCCGCTCAGGCCCGATTCCAGCAGCACCAAGGGCTGGCCGCTGCCCTGGCAGTGGAGGTGCAGGCGGTGGCTGCCGACGCTGACCATTTGACCGGGTGCGGGGTACTGCGTGCGCTCGTGTTGGGTGAGCAGGTTTTGGGTCAGTGCCCCGGCGCCCAGCAGGAGCAGTAGGCCCAGGCCAATGGCGCCACCGAGCAGGCGGCGGCTACGGGAACCTTGTTGGTGATGGAGTGGGAGGCGCATGGTGGTTCACACAGGGAGTTGCAGAGGATCTATCCCTTAAACGAAATAGACCCTTGCGATGTGACATGCGCTTGGTCGCCAGTTGGTGGCTAGCCCTTCCTGGGCAGCCGCAGAGCATTCGATCTGGAGCGGGACTCAGCTCATTTGTCCAATGATGGCTGGATGAAAAACACCATGCCAAAGGCGCCCCAGGACACCGTACGGTCATTGACCGTGGTGTACGAGGCGACGCCCAAGGGATGGTAGGTCGAGGCAAATGCTGCCAGTGCTCCCATGCCCAAAGCGCCGGCGATGGGACTGCGTTCGGCGACGGCCTCCTTGATCTTGGCGCGGTGTTGTTCAGGGGAAGGATTGAGTGCAAACGCCAGCGCAACGGCGATGACGGAGACGACGGCGGAAACGATGGGGGTTTTGCTCATGGGGCGTTCATTTGAAATTTCTGGGCCAGCTGCGCAGACAGGGAGTCTACGGCGCTGGCGCCGCGCTCGGCCTTCGGGGATTAAGCGCTGACGAGGGCTGGAGGTGTTTTTTCTATCCGTGCGAGTGGCAGGCCACGCAGACCTTGTTGCCTTCGGTGTCACGAAAGTAGGCGCCGTAGTAGTCGGCGTGGTACTGCGGGCGCAAACCCGGTGGCCCCTCGCAGCGCCCGCCGTGGGCCAACGCCGTTTGGTAGGCCTTGTGCACCGCCTCCCGGTCGGCCGCCAGGAAGGCCGTCATTTGCCCATTGCCCGGATGGTGTGCCTGGCCATCGTGTGGCTTGCCAATGACAAACAACGGGCGTGCACGGTCCGCACTGTGCCAGCCCGCCCAGGCGTTTGCGGGTTCACAAAAGCGCAGGCCAATCCCCAGGCTTTCCATCAGGGCGGCATAAAAGCCATAGGCCCGGTCAAAGTCGCTGACCCCTACAAAAACGTGTGAGAACATATTCGGCAGTTTAGCCGCGGCCTGCCAACACGGTCCCGACCCACGCGTGGACTATTCTCCAACTCCGCAAGATTTGTCATGCGCCTGTTTCTAGACTCAAGGCCATGTCCAACCCCATGAGAAACTGCACCATGACCACTCCCCAATTCCCCCAGCATGTCGAAACCCTGGCTGACGCCATCACCGTCGTCGGCATCGAGCTGCGCACCAGCAACACCGTGGCGGCGCAGACCATTCCACCGCACTGGCAGCGCTTCACCGAAGAGGCTGTGCTGGCCCACATTCCCGCCAGGCGCGGTGACGATGTGTTTGCCGTGTATACGCATTTCGAGCATGCGGGCCGCGACAACACCGGCCTGTATTCGCTGGTCATTGGCGCCGCAGTCGCGCCGGACGCGCCAGTGCCCGCAGGTATGGTGCGGGTGGTGGTGCCAGCTTCATCGCGCGCCGTGTTTGGCGTCGAGAAAGGCCGCTTCGATCTGGTCGGCGCCTGCTGGCAAACCATCTGGCAACGCAACGACCTGGCCAAGACCTTCATTGCAGAATACGAGCAATACCGCGCCAATGGGGACATCACCGTCTCCATCGGCCTGAGCGCAGCAAACCCCAACACCTGAATGAACAAAAGCCATAGCTGGACCGACTACCAGGAGCGCCTGAGCCGCGTCACCGCCTACATCCACGACCACCTGGCCGAGGAGCTGGACCTGAACCGCCTGGCCGAAGTGGCGCATCTGTCGCCCTTCCACTGGCACCGGGTCTACCAGGCGCTGTATGGCGAGAGCATCGCGACCACGGTGCGGCGCTTGCGGCTGTCGCGCGGCAGCGGCTATCTGGCCAACACCAGCTTGAGCGTCGCGCAGGTGGCGCGCAAATGCGGCTACCCCAATGCGCAGTCATTTACCCGCGCGTTCACTGCGCTGTATGGGCTCAGCCCCACACGCTACCGCGCCGAGGGCGCGCACGTGGCGTTTCGCCAGGCGCTGGCCCAAGGCGACGCAAGCGCCGTGGCCTACGCGGTTGACGTGCGGTGGGTGCCCGCGGTGCCACTGGCCGGCATCGCGCACCGTGGCCCGTATATGCAAGTCGGAAAGGCCTTTGAGGTGGCCTTCACCCGCATGGCCGCGCAGGGCCTGGCCCGGCCCGATATGCGCTGGATGGCCGTGTACTACGACGACCCGTTCGCGGTGCCCGAAGCGCAGCTGCAATCGCGCGCGGGCTTGAGTCTACCGCCCGAAAGTGGCCTGCCCCAGCCGCCGCTGGAGCCCTTCACACTGGGTGGCACCTGGTGCGCGGTGCTGCGCCACCAGGGGCCGTATGCCACGATGCGCGCCGCCTACCAATGGCTGTACGGGCAGTGGCTGGTGCAGTCCGGTTTTGAGGCGGCCGATAGCCCGGTGTTTGAGGAATATCTGAACAACCCGCGCGATACGGCGCCAGATCAATTGCTGTCAGATATCTATTTGCCTTTGGTCCACGGCGTGGCTGCGCCCACTCCATGAACCTGCCGTGAATAGCACGGCGATCATGGGTTGAAATCCCGACTCGCCGCTGGGCCGCCCCAAGGCGAGTCAGCCCCCTTGAGGGGGAGTCCTTGACGTGGGCTGTTGGCTAAAATTGATCTTCATGGATTCAAGTCGACTCACCCGCAGGGGCAAGGGGGAAATTCAGGCGGCAAGAAATCGAACAACAGTATTTCAATGGCCCGGTTTGATTTTCAAGGCAATGAAGAGGTTCTTGCATGCACAGCTTCGGCATCAGCATCGATATTCCGCAGCCCGTTGAACACGTTTGGTCCGTAATGATCGATGTGGAGCGATGGCATGAATGGACGCCATCGATCAAGGGCGTTCGCGTCCTGGGGGAGCAGCCATTGGCCGTTGGCAGCCGGGCGCTGATCCGGCAGCCCAAGTTTCCGCCGGCCCTATGGACCGTGTCAGCGCTGGTGCCGGGGGAGCGCTTTTCCTGGGTCAGCGTGGCGCCCGGCCTGCGCGTGACCGGACATCACGCCGTCGTGCCGATCTCCGGCGGTAGCCGGGCAACGCTGGGTATCGAGATTGATGGTCTTTGCGGCGGGCTTTGGGCCCGCCTGACGCGGTCGATTACCGAGCGCTACATCGACTATGAAGCGCAGGGACTACATGCCCGAGCCGAGGATGGAGCCTATCGGCACCGAGGTTTTTCCCGTTCGCCGCATGGATGAGACTGAAGATCTGGCGCGAGTCCTCGGGTGCCTGTTCGCGTTCGCACAGTCCATAGTCGCGCAGTACGTCGGCTACCCGCAGCCGGTAGTCGGCAAAGATGTGATCACGCCCGGCGGTTTGTGCCTGGCGGTGCGCCTCCAGGTTACGCCATTGCTGCACGGCAGCTTCATCACGCCAGAAGGACAGCGACAACACCTTGCCCGCTTGTGAAAGGCTCTCAAACCGTTCGATGGAAACAAAGCCGTCTATCGTCTCCAAATACGGGCGCAAGTCGGCGGCCGTGTCCAGATAGGCCTGGCGGTGCTCGGCATGCGGCAGCACTTCAAAAATCACGGCGATCATGGTGTGGATTCCAGGGCAGAGGGTAAGCAAAACGTGCCGTCGACCACTTCGACAAACGAGCGCTCCTCGCGAAGGATGAAACGTTTGGCCTGCGCCATCTCAAAATTCGCGCGGCCCTCGGCATCGGTGCGCAGGCGCGCGCGGTAGGTCTCATATGCGGCCAGGTTGTCAAAGGCGATCAGGCCCCAGGCGACGTCGTTCGTGCCCTCGTGTGGCAAGAAGTAGCCCAACAAATGCCCGCCGCAGCGCGGGATGATGCGGCCCCAGTTTTGCGCATAGACCTTGAAGGCCTCGCGCTGGAACGGGTCAATCTGGTAGCGGATAAAACAGGTGATGGTCATAGAAATTCCGTGGTGGTTGTGATGGTTTGCAGAATAGAGCCGTTGGGGTGGCCGTGGGCCGTGTCTACCGGTGTGTTTGCATGCGCCAGATGGTACGAATACAAGTCCCCAACATGCTTCGTCGCAGAACGAACCATGCACGCGCTGGCCTGGTCTACCATGGTGTCATGACCATGAAAGACGGCCCCCATATCGCCCGCATCGCCGCACTGATCGGCGACCACGCCCGTGCCGAGGTGCTGACCGCGCTGATGGCGGACCGCGCCATGACGGCCACCGAGTTGGCCGACGTGGCCGGTGTGAGCAAGGCGACCATCAGCGTGCACCTGGCCAAGCTGGTGGATGCCAACCTGATCGCGGTGGACCCGCAGGGCCGTCACCGTTACTTTCGCCTGGCCAACCGTGACGTGGCGCAGTTGCTGGAGAGCCTGATGGGCGTGGCCTTTCGCAGCGGCGCGGTGCGCCTGCGCGGCAGCCCGCGCGAGCCGGCCCTGCGCAAGGCCCGCGTCTGCTACGACCACCTGGCCGGTGAGCTGGGCGTGCTGGCGTTTGAGGGGCTGCGGGGGCAGGGCGCCTTCACAGGGCTGCTGCCGCCGCGCGACTTGCAGCTGACCGAGACTGGGCGTGAGTGGTTCGCCGCGCTGGGCGTGGACGTTGACGCGCTGGCCACGCAGCGCCGTTGCTTCTGCCGCCCCTGCCTGGACTGGGGCGAGCGCCGCCACCATCTGGCTGGCGCACTGGGCTCGGCCTTGCTGGCGCGGGTCTACGCACTGGGCTGGGCGCGCCGCGCCAAGGACTCGCGCGTGGTGCAGTTCACCGAGCCGGGCGAGTATGCGTTTCGCCAGTTGTTCAAGGGTTCCGCCAAAGAGTTACATGCCAAATAGGCCTCTAGCCCTCGTGGAATATACGCAAACAGCTTCTATTTTGATAGCGCACCCGATGCGAAAGAAGTGTCAAATGGGCGAAAAGGGACCTGCCTTTGGTCACTACGGTTCAGTCGTCGGCGATTGACCGCGCGCGCAGGTAGCGGCCGAATACTTCGCGGCCTTCGTCTTCGCCCACGGGGTTGCCGCGCTCTTGCGCCAGCGCGGCAAGCGCTTCGCAACCGCCCCCCCGCCTTTAAACGTGCTTTGTAGATCCCAAAGGTGAGGCCTTCGCTTTGCGATCCATTCGATAGACTGCTCCTGTGTTTTCAGCGTTCACACAGAGCAGCTATAACCTAAGGATGACAAATCCTCCAAGAACTAGCGTTGAAGAAATGTTGCAAGCTGCGCGCAGCGTTGTCGACGTCTTAGGACGGAAGTGGTTTGTGAAGCGGATCGAGCAAGAGAAAGCAGCGCGGTTGTCGTTTCAACAACGCTCCAAGGATAGGCGACATAACTACATCTATAGACCCGTGCCCCACCCACTGGTCTGTTGGATTCTTGACTTTGAGCGAATGCGCGAGGAGGCCGTTGAGACTAATTTCTTGCGAATAAATCAAAACTCGATGAGATTGATACTGCTAGGTCAGTGCCTCGCTCGCGTCAAGGATCTGCCTGGTTTCGACAAATTTATTCCTAGGTTGAGGGGAGAGGAAAGTTTCTTTCCTGCGGCATTCGAAATTGAGACAGCTGCTGCGCATGTTAGTGCAGGCAACCACGTCGAGTTTGTACGTGAAAAGGCCGGGGAAAGGACGCCGGACCTTAAGGTTACACCTCCATCAGGAGTGATTTTTTGGGTTGAATGTAAATGCCGGGAAGGTCTGAACGAGCGAGACCAAAAAATCGCGAAATTTTGGGTAAAACTAGAGCAACACTTACTACGGGTTTTCGGGCCAAACAAGATTTGTGCGATGGTAATAGTGAAAGCGCTTCGAGATCCTGTTGATGGAGACCTCCATCCATTGCTAGCCCAAATATTCGCTGCCGTTGAGATGGGAGGTCTAGGCGAGCTAAATCCGACCACTGGGTTGCACTTACCTGTTGAGGTGCTTCACGGACACTACGAGCTCATAGTGCAGATCCTTGCCAGTCCAGACGAAGATGTTGCTGGGGATGGATTGGAACTGCTTGGTATTCGCCGAGACCGTGTGACGATGCTGATGGAAATGAAAACAGACGAGAACCAACGGAACAGGATTAGAAATCCGATCATCCTCGGATTCCAGAATCATCGTCCGATGGACAAGGTCAAGGGATTGGTGGGGGTCTTCAAGAACGCTGCTGACCAGATACCGAAGGGCGGGCCAGGTGTCGTTTGTATTCGAGTACCCGACGACTTCTGGATGGACGATTTTGATCGCTATATGGATGAAGCAATCCAAAGTCTGAAGAAGGAACTATGCGGAGACATCAATAGACGCATCAACGTCGTATTCGTGAAATCCATCATGTATCAGTCTCTCAGAGATGGTGAAAAGACTGGACTGGCCGGAGTGCCCATGTCGGTTTCCGTAGAGCATGACAACCCCTATTTCAAAGTGGACAGAGATGTCTGAGCCTGGGCCCGAGCGTTGGGTCGAAAATTTGCGGCCGCATCTCGCAGAATGCGAGTTCAAATTGGCGGACGAATTGGAGGCCAAGCAGTGGAGAGACGCTGTGGCTCGGCCGCACCACTCCCAACACACTAGAAAAGTCCAGCCCCCCAATTCCCCGTCAAGCTGTGCGCCGCATACAAGCTGCGCGCCAGCCCACCCAACGGGGTCGCGGCCTGCACGAGGGAGGCGTTCTCTAGCGCCAAGCCCCAGGTCCTTCAGCATCAAATCTGTGCCAAAGCCAACGGCACAACCTTTGGACGCAGGCGCGGTTGGCTTGCACCAGGGCCACTGGATCCGCATCATTGCCATTGGCAACAACATCCCCAGCCACTTCCTCAAACTCCCCATCGACGAAGCAGGCGTGGAGAGATATTTGCGAAACGCCTGGCGCACATGTGGCGTGGGGGTGCGGTGATCGCCCTGCCCAACAAACTGGCCTGCGCTGGCAAGGTCGAGCCGGGCGAGTATGCGTTTCGCCAGTTGTTCAAGGGTTCCGGCAAAGAGTTACATGCCAAATAGGCCTATAGCCCTCGTGAAATATAGATATATAGCTATTAATTTGATAGTGTTTGTGCTGCGGCCTGCTCTGGCAAATCCTATGCACCGGCCGCCAGGCACACCCGGTTTCTGAAAATCTCCATCGCCTGCGCACTCAACAGGTCCCCCAACCGCAACCCCAGCTGGTGGTAAGCCTCCCACTGCGCCTCGTCGAAGAACTGGTCGGACGTGGTTTGTTGGGGAAACGTGGCGTTGCGCGCCGCGTAGCCGGCAATCTCCAGCGGCATGGCGTCCAGCAGGCGCGGCTTGACGACGACCAGCAGGCCGGGCTGGTCACGCCCGTCGTAGCGGATGCGCGCCAGCAGCAGGCACTGTGGTCCTGCTTGTGCCGTGATGGTCTGGACACTGCCCACGCGGGCGAACAGGGCGGTCTCTTCCGCGGACTGGGCGACCAGCGTGGCCGGGTCTATGAATTCGATGCTGGCGCCGTAGTCAATCTCGGCCTTGCGCGCCAGGTTTTCCAGGTCGTCAAAGCGGTAGCGCGGGTCGGCCCCGCAGTCAGCCAGCACGATCACATCCAGTTTGCGCTTGAGCAGCGCGTAGACGCCGGTGTTCTCGAAGTGCCCGCCGTCGGACAGGTACCACGCCGGGCTGTGCAAGCCCGGAAAGCGCGCCAGGAATTCGGCCAGCAAAAACGACGGCTTGGGCAAACGCGCGGCCAGCCACTGCCCGACGGTGACGGGCCGGGTCCGTGGCGGGGTCTGCGGTACTTGCGCTGGTGTGGTCGGCGCAGCCAGCAGCTGCGGCGTCCAGAAGCCCAGGCGCAGGCCCGAAAGGAACAGCAGCGCGGCCAGGCCGGGCGTGGTCTGCGAGCCCATGCCGCTGGCGGCGGCGGCACCCGACACGGCGATCCAGCGCGACAGCTTGCCGATGCCCTGGCCCTGCCCGGGCAAACGGTTCAGCGGGGTGGGCCGTGCCGTGCCGGTTTCGGCACCGAGCGCGCTGACGGTCAGGGCGATGCCCAGGCGGTCCGCGTTGTAGTTGCCGGTGCGGTCGTCTACCGACTGGTTGATGCAGCAGGTGATGAGGTGGATGGGCCCGCCCTGCGCATGCGGTGCGTAGTCGGCCAGCGCAATGTCGTCGCCATCCACGGCCTCGACCAGCCTGGCCACCCGCTCGGTGCCGGCGCGGCGGGCCTGCCCCAGCGGTGATCCGTCGGGAAAGCGTGTGTCCTCGGGCTTTTGTTCGCCCCGTGGGTAGTTGCCGACCGACACGTAGGCGCGCTCAATCCGGGCCCGGTAGAAGTGGTGCAGCGACGAGAGGTTGAGCACCTCGACGTCCTTGCCCGTCAGCACGACGTAGGCCAGGCTCAGTACCAGCACCACGCCCCAGTTGGCCAGCGGCGATAGCGTCCATCCCAGCTCGGGGCGCACCAGCGCGTGCAGGGCGGTCATCCAGACCAGGGCCAGCAGCAGCACCAGCAGCAAGCCGCCGATGTTGAGCAGGACCTCGGTCTTGATGGCCTTGGCCGCCAGGGTGGTCTTCCAGTGCTGGATGCGTGGCAGGGCCTTGCGGACCGCCGCGACCAGGGTGGCCAGGCCAGCCGCGCCGATAGCGGGCGCTTGCGTGTACTCCGCGATGCGACCCGCCAGCCACCACGCCGCAAAGTCCAGCAGGCCCAGCAGTGCCAGCCCCAACAGCCACCACAGCATCCGGCCCAGGCGCTTGGTGTGGCGCAGGCGCAGGGCGGCCAGCTCCGACGCTGCGGCTGGCGTGAACGACAGCACGGCGGCGAACACGGGCGACAGCAGCAGCAACGCCAGCACGGCCTTGGCGACCAGCACCGGTGTCACGCCACCCGGTCCCTGGGCCACACCCCAGACTGAGACGGCCAGCACCGCACCGGCGCCGCCCGCCAACAGCGCACCACCCACATTGGCCAGCCGGGTCGCCAGCGTCGGCCATTCGCGGCAATACCAGTAACTGAAGATGCTGTGGCCCGCGCCGAACAGCGGCAGCACCAGGAAGCACCACCACGCCGATCCGGCCGTGCGCTGAAAGTCCTGGGGCCATCCGCCGCCGGATGCCAGCAGCGCATACGGCGACAGCATGACGGCGGCCAACAACAGCATCAGGGCCGCCACCTCGAATTGCGAGAACAACACATTGCGCACGATGGAGGCCGCGGCCTGGCCCAGGTCGCGCACGCCGGCCGGTGTCAGATAGCGGCCATTGCTGCGCAGCCACCACAGCAGCAGGGTGTCGTCCTGGTCCAGGCGCTGCTGCACGTCCTTTGCCTGGTAGTCGCTTTGGTAGAGCCGCCCCAGGCTTGATCCGATGTAGCCGCCGCCGGACACGGTGGACAGGTAGTCGAAGCCGGTCAGCACCTTCTGGCGCGCCAATCCGCGCAGCAGCCCGAAACAAAACGTTGCGCTGCGAATGCCGCCGCCCGACAGCGCCAGTCCCTGGCGCGGATCGCCGCTGGCCACGCCGGCGATCGCGCGGCGCGCCTGGACGAGTTCGATTTCGGGGTCCGGCGCCGTGGCGCCCGTGGTCGATGTAGCCATGGGGGGTCTCCTGCGGCGAGTCTAGCGGTCCGGCCGTGCGGGCGCATCCCCCATTTTGGGGATTCGGGCCAGTTCCCGCGACGCCAGAAACACCCGCGCCAGACTGGGCAACAACGCCCGCCAGGCCTGTGCGTCAAACCCGTCAGGGCGGCGCACACCGGCCAGGGACTGGAGCGCTTGCGCGTCGGCCTTGACCGCAAATGCCAGCTGGTTGGTGGCGTCCGGGTCCTTGACGGTCAGCAGCGACCCCTGGAAGCTGGTGCGAATGCGCTCCAGAACCACGTCAAACAGCAGGTTGCAGCCATGCAGGTTGGCAACCAGGATGCCCCCCGGATGGAGCAACCGGTAGCAGTCGTCGTAGTACTGCAGCGAGCACAGCGCCTCGGGCAGCCCGCCGATGTCGAAGCCGTCGGCCAGCAGCACATCAAATTTCTGCTGCTGTTCCCTGACAAACTCGGCACCATCGCCCAATTGCACGCGGAACCGGTGGTCATCCGGCGGGATGGCGAACGCATCCCGCAATGCCAGTACATGCGGGTTGATTTCCACCACCGAGATGTCGGTGTGCGGCAGGTGGCGGTAGCAGAATTTGGCCAACGATCCACCACCCAGGCCGATCATGGCGATGTTGCGGGGCTGGGGCTTGTGCAGCAGAAACCCCATCATGATCCGGGTGTATTCAAACTGCAGTTCGTCGGGCCGCAGGATGTGCATTTCGCTTTGCACATCCTGGGTCGAGAAGAACAACGTCTTGCTGGTCAGACTCTCGTAAACGACAGGCTTGGGGTGCGGCTTCAAGGGCGCACGGTCAGCTTTGAATGCGCTTCACCAAAGCGGCGGTGAAAGCTGCGGTATTGGCCGTGCCACCCAGGTCGCCGGTGCGAACCTTGTCGATGTTGAGGGTCTCGTCAATCGAGCGGCGCAACTTGCTGGCCATGTCGGGCAGCTTGCAGTGGTCCAGCATCATGGCCGCGGCCAGTAGCAGGGCGATCGGGTTGGCAATGCCTTTGCCGGCAATATCGGGGGCCGAGCCGTGGACCGCCTCGAAGATGGCGGCGTCGGCGCCAATGTTGGCACCGGGTGCCATGCCCAGGCCGCCGACCAGGCCGGCCACCAGGTCGGACAGGATGTCGCCAAACAGGTTGGTGGTCACCAGCATGTCGAACTGCCAGGGGTTGAGGACCAGCTTCATGGCGCAGGCGTCGATGATGACGGTGTCGAGTTCGAACTTGCCCTTGTACTTGCGCTCGTACAGTTCCAGCCCGGTTTCCAGGAAGATGCCGGTCAGCGCCTTCATGATGTTGGCCTTGTGGACGATGGTGACCTTCTTGCGCCCGGTGGTGACGGCGTGTTCAAACGCATATTCCAGCAGGCGGCGGCTGCCGGCCCGGGTGTTGATGCCGGTGGCCATGGCCACGGCGTGCGGGTCGTCGTCGATCTTCACATAGTGTTCGTGGCCGATGTACAGGCCTTCGAGGTTCTCGCGCACCACGACCAGGTCGATCTTGTCAAAGCGCCCACCCGGAATGATGGTGAGGGCCGGGCGCAGGTTGGCGTAGAGCTGGAATTCCTCGCGCAGGCGCACATTGGACGAGCGGTAGCCGCCACCGGTGGGCGTTTCCAGCGGGCCCTTGAGCGCCAGGCGGGTGCGCCGGATGCTGTCCAGCGTGGCCTGGGGCAACGGGTCGCCGGCCACCTGCACGCCGCCCAGACCGGCAATCTGCCGGTCCCACTCAAACGGCGCGCCCAAGGCGTCGAGCGCGGCCAGCGTGGCGTCCATGATTTCGGGGCCGATGCCGTCCCCCGGGATCAGCGTTGCGGGAATGGTCTGTGACATGGGTAAGCCTCTCCAGTACTCGTTCAGGCCCCGGGCCCGCATGGCCCGAGTGCCAGGGCTGTGGGGTCCATAAGACTGAAATGATAAACGTCCAGTGTAAGGGCGAAGGGTGGTGCGATACTTGGTTTCATGCGGTTGAGTCTTCTATGCGCCTTCGTCGCAGCCTGCCTCGGTTTCCCCTTTGGCGCTTTTGCGCAAGAGGGTGTCACCGTATTGCTGAGCGAAGACGGTGGCGCCTACGCTGAATTTGCCACCAGCCTCAGCGCCGGTCTGGGCCAGGCAGGAGGCACCAAACCACCGGTCCGCGTGCTGCCACTGGCCCGGAGTGACGAGCTCGCACGCGCAGGGGGGGGCGGCCAGCTGGTGGTGGCGGTTGGTACACCGGCCATGACCGCCATGGCACGAAAGCCACCGTCCGCGCCGGTGCTGAATGTGCTGGTCCCACGTGCCAGCTTTCGCAAACTGGCCCCATCCAGCGGGCGAACGCAGGATTCCAAAACCTTTTCAGCCGTCTATTTTGATCAACCCTGGTCACGCCAGATGGCGCTGATTCGCCATGCCTTGCCAGGGCGACGGGTCGGGATCTTGCTGGGCAAGGACTCACTGGAGCTCAGCGCCAGTGTGCTGGCGGCTGCCAAAGCCGCGGGACTGAGCGCCAGCATCGAGGTCGCCAACGATGAAGCGGATCTGTTGCCGGCCCTGAAGCTGCTGCTTGGCCGCAGTGATGCCCTGCTGGCGGTGCCCGATGCATCCATCTACAACCGCAGCAATATTGCCAGCATCCTGCTGACCAGTTACCGGGCCAAGGTCCCGCTCTTTGGGTTTTCCCCGTCCTACGTCAAGGCCGGTGCGCTCGCCTCGGTTTTCAGTGAGCCGGCGCAGATTGCACAGCAAGTGGTGGAAATCATTCAGAACCTGCCCGCCAGCGCAGGCCTGCCGGCCCCGCAATCGCCACGGTATTTTTCCGTCCGTATCAATTCCCAGGTGCAGCTCTCACTGGAGCTGACCATGGAAAGCGAAGCGCAACTGCTGCAGAGACTCAAGCAGATACCGGAGAGCGCACCATGAAAGGCATGCGGCTGACCCATCGCATCCTTTTGCTGACGCTGGCTCCGGCGTGGCTCATCACGCTGTTGCTGACCCTGCTGGTCGTCGTGGTCGGTATCACAGAGATTGATGGCGCGCTCAAGGTGCGCGGAACCGTCATCGTGCGCCAGCTGGCCCCCGCCAGCGAATATGGCGCTTTCTCGGGGAACCGGGAAGTCCTGCAGGCACTGACCCAGGCGGTGATGCGGGAAGACGACGCCAAGGCGGTCATGATTACCGACGCCGATCACCGGGTGCTGGCACTCAGTGGAAAGCCCGGAAAATTCAGTCGCAGCCATGTGGGTGTCGTCGAGCAGGCAAAGGTCCTGCAGGACGAACAGGATGCCGTGGTTTTCGCGGCACCGATCTACCAGGAAGCACCGCAGGGAGACAGTTTTGGCTTGCTGGACCAGACGATTGCCAAGACGGACGCCAAGCCCAAGCTGCTGGGCGTGGCTTACCTTGAACTCAGCACCGCCAACAGCCAGCACAGCAAGCGAAAGTTCATTCTCATCAGTCTGCTGATTGGTGCCCTGGGCACGGCGGCAGCCACCATTCTCGCGTTGCGGATGAGCCGCGATATCACGGGGCCCCTGTCATCCCTGCTCAACGGCGTCAATCGCATGGCGCAGGGCAAGCTGGAGACGCGGATCCTGGCCCAGTCCACGGGAGAACTCGCCGAGCTCGAGAACGGGTTCAACCAGATGGCCGCGAAGCTGCAGAGCGGGCGCGACGCCATGCTTGAAGTGAACGCCAATCTGGAACAACTGGTGGCGGTCCGGACCGAGCAGCTGGAGGAGCGCAATCGCGCGCTGGAACAACTGTCCTTCACCGACCAGGCCTCGCGTGCGGCAGCCGAAGCGGCCAATAACGCGAAGAGCGAGTTTCTTGCCAACATGAGCCACGAAATCCGCACGCCGATGAATGGCATCATCGGCATGACCCATCTGGCGCTGCAGACCCGGCTCGATAGCCGGCAGCGGAACTATCTGGAGAGCGTGGAAGTTGCAGCCAAAGGCCTGCTGGGCATCATCAACGACATACTCGATTTTTCCAAGATCGAAGCCGGCAAGGTCAGCTTCGAACACATTGAGTTTCGACTTGAGGATGTGTTGTACGGCGTGACCGATCTGGCCGTTGTCAAGGCACAGAAAAAGGAACTGGAACTCCTGTTCAAGATCGACGCCGACGTGCCGCTGGCGATGGTCGGTGACCCGCTGCGCCTGCGCCAGATCCTGACCAATCTGGTGGACAACGCGATCAAGTTCACGGAGCACGGCGAAGTGACGGTTTCCATCAGCACCGTTGCCGCGGAAGCGGAAACCGTGGATTTGCGGTTTGCCGTTGCCGACACCGGAGTCGGGTTGACGCCGGAGCAGATCGGGCGGCTGTTCAATGCGTTTTCGCAGGCAGACAACTCCACGACGCGCAAATACGGTGGCTCGGGTCTGGGCTTGACGATCTGCAAACGCCTGGTCGAGCTGATGTCCGGCGAGATGGGGGTGACCAGCGAGCCTGGCGTCGGCAGCACGTTCTTCTTCACCGCGCGTTTCGGGCTGCAGACCGGGCCGACCCAGCGCGCGGTGGACGCGATGCCGGTGGGGCCGCTGCGGGTGCTCGTCGTGGATGACAACGCCAGTGCGCGGGACATCTTCCACGGCATGCTCCAGTCCCTGCACGTCCAGGCCGTCTGTGTCACCGGTGGTCTGCAGGCGCTGGAAGCATTGCAACAGGCACAGCAGGCGGGCGAACCATTCGGGCTGGTGTTGGTGGACTGGCACATGCCCAACATCGATGGCGTGGAGACCATCTGGCGGATCCAGACCGACCGCACCCTGGCCACCACGCCCATGTGCATGATGGTGACGGCGCATAGCCGGGAGGAAGTGCTGCGGCAGGTTCAGGATTCGGGGGTGAATATCGACGGGCTGCTCATCAAGCCGGTCGCCCCTTCGACACTGTATGACAGCATCATGACGGCGTTGGGGAACGACACGGGTCCGGGCACGCACCAGCGCTCGGAACGGGGCGTCCGCGCCGATGTTGCCCGGACGCTCAGCGGCGCGCACATTTTGTTGGTCGAGGACAACGACATGAATCGCGAAGTGGCGCTGGAGATACTGGGCCGGGCGGGCATCCAGGTTGACGTGGCCAGCAATGGCAAGGAAGCACTGGAAAAGATCGATCGCGTGCACTACGACGGGGTGCTGATGGACTGCCAGATGCCGGTCATGGACGGTTTCGAGGCGACACGCCTGATACGCGCCCAGCCGCGCTTTGCGTCGCTGCCGGTGATAGCCATCACCGCCAACGCGATGACGGGCGATCGGGAGAAATGTGCCGCTGCCGGCATGAACGACCACATCGCCAAGCCCATCGATATGGACTTGATGTTCTCTGCGCTGGCACGCTGGGTGCAGCCGAGGACGCCGTCGGCGCCAGCGGCCGTAGACCTTTGCGCGCCACGGACCACACCCGTTCCCCACGTCCCCGGGCTGGACAGCCGAAAGGCGCTGGGCCGCATAGGGCGGGACGGCGACCTGTTCTGCAAGATGCTGGGGTGGTTCCGCGATGGGCATTCTGCCAATGTCACCGCGATTCGCGCCGCTCTGGCGGCCGGGGACCGCGCAACCGCGCACCGCCTCGCGCATTCGCTCAAGGGGGCTGCCGGCAGTATCGGTGCGACTGCCCTGTTTGATGCCGCCAGGAAGCTGGAGCACGCGCTGCGGCCCGGATCGGGCGCCGTCTCCCAGACCCTTGTGGGCGAGGTTGAAGAGTCGTTGACCCAGCAGCTTGCGGAAATTGAGCGCGCGCTGCCTGAGGTTGCGAGCGCGGGCGGGCGGGCCGTTGCCGAACCCGTCGACGGTGCAGCTTTGGCGCCCCTGATGCGCGATATGGCTAAACTGTTGGCGGACGACGATGCCGAGGCGCTGAATCGCGTCGCTGCACTGGCGGCATATGGTCAGGGCGGCGCGCTGGAGGAAGACTTCCGTTGTCTCGTTGAACTGGTCGAGAACTTCTCGCTCAGAGAGGCGCTTACGTTGCTGGATGCAATCGCCGTGAGAATGGATATCAAGTTGGATTGACGTTCACAAGAAGAATGAATGCGCACATGAACAGTTTGCCAAAATCTCCCGGCGAGGCAACGATCTTGGTGGTGGACGACACGCCCGCCAACCTTGCGCTGATGAGCAGCCTGCTCAAGGACACATACAAGGTGAAGGTTGCCAATTGCGGGGAGCGGGCGCTGGAAATCGCCAACTCGGATACGCCACCGGACCTGATTTTGCTGGACATCATGATGCCGGGCATCGACGGTTACGAAGTGTGCCGCCGTCTCAAGGGTCAGGCCACAACCAAGGACATCCCCATCATCTTCCTGACGTCCATGGCCGACGTCGAAAACGAAAGCATGGGCTTTTCGCTCGGTGCGGTGGACTATATTGCCAAGCCGTTCAACCAGACCGTTGTCAAGGCGCGCATTCGCGTCCACATCCA
>Ga0066469_1000151_pt1 | contig 24094 bp, 19 predicted proteins | sample LakWasM103_HOW12_2_FD_59579 | JGI IMG/M metagenome (GOLD analysis project Ga0066469, IMG submission 59579) | Freshwater sediment methanotrophic microbial communities from Lake Washington under simulated oxygen tension - Sediment Metagenome 103_HOW12 | ecosystem: Environmental > Aquatic >... | reverse complement strand
TTCAGCGGGATGTAGAGCTGGATCATGAAGGCGTTGACCATGACCAGGTCGCCCAGCGTCATGCGCCCTTCCACCACACCCTGCGTGGCGCGCCACAGCATGGCCACCAGCCCGACCGCAATGATGAGCTGCTGGCCGGTATTGAGCATGGACAGCGTGGTCTGGCTTTTTAGGCGGGCGCGGCGCAGGCGCTCCAGGCTCTCGTCATAGCGTTTGGCCTCGAAGCCTTCGTTGTTGAAGTATTTGACGGTCTCATAATTCAGCAGGGAATCGACGGCCTTGGTATGCGCCGCCGAATCGAACTCGTTGGCCTCGCGGCGGAACTTGGTACGCCACTCGGTCACCAGTACCGTGAAGGTGATGTACAGCGCCAGCGCCGCCAGCGTGATCCACGCAAACCACACGTCAAACTTCACCGCCAGAATGCTCAGCACCAGGGCCACCTCGATCAGCGTGGGCACGATGCTGAACAGCGAAAACGAGATCAGCGATTCGATGCCGCGCACGCCACGCTCGATGTCGCGCGTCATGCCCCCGGTCTGGCGCTCCAGGTGAAAGCGCAGACTTAACGCGTGCAGGTGCTCAAAGGTCTGCAGCGCAATGCTGCGCGCCGCGCCCTGCGTGGCCTTGGAGAACACCAGCTCGCGCAGCTCGGTCAGCAGCGTGGTGGAGAGGCGCAGCGCGCCATAGGCAAACAGCAGGGCCACCGGTACCACCAGGATGGCGGCTGGGTCGCCTGGCTTGTAGCTCATGCGGTCGATCAGGTCCTTGAGCAGCAGGGGCACACCCACATTGGTCAGCTTGGCGCCCACCATGAAGGTCAGCGCGATGATCACCCGCCATTTGTAGGTCCACAGGTAGGGAAACAGGCGCTGGAGGGTGTGCCAGTCCGATTTGGGAGGCGCGACCGGGACGCTGGGGTCCTGGGCAGGGAGGGGTGGGAGAGCGGAGGAACCGTGGGAACGCATTGGGGCAATCTTAATCAGTTGAGGACAGAGCTTCGCTACGCTACGGTCTGTCCCGCAAGGTTTAAGGATAGGATTGTGCCCATGTCTACCAATTCAAGCCCCCCCAACATCCAATTGCCGACCGACGAGGAGCTGGTCCTCAAAGTCATCCCCATGCCGGCCGACTGCAATGCCAATGGCGACATCTTCGGCGGCTGGGTCATGGCCCAGGTTGACCTGGCCGGCTCCGTGCTGCCTGCGCGCTACACCCAGGGCCGCATGGCCACGGTGGCGGTCAACGAATTTGTGTTCAAGCACCCGGTGCGGGTTGGGGACATTTTGTCTTTCTTCTCCAAGGTCACACGCATAGGGCGCACCTCCATCACGGTCAAGGTCGAAGTCTATGCCGAGCGCTACCGCAGTCAGGGCCAGTACATCAAGGTGACCGAGGCTTCGGTAACCTATGTCGCCATTGACGACGACGGTAAGCCGCGGGAGATTCCCAAGGCCTGAGTTTTCGGGGGTGTTGGTACGCGCTCGGCGGACGGCGTGGCTTGCATTCTCCGGCTCGCGTCGCGGGCGGACGGGTTTGACTTGGCTGCGCTATTGCGTCAACACCGTGCTGGTCAAGCCTGCTCTGTAGCAACCGCAAATGCGGCCTGCGCCTGCAATCCCCACCGCCCGCCTTGGGTGAGATGGACTACGACTGGTCCAACTGCCGTTTGAGACGCATTGCTGCCGTTCAGGTTGTACTTTCCTAAGTCAAGTCCGCCGCGTTTGCTGTCGCTCAACGATTGAAACTTGGCACTCGGTTTGGGCCCGGTGCTGACATCGGCGAATGTCTAGTATCTGGACGCCAATCTTGATTGAATTTCTCACATCAATGTGGCCCTTTACATGACGAGTTTGCAGCGGAATCTTCCTTTTACAAATCAACCCAGTTCGATGTTTGCAGCGTACACGCCGACGACTTGGCGCTGTTCTCGCTGCTGAGCGCGCGCTTCGGCGGCGGCTACGGCGAGCAGCACTACGCGCTACCGTTCCACCGCTTCGCCCCCGAGATGGCGCTGAACTTCATCGTTGCGCTGCAGGTGCGCTTCCCGCCGCGGCCCAAGCCAGGGCCTTTGTCAGCTGGGCGCGCTGCTGCCAGGCGCGCAGCTGCAATTGCAGCCGACCCTGCTCGGCCTCCAGCCGCGCGGTCTGCGCCTGGAGTAATTCCGTGCGGGCGAGCACGCCAACGTCGAACCGCAGCTCGGCCAGGCGCTCCGCCTCGCGCGCCTCAAGCAGGCGTGTGGCGTTGGCGGCCAACTGCTGCCGAAGGCGCTCGTCGTCAAGCCAGGCGGACTCGATCTCGGTCAGTGCGCGCGCCAGTGTCTCGCGCAGCTGCAGCGCGGCCAGCTCCAGGTCGGTACGGGCGCCGTCGCGCTGCAGGTCGAGGCGACGCCAATCGATGAGCGGCACGACAAGGTTGCTGTTCAAGCTTGCGATGGGGTTCTTGAGCAGGTCGCCCAGCGAGGCGCCCCCGCTGCTCAAGGACCCGCTGAGCGACAGCGTGGGGTAGCGGGCCGCCTCGCTAACCTGAAGGCGGGCCAACGCGGCGTCCACCTGGGCGCGTGAGCGTTGCACGTCGGGGCGCCGCGCCAGCACCTGGGCCGGCGCGGCGTCGGGCAAGGCGACCGCGGGGAAGTCGTCAGGCAGGCGCGCCTCGGGCAGCGGCGGTCCAGGCGGGGGTTGGTCGAGCAAGAGCGCGAGTTGTAAGCGCGCCTGGCGGCTGTCGGCCTGCAGGTCAGCCAGGCGCACCTCGGTCAATTGCAGCGTCGCCGCGGCGCGATCAATCTCGATCGGCGCCAGCTTGCCTTCGCGTACGCGCAGGCGTGTTGCCTCCAGCAGCTCGCGTGCAATGCCAGCTTGCCGAGTCGCAAGCTGCGCCTGTTGCTGCGCGCTGGCAATCTGCCAGTACAACTCGGCGACTCGGCTGCGCAGGCTTAGGCGGGCGGCGCGGACGTCGGTCTCGGCCGCGCGCTGCTGCGCAGCGTCCAGGCGTTGCTGCGCCTCGATGCGGCCCCAGAGGTCGGCCTCCCAGGCCACGCCAAGGTTCAGGCCACTGGAGCGGCTAATGTCGGTGGGAAGGGACGGGTCAAGCGGCTTGGAAACACCGGCCGTCCCCCCAACCGACGGCGTTACGCGCAGCTGACCTTGCGCCTGCTGCAGGCCTGCAGTCTGCAGGCGCAGGGCGGCCTGCGCGAGATCGCGGTTGCGCTGTTCGGCGAGCTGTATCAGGGCATCAAGTGCAGGGTCGTCGGCGCCGGTCCAGGCCAGGGCGGCGCCTTGCTCGGGCGCGAATTGCCACTGCACGGGCGCGGCGGGTGCCTCGGGCGCCACGGCGAGCCGGGGCGAGGTCGCGCAGCCAGCTAGCAGCAGCACAGTCATCAACAAGGTCGTTTTCATTCTCACTCCCGCGCCAGCGCATCCACCGGGCTCAGCGCAGCGGCGCGCCGCGCTGGCACCGTGCCGAACACCAGACCCACGCCGCTCGACACCGCGAAAGCTACGAGTAGCGCCAGCCAATCCACGCGTACCTGCAGCATCTGCTGCGCCGCGTTCAATCCCTGCGCGCCAAGCCAACTCAAGCCCACGCCGACCAGGCCACCAAGGCAGCACAGCACCACGGCTTCGATGAGGAACTGCAGGCGCACGTCGGCCTGGCGCGCGCCGACGGCCATGCGGATGCCGATCTCCCGCGTGCGCTCGCTCACCGACACCAGCATGATATTCATCACGCCCACCCCGCCCACGATGAGGGCGATTGCGCCCACACCGGCCAGCAGCGCAGCGAAGCCGGCGTTGAAATTCTGGAACTTCTTGAACTCCTCGTCACCCACGAATTGGCCGAAGTCCACGCTGCCGCGCAGGGCACGCAGACGGTGGCGGGCCTGCTCGACGACCTGCTGGGGGTTCGCCCCCTTGTCAAGGTTGATGGCAAAGGCCTGCAGGTTGACACTGGAATCGAGCTTGGCGCGGTAGTTGTGCTCGGGCAAGTAGATGAGTTGGTTGCCCATGCTGAAGTTCATCTGACTGGCATTCTCGACTACGCCGACCACGCGGTAGGGTAATGAGGCTGCAGGTGGCACGGGGGCGCCGCCGGGTACCGGGACGGCCTCCGGACCGCCAGCGGCGCCAGCCATGGCTCCGATGAAGATTGTCTTCTCGAGTGGCGACTGACCTTCTTTGAAGAGCTTCTTGGCTGTCTGCGCGTCGAGCAGCGCCACCTGGGCACCTTCGGACAACTCATAGGGCGTGAAATTGCGCCCTTCCTTGATGCGCAGGGTGCGCTCCTTGAGCAAGGATGGCCCGCCAGCCATCGTTTGCGCGGCGACATCGCGTGCGCCGTGGCGGGCTGACACGCCGGTCTGACGCTCCCGAAGCACGTTGGCGACGCCGGGCAAGGCAGCCAAGGCTTCGACCTGGTTGGGGGTGAACAGGGGGGGCTGCATGCCTGGCGGCAGGTCCGGGTTGCCGGTCCAGAACCAAATTTTTCCGGCGAAGGCATTGGCGAATTCGCCTTCGAAGGTGGTGCGCGCAGCGTTCGTCAAGGCAACGATGCTGACCACCGAGGCGATGCCGATGCTAATGCCGAGCATGGAGAGCGCGGTGCGCAGGCGGTTGCCCTTGAGGCTGAGCCAAGCGGTGGCGAGCGCCTCGCGCCACTGCACCTGCACGCGGCGCAGCCAGCCGCCCGGGGGTGGGGCATGGCTCTCGGGCGCTTCAGCCGGCGGGCGGTGGCCTTCCGGGGTGCCGTCGTCGCGCACTACACGGCCGTCCTTCAGCTCGATGGTGCGGCGCGCATGCGCGGCCACGCCGGCGTCGTGCGTGACGATGATGACCGTGTGCCCGCGCTCGTTCAGCTCGCGCAGCAGCTTGAGCAACTCGGCTCCGGAGGCGGAGTCAAGCGCGCCGGTGGGTTCGTCGGCCAGGATGATCTGCCCGCCGTTCATCAACGCACGGGCGATGGAGACACGCTGCTGCTGGCCACCGCTCAGCTCGTTGGGCTTGTGGTGCATGCGCTCGCCTAGGCCAAGACGCTCCAACAGCGCTTGCGCGCGCCTGCCGCGCTTGCCGCTGCCCACGCCGGCGTAGATGGCAGGCAAGGCGGCGTTGTCACGCGCGTCCAAGTGCGGCAGCAAGTGGTAGCGCTGGAAGATGAAGCCGAAGTGCTCGCGGCGCAGGGCAGCGAGTTTGTCAGGGCCGAGCGTGCTGGCGTCCTGCCCTTGGATGATGAAGCGGCCACCCGTGGGGTTGTCCAGACAGCCGAGCACGTTCATCAGCGTGCTCTTGCCCGAGCCCGACTGGCCCATGATGGCGACGAACTCGCCGGCCTCGATGGTGAGGTCCACGCCGTCGAGCGCGCGGACCTCGATGTCGCCAATGCGGTAATTGCGCGTGACGCCGCCCAGCTCGATGAACGACATTAGCTGGACGCGCTTGAAGCCGGCGCCGAAGCGGCCGAGGGCGGCGCGAGCAGCACCTTGTCGCCGGCCTTGAGGCCCTCGCGCACTTCCACCTTGGCGCCGTCCTGCAAGCCGGTGCGCACCTGGGCGGGCTGCTGCTTGCCGTCCTTGTCGAGGCGGGTGACGGCAAAGCGCCCATCCTTTGCGCGCTCTCCCAGCGCCACCATCGGCATGGTCAGCACTCCCTTGGTCTCGCCGGTCTCGATATCGACCTGCACTGTCATATCGGAGAACAACTTGCCGTCCTGGTTGTCCACATCGAACAGCACGTTATAGAAGACTGCGTTGCCGCTGCGCTCAGGTACCGGCTGAACAACGCGCACCTTGCCCCCGTAGCGCTGGCCCTCGCCGCTGAGCGTGAGGAAGCTGGCCTTCTGGCCGACCTTGACGGCCTGTATGTCCACCTCGGGCACCTTGGTGCGCACAGTGATGGTGTCGAGGTCGGCGAGGGTCAGCATCACCGGGGTGATCTGCACTGCGATCACCGTCTGCCCCTCCTGCACTGGGATGTTAACTACCGTGCCATTCATGGGAGCGCTGATGCGCGTGTAGCCCAGGCGCACCTGCGCCTGGGCTAAGTCGGCCTGCAGACGGCTAAGCACAGCGGTCTGGCCGCGCACGTCGGCCTCCAGCTTGGCGAGTTCGCTCTCGGCGCGCTCCAGCTCCATCGCGGCGCTGGCCTGGCCGGCGAGCAGGCGCTTCTGCCGCGCCAGCTCGCGCTGGGTCACGCCCAAATCCACCATGCGCGCGTCCAGCAAGGCGCGCTGCTGCAAAAGCGCGGCCTCAGCGCGCGCCACGTCGTTACGCGCCAGCTCCGGGTCCAGGCTGACCAGCAGCTCGCCCTTCTTGACCTTCTGGCCGAGTTGCACGTAAAGGGTTTGCACTTGGCCGCTGACCTGCGCGCCGACGTCCACCTTGGTCTTGGCCTGCAGCACGCCGGCCGCCTGCACGATTTGCGTGATATCGCCCTTGACCACCTCGCCACTGGGCGGTGGGGGCGGAGGCGGTGGCGGGAACACCGCGCGGTAGCCGGCCCAACCGGCACCGCCCACGGCGGCTACCAGCAGCAACTTTGCCCACCAGGGCTTGAGTAAGGTCTTTAGATTCATGCGCCTCCCGCGCCAACACGAGTGGGGTGCAGTGTAGCCAGACGCCGCGCGGGCGCACAGCGAATCCGACGCAACGCAGAAAGGGAGGGACGAAGTGCAGGGCTACTTGTACATGAAGGGGAGGAAATTCAACCGCGTTAATGCAAGGATGGTACGGGTCTTGGGCTTCCAAACGCTTGTGGTATGCGCAGTTTGAACACTCGCCGCCGCCCTTTGGTCAGACGCTTGTACCAAAGGCGGCTTATCAGCAGTGGTCGACACAGCCTGACCATCATCGCATGTGAAACCACTGCCTTTCTCCCTCACCGACTGACGCGTTGATCTGCCACGAAATCCGGTGCGGGTTGCGCGAATGAATCCCAGTCGGGCTCGATTTGGCTGCCCTCGCCCACCGGCGCATCACCGTCATCCCACAAAGGCGGTCCACGTGCGTGAATCGCCCCGGGCTTCGTAGATTGCCCAATTCCTAAAAATATCAGCTTTCTGTATTCCGGCTATCCATCGTACCCGTCTGGTGAGCCAAGTTTGAGTGCCCGCTATGCATCCACCAATCCGAGTTGTCAAAAAAACCGCAATGGGTCGATTGTGTGAGTTGGTGGCTCTTGGTTGGAAGACCGCTTTCAGCCCAATGGCGAAGTTCGCAACGGACTCACACCATCGTCATTTTCATCCTCCCGCTATCCGCGCCGCCGCCAGGCTGGTGGATCGTGTATTCGGGCGTCGGCCCCATTCGACGTTGCCACCGAGTGGGCACGCCAGCCACAGCAATAACGAAGCAACGCCAGAATCCCATAAGCGCAAGACGGCGAGCGTGGGCCAGAGCACGAACACCCGATTCGCCAGCCCCCACACACATAGGCGCACAAAATCAAAAGGCCACCCACTCGCTATCAATCGAATAGCGACATATATCCATAGCACGAGGGCTAGCGGCCAATTTCATCTAAGACTTTCCCTGACGCGCCTTCCTATTCGGGACGAAACTCGCAGCCTGACCGTTCCGCAAATTCGCCACCGGGCATGCCCCAACTGTGGGCGTAAACCAATGAACCCGATGGTTTGAGTTGTATGGTTATCTCCTCGCGGAATACGCCTCTGTCTTCACGCGAACCGCTGGCAAAAACTACAGAGATACCACCGTCTTCCAATGTGGTGAGCGCCTTCTGCGCATGCGGGAGCACGAAAGGGATTTCCACCACAACAGGCCACAAACACAGTGATCCGTCGGCACTGCTGCCCAGCAGTGTGGCCTCTGAGTGCACCTGAACGCCATCTGTTCGTGTGGCGACATAGTGAACCATGAGCGCGGAACCGGCGACCAACGGCTGCAGCACCAACGTTGCGGTGAAGTTCTCACCTTCGTGATTGACGCCTGTTCAGGCGAACGTGTGCGGCCCCGAGATCAACGCAGAGAGGAATTTCATGGCTGGTCCAAGTAAATGTTGTGTGTCCAATTGACTGTGATGCAGTCTAGAGGACACCGCCCCCAGGCTGGTGGATCGGGTATTCGGGCGTCGGCCCCATTCGACGTTGCCACAGAGTGGCCACACCAACCACAGCGTTAACGAAGCAACGCCAGAGTCCCAAAAACGCAAGACGGCGAGCGTGGGCCAGAGCACGAATACCCGATCCACCAGCCCCCACACCCGCCGGCATACGGCACCGAAAACCAAACCAACACGCTACTAATTAGATAGCTAATCAGGTCCATCCCACGAGGGCTAGAGACCCGTTTTATCTAGAACTTCCCGTGCCGACCCGCCCCACCGGCAAAGCGCGCCGCACCTTCAAGCCCAGCCGCGATGCAGGCCTTGCCGCGCTCCCACTCCTGGTGCAATGCATGGGGCATATCGAGGTCCCACTGGGCGTACGCGCTGGCGCGGTCGGCCAGCATGGTCTGTTGCGGGAAGGCTGCGAGTTGCTCGGCCAACGCAATAGCGCAGGCCAGCGCCTCTCCGGTGGGCACCACGCGGTTGCACAGGCCCATCTGCAGCGCCTCTGCCGCCTCGACCTTGCGCCCGGTCAGGATCAGATCCATGGCGCGGCTCATGCCGATCAGACGCGGCAGGCGCACCGTGCCCCCATCAATCAGTGGCACACCAAAGCGGCGGCAGAACACACCGAAGTAGGCGTCCGACTCCATCACCCGCATGTCACACCACAACGCCAGCTCCATGCCACCGGCCACCGCGGCACCACTGATCGCGGCAATCACCGGTTTGGACAAACGCAGCCGTGACGGCCCCATGGGACCGGCGGGTCCGGACGTGTCCGCCCAGCCACTCTGCGGGGAAAAATTCAGCGCCGCAAACGGATCAACATCCGCATCGAGGTGCTGTGCCATGCGCGCACCGGCCTGCAAATCCCAGCCCGCGCAGAAGTGGCCATGGGCCCCGTGGAACACAGCGACCCGCGCATCCGGGTCGGCATCAAAAGCCACAAACGCGTCGTAGAGCTGGCGCGCCGTATCGGCATCGACCGCGTTGCGCACTTCGGCGCGATCCAGTGTCACGATGCGGACGGGGCCTTGCTGGCGGGTGGTAACAGGGAGTGTCATGGTGCCCATGATGCCCGGTTTCACACCTATTTGCATCCACTTGTCACCTGCCCGACAGCAGGTCGGTACAAACCCTGTCAGGCATCGCGGGGATTGCAGCTATAACCGTGCAGCTATGCAACGGGAGACAACGTGCTGCTAATACAACTGGTGATCAGCGGAATCGCACAGGGGTGCATTTACGGACTGATTGCACTGGGCTTCGTGCTCATCTACAAGGCGACCGAGACCGTCAGCTTTGCCCAGGGCGAGCTGATGATGCTGGGCGCCTTTGGCGGCCTGGTCGGCATGACCATGCTGGGGTTTCCCTACTGGTTGTCGATCAGCTGCGCCATTGTTGGCATGGCTGTGTTTGGCGTGGTGCTGGAGCGCGCCGTCATCCGCCCTATCCTGGGCCAGCCCGCCTTTTCGGTGGTGATGCTGACCATCGGCATTGGCTACGTAGCGCGCGGAGCCATCACCATGATTCCCGGCATCGGCACCGATACGCAAGCGCTGCCCGTGCCCTACAAGGACGAGATCTGGAACGTCAGCGGCGTGGTGCTCAATGTTGAGCACATGGCGGTGATTGGTGCCACCACCGTGCTGTGCGTGCTGCTGTTTGTGCTGTTTCGCTATAGCAAGCTGGGCATCGCCATGCAGGCCGCGTCACAGAACCAATTGGCCGCGTATTACATGGGCATTCCGGTGCAGCGGCTCAACGGTATTGCCTGGGGCCTGGCCGCCGCGGTGGCAGCCATTGCAGGCCTGCTGCTGGCGCCGATTACCTTTGTCCACGCCAACATGGGCTTCATCGGACTCAAGGCCTTTCCCGCTGCGGTGGTCGGTGGTTTTGGCAGCCTGCCGGGTGCCATTGTGGGTGGGTTGGTGATTGGCATTGTGGAGTCGCTGTCGGGCTTCTATCTGCCCGATGGTTTTAAGGACACAGCGGCTTACGTGGTGGTGCTGGTCATGCTGATGGTCAAGCCCAACGGCCTGTTCGGCGAAAAACTGCGTAAGAAGGTCTGACATGCGCTTTATCTTTAAGACCGATTACGGCCAAGACATCAATCTGGCCAAGCATGGTGGCCATGTGTTCTGGTACGGCGCGCTCGTGCTCCTGATGGTGGCCGCGCCGTGGCTGTTTGCCGAGTACTGGCTGGCACAGCTCACGCTGGTGCTGATCTACTCGATTGCCGGATTGGGCCTGATGCTGTTGGCGGGCTTCACCGGTCTGTTCTCCATGGGCCATGCTGCTTTTCTGGGCGTTGGGGCCTACACGCATGCGGTGTTGACCAATATGGGGGTGCCGTTCCCCATCGCGCTGGCCTGCGCGGCCGGGCTGTCAGCGGCCGTGGGTCTGGTGGTGGGCTTGCCGGCCCTGCGGGTGAAGGGCATTTACCTGGGGATTGCCACGTTGTCGTTCGGCTTTATTGTGGAAGAAGTGCTGGCCCGCTGGGAGTCGGTCACGGGCGGCAATGCCGGCATCCACATCAAGAAGCCCGATATCTTCGGCTGGGTACTGGAGACCGGCGACCAGTTCTACTTTCTGTGCCTGGTCATCACCGTCTTGTCCACGCTGGGCATTCTCAACCTGCTGCGCTCGCCCACCGGCCGCGCCTTTGTGGCGATACGCGACTCCGAAATTTCAGCGCAAAGCATGGGCATCCACCTGGCCTACTACAAGACCCTGTCGTTTGCGATCTCGGCCGCGCTGGCCGGCATTGCTGGCGCACTGTATGCGCACAACCTGCAGTTCATCTCGCCCGACCAGTTCAACATCCTGCAAAGCATTGACCTGCTGCTGATGATCGTCATTGGCGGCGTGGGCTCCGTGCACGGCGCGTTCCTGGGCGCCATCTTCCTCATCACCATGCCGCAGGCGATCGCCATGATCAAGGACTTCCTGCCACCCGTCGTCGGTCAGGCACCCGGACTGCAAGGCCTGGTGTATGGCCTGGTGTTGATTGCCTTTGTGCTGTTTGAGCCCATGGGCCTGTACGGTCGCTGGCTGAAGATTCGCACCTACCTGCAGATGTTCCCGTTCTACCGCAAGGGCATGTTCAAGCGGCAAAAGTCCTTCCAGAAATCGGACCGGTTGAAATGAAAGACCTACTCCTTTCCGCAAAGAATCTCAGCGTGCGCTTTGGCGGCGTGCTGGCGGTCAACAACGTGAGTTTTGATGTCAAACAGGGCGAGGTCTTCACCCTGATTGGGCCCAATGGCGCAGGCAAGACAACCGTCTTCAACCTGATCAGCCGCATCTACACACCGACCACCGGCTCTATCGAGTACCTGGGGCCCAATGGCCTGCTCAAGCTCACCGAACAACCTCCGCAGAACGTGGCGTCGCTTGGCATCGCGCGCACCTTCCAGAACATCGAGTTGTTTGAGCATGCGTCCGTTTTGCACAACCTATTGATTGGTCGCCACACGCACCGTGCAACCGGGCTGTGGCAGGACCTGTTCTTCACCGCCAAGGTGCGCGAAGCGGAGCTCAAGGCACGCGAGAAAGCCGAAGAGGTCATTGAATTCCTGAGCCTGCAGCACTACCGCGATACCTTTGTGGCGGGCCTGCCATATGGCGTGCGCAAGGTCGTGGAACTGGCCCGCGCCCTGTGCACCGAGCCCAAGCTGCTGTTGCTGGACGAACCCTCCAGCGGCCTGAATGTGGAAGAAACCGACGACATGGCGTTCTGGATCCAGGACATCAAACACGAGCTGGGCATTACCGTGCTGATGGTGGAGCACGACATGTCACTGGTCTCCAAGGTGTCCGACCGCGTACTGGCCATGAACCAGGGTGAGATGCTGGCCATGGGCACACCGCGCGAAGTGCAAACCGACCCCGGTGTGATTGAAGCCTACCTGGGCTCCATTGACGATGTGTCCTCGCTGCGCCGGACGGCCAGTGGCGTGACCAGTTCCCAGGAGGCGGCATGAGCACACAACCTCCGCCAATCAGCGACATGCCAGTCCTCAAGCTGCTCAACGTCGAGAGCGCCTACGGCCCGATCAAGGCCATCCGCGGCGTCAGCCTGCAGGTGCGTCGCAGTGAGATCGCCACTGTGCTGGGTTCCAACGGTGCCGGCAAGACCACCATCCTGAAGACCATCTCGGGAATCATTGATCCGCGCAAGGGCTCCATCGAATTCAAGGGCGAAGACATCACCGCCAATGACCCGGCGCACATCGTGCAGCAGGGCCTGAGCCATGTGCCCGAGGGGCGCGAAGTGTTTCCCCTGCTCAGCGTCCACGACAACCTGCTGATGGGGGCCTACACCCGATCGGACCGCGACGGTGTGGCCCGCGACATGGAAACCGTCTTTGGCTACTTTCCCATCCTGCGCGAGCGCTCGGCGCAGGACGCCGGCCTGCTGTCGGGCGGTCAACAGCAGATGTTGTCCATCTCGCGCGCCCTGATGGCCAACCCCGACCTGATCCTGCTGGATGAGCCCAGCCTGGGCCTCTCTCCCAAGCTCACCAAAGAGATTTTTGAAATCGTGGTGCGTATCAACCGCGAGCGTGGCACCACCATTTTGCTGGTGGAGCAAAACGCCAACATGGCGCTCAACGCGTCGGACTATGGCTATGTGCTGGAGAACGGCCGCATCGTCATGGAAGACACCTGTGCCCACCTGCGCGAGAAGGACGACATCAAGGAGTTCTACCTGGGGCTCAAGGAAGACGGTGTGCGCGGCGAGCGGCGCTGGAAGAAAAAGAAGACCTGGAGATAGAAACAGAATGACTCAGCTCTGGGATACCTCTTCGATCAAACCGTGCAACGATATTGTCCTGCCGGGTGAAACCATACCCGCCCTGTTCTGGAATGGTGTCACCCAACGCGGCCCCCAGGTCTGGATGCGGCAGAAACACCTGGGCCTGTGGCGCAGCTGGACCTGGACCCAAACCGGCGACGCCGTGCGCGAAATCGCCGCAGGCCTGCTGAGCCTGGGCTTTGCCAAAGGCGACTGCGCCTCCATCCTGGCCAACACGGTGGTCGAGTGGGTCTGTGCCGATCTGGCCGTGCTGTCTGCGGGGGGCGTTTCCAACGGCATTTACCCGACCGACGCGCCCTCCCAGGTACGCTACCTTTGTGAAGACTCCCGCACCACCGTGCTGTTCGTCGAGGACGACGAGCAGTTGGACAAGGCACTGGAAGTCCGCGCCCAACTGCCCGGACTGCGCAAGATCGTGGTGTTCGACATGGAGGGTCTGCGGGATCTGAATGACCCCGGCGTCATCAGCCTGGACAACCTGCGCGCCGTCGGGCGGGACTATTTGCTGAAGAACCCCGGCGCCGTTGAGTTGCGCGCTGCAAGCTGCAAGCCCGAAGACCTGGCCATTCTGGTGTACACCTCTGGCACCACCGGCAAACCCAAGGGCGCCATGCATTTGCACCAGGGGCTGGTCTACACCGTGCGGGGCTACAACACGCTGGTGGCGCAAGATCAGCGCGATGAACGCATGTGTTTCCTGCCGCTGTGCCATATTGCCGAGCGCATGGGCGGCGAGTACTTTGCGCTGTACACCGGCGCCAAGCTCAACTTTGTCGAGAACCCGGAAACGATTCCCGAAAACGTGCGCGAGATCGCGCCCACCGTCTTCACGGCCGTGCCACGCGTATGGGAAAAGTTCTACTCCGGCGTGATGATTTCGCTGAAGGAAGCGGGCCGCGTCCAGCAGGCTGCCTATGCCTGGGGCATTGGTGTGGGCACCCGCATTGCCGACCAGGTCCTGGCCGGGAAGCCGGTCAGCGCCAGCCTGAAGATCCAGTTCACGCTGGCCCAGTGGCTGGTGCTCAACAATGTCCGCAAGTTGATCGGCATCCACCGCGCCCGCTTTCTGGTGACCGGTGCGGCCCCCATTTCGCCGGATCTGGTGCGCTGGTACATGGCGCTGGGCGTGCCCATGCTGGAGGTCTGGGGCATGACGGAAACCTGTGGCGCATCCACCGGGGTACCCGCCAACAAAATGAAGCCGGGTTCGATTGGCCCGGCAGCCGCCTACAACGAGGTCAAGCTGGACCCCCAGACCGGTGAAATCCTGGTGCGCGGCAAAAACGTGTTTGCCGGCTACCTGAACCTGCCTGAAAAAACTGCCGAGACCATAGACAAGGATGGCTGGCTGCACACCGGCGATGTGGGCGTGGTCGATGACGACGGCTACTTCCGCATCACGGACCGGATGAAGGACATCATCATCACAGCCGGTGGCAAAAACGTCACCCCCAGCGAACTGGAAAACGACCTCAAGTTCTCACCCTACATCACCGACGCGGTCGTCATTGGCGACAAGCGCCCTTACCTGACCGTCATCATCATGATCGACCAGGAGAACGTGGAGAAGTTCGCGCAGGACGCCGACATTCCGTTTGGCAACTATGCCTCGCTCACCCGCGCGGCCGAGGTTCAGGCGCTGATCCAGGCCGAACTGGAGCGCGTCAACGCCAAGTTCGCGCGGGTCGAACAACTCAAGAAGTTCTTCCTGCTGGAGACCCAGCTGACCGCCGAGGACGAGGAACTTACCCCCACCATGAAGCTCAAACGCAAGCTGGTGGAGACCAAATACGCGGCCCAAATTGAAGCCATGTACCGCTGACCCGATCAATCTCCTTTATCTCTACCCACAAGAATGACCATGAAACTAAAGACCGCTATTGCCATTGCCAGCTTGTCGCTACTGGCCAGCATCGCAGGCGCCCAGCAGCAAGGCATCAGCAAAAATGAAATCCTGATCGGAACGATCCAGGATCTGTCCGGCCCACTGGCGGGCTATGGCAAGCAGGCTAAAGCCGGCATGCAAATGGCCATCGAAGAGATCAACGAGCTCGGTGGCATCCATGGCCGCAAGATCAAGCTGCTGGTCGAGGACTCTGGCTACGACCCCAAGAAGGCCATCCTGGCGACCCAGAAGCTGGTCAACCAGGACAAGATTTTCATGATGGTGGGCCATATTGGCACGGCGCAAAATGAAGCCGCCATGCCCATCCAGTTCGAGAAGGACGTCATCAACTTCTTCCCGCTGACGGCCGCGCGCTCCATGTATGAGCCCTTTCACCGCCTCAAGTTCTCCACATTGCCCACGTACTACGAGCAAATCCACAGCTCCTTGCCCAAGTTGGTCCGCCAGAAAAGCGTGACCAAGGTCTGCTCCATTTACCAGGACGATGACTTTGGCCTGGAGGTCTTGCAGGGCACGGAAGAAGGCCTCAAGGCCGCAAAGATGACGCTGACGGACAAGGCCTCGTTCAAGCGCGGCGCGACCGACTTCTCGTCCCAGGTTGCCAAGATGCAGGCCAGTGGCTGCGAGTTGGTGGTCCTGGGCACCATCATCCGCGAGACCATTGGCACCATTGGCACGGCCCGAAAAATGGGCTTCAACCCGATCTTCCTGGGATCCAGCGCGGCCTACACCGACCTGATCCACAAGATCGGTGGCAAGGCCATGGATGGCTTCTACGCCGCCAGTACCGCCCAGTTCCCCTACATGGACTCCCCGTCACAGCCGGTGCGCCGCTGGGCCGCGAAGTACAAGACCCAGTTCAACGAAGACCCGTCAACCATTTCCGTGTTTGGCTACACCACGATCAACGTGTTTGCCAACGCCATGCGTGACGCCGGTGAGCGTCCGACCACGTCAAAATTCATCCGGTCCATGGAAGTCGTGAAGATTCCGGCCGATATGTTTGGCGCCCCTGCCCTGAAGTTCACGCCCACGCGGCGCCTGGGCAGTGACGAGTCGCGCCTTTCACAGATTCAGGACGGCCGCTGGAACGTGGTTATAGACTACACCGGCAAGTAGGTTCCCGCCCTGCATTACCCCGCCCAGCAGATTTCAACCAGGAGACAAACCATGCAATCCAAGACTGCCCTCTCGCTCGCAACACTGGCCCTCTCGGCCGCAGTGGCTTCAGCAGCACCTGCGCCGCAAGGCGTCAGCAAGGACGAAATTCTGTTGGGGTCCATCCAGGACCTGTCCGGCCCGATTGCCGGCTTCGGCAAGCAGGCCCGCCTGGGCATGCTGCTGGCGGTTGACGAGATCAATGAGCAAGGTGGCGTCAATGGCCGCAAGCTCAAGATCATTGTGGAAGACTCTGCCTACGATCCCAAGAAGGCCGTACTGGCGGCACAGAAACTGGTGAATCAGGACAAGATCTTCATGATGGTGGGCCACATCGGTACGGCCCAGAACATGGCGGCCATGCCGGTGCAGTTCGAGAAGAACGTGATCAACTTCTTCCCCATCACGGCGGCGCGTGAAATGTACGAACCTTTTCACAAGCTGAAGTATTCCTTTGCCGCCACGTACTTTGACCAGATGCGCAATGCCGTGCCCAAACTCGTCAAGGAAAAGGGCGCCAAAAAGGTTTGCACCATGTACCAGGACGATGACTTCGGCCTGGAGGTGCTACGGGGTGGCGAGGCCGGCCTCAAGACCGTGAACATGGAGTTTGCCGAAAAGACTTCGTACAAACGCGGGGCGACCGATTTCTCGTCGCAGATCTCGAAACTGCAGGCCAGCAACTGCGACATGATCGTGCTGGGCACCATCATCCGCGAAACCATTGGCGCCATCGGCACCGCCCGCAAGCTGGGCTACAACCCGATCTTCCTGGGATCCAGCGCCGCCTACACCGACCTGATCCACAAGCTGGGGGGCAAGGCGATGGATGGTCTGTACGCCACGATGACGGTACAGAACCCCTACACCGACGAACAGTCGCAGCCCATCCGCTTTTGGGCCAATAAGTACAAAACCAAGTTCAACGAAGATCCCACTGTCTTCTCCGTATACGGCTACACCATCATCAACACGTTTGCCAACGCAGCTGGCAAGGCTGGCAAAGGCTTGAGCACCGAAAGCTTCATCAAGGTCATGGATACGATGAGCATTCCGCCAGACATGTTTGGCAGTGCGCCGGCCACTTTTACCGCTACCAAGCGCCTGGGCAGCGATGCCTCGCGCTTGTCCCAGATCCAGGATGGCAAGTGGAAAGCGGTCTCTGAGTATTTCGGTTCAACAGCGCCCGCAAAGTAAGCACACCAACCTGACCTCACGCCCCGCCAATGCGGGGCTGGTTGGGGTGCAGGCGGGCCATGGCAAACGTGTCGGCGAACTGCCCGTCGCGCATGGCATAGCCCCGCATGGTGCCTTCTATGCCGAAGCCGAATTTCTTGTACAAACCGATGGCCCTGTCGTTGTCGGTATACACCCCCAGTTCGATGCGCAGCACGCCGGCCCAGCGGTCGGCGTAGTCGCACAGGGCGGCCATCAGGGCCGAACCCACGCCATGGCCCTGGGCCTCGGGCAAAACCGAAATGCCCAACAACAGCACATGCCGGCGCCGGGGCGATACACCGGCCGGATGCAGCCCCGCGGCCCCCACCACCGTTCCGTCGAGCTCCGCGACCAGAAGCAAATCCGTCTTGCCGGGCGCACTGTTTTCCAGCAAGCGGGCACGCCAGAGCTCCTCACTGGTGTAGGGCATTTGCATCAGTCCCGGATAGACACCCGGGTCGCCCATGATGCGGGCATAGGCGGCAGCGTCATGCACGGTGGCGCGGCGAACGGCAATGGACATGGGACTCCCCCGATACAGGTCAGAAACGAGACCCCGTTTGTATCAGGAAACGATGTAGGCGCCGGAACCCGTGGACAGCAGCTTGCCGTCGGCCCCCAGGAACTCCATGCGCGTGGAGGCCACGCGTGAGCCCAGGCGCATGACTTCGGCGCGCAGCTCAAAGCGCTCGCCAATGCCGGGGCGCAGGTAGTCGATACGCAGATCAATCGTGCCCAGCTTGCTGAAGCGGTGCAGGCGCTGCAATGGAGCTTCGTCCATATGGCGTGCGCCGATGGCCGCCATCACAGCCAGACCACCCATGGCGTCCAGGCCTGCGCTGATGACGCCACCATGGATGCGGTTGAAGCTGTAGTGGCCCACCAGCTCGGGTTTCATCGCAATGTGCCCCACCACGCGCTCGGGCGTGATGGACGCGATCTTCAGACCGAGCACCGTGTTGAAAACGATGGACTCTTCAAAGATCGTCGTCAAGCCCTGAATGAACTCGGGCTCGAAGGCGAGAGGCGAGGCGGCTGGAGATCGGTGGTTCGGTGTTTTAGGCATAGAGCAGTATCAGACATTCAACTGACGGGAGGCCAACTCTTTCATGATTTCTTCAGCACCGCCGCCAATCATCATGACCTTGACCTCACGGTAGATGCGCTCGCAGGCCGTGCCGCGCATGAAACCCATGCCACCCAGGATTTGAACGCCCTGGTCCGCGCAGAACTGCATGGTCTGTGTGGCGTGGTTTTTCAGCAGGCAGACCTGCGCCACCCACTCGGCGCCCTTGGCGGATTTGTCGCCCCGGTCACCGGCGTCAGCACGGGCCGACACGGCGTTGAGCCACGCCCGGGTGGACTCGATGCGCATCTTCATGTCCATCAGCTTGTGGCGTATCACCTGGTGGTCCACCAGCGCCGTACCAAAGGTCTTGCGCTGCTGCGCCCAACCCAGGGCCTCGTCGTAGCAGCACTCCGAGAAGCCCAGGGCCATGGCCGCCATGGACAGGCGCTCACCATTGAAGTTGGTCAGGATCATCTTGAACCCCGAGCCCTCTTCGCCCACCAGGTTGCCAAGTGGCACGCGCACACCGTCAAAACGGATCTGCGCGGTGTCCGAGCACAGCCAGCCCATCTTCTTCAGGGGGCCACGCGACAGGCCCACGGCATCGCCAGGAATCATCAGCATGGAGATGCCCATGGGCCCCTTGTTTTTCAGGTCGGTGCGCACCGCCACCGTCAGCCAGTCGGCCCGCACGCCGGAAGTGATGAAGACCTTTTCACCGTCAACCACATACTCGTCACCGTCGCGACGTGCCGTGGTTTTCAGCGCTGACACGTCGGTGCCGCCACCAGGCTCGGTGATGGCCAATGCGGCGATCTTCGTGCCCGCCAGCACATCGGGTATCACCTTCTGCTTCAGCTCCGGGCTGCCATGGCGCACCACGGGCGGCAGGCCGATGTTGTGACTGAACAGGCTGGCCATCAGGCCCCCGCTGCCACCGTGGCGGGCCAGCGTGATCGTCATGGCATTGCGCAGGCTCCAGGGCGCGGGCGTGCCGCCAAACTGCTCGGGGTAGCCCATGGCGAGCCAGCCCAGGTCGGCAGCGCGCCGGTACAGGCCGCGCGGAATCTCGCCTGCCTCTTCCCAAGCCTCCAGGTGCGGCTTGACTTCGGTCTGCACAAAACGGCGCACGCCGTCTTCGATGGCCGCGATGTCTTCGGCGCCAATGATTAAATCATCCATGGTCATGCACTCTTGCGTTTTGCCACACCCATGGTCTTGGCGATGATGCCCATCATCACTTCATCGGCACCACCGCCTATGGAACCCAGACGGCCGTCGCGGAACAGGCGTGCCACCTTGTTCTCCCAGGTGAAGCCCATGCCTCCCCAGAACTGCAGGCAGCCATCGGCCACGATGCGGCTCAGCCGCCCGGCCTTGAGCTTGGCCATCGATGCCAGCTCCAGAACATCCTGCCCGCCCACGTACAGCTCACAGGCGCGGTAGGTCAACGCGCGCAGGGCCTCCACCTCGGTCTTCATCTCGGCAAGCCGGAACTGCACCCATTGCTGATCGGCCAATGTGGCGCCAAACATCTTGCGCTCCTGCGCCCATTCCACGGTCCAGTCAATGCAGTTGTTCAGGCTCTGCAGGCAGCTGGCGGCGCACCACAGGCGCTCTTCCTGGAACTGCTGCATCTGGTAGACAAAGCCCGCGCCCTCCACGCCAATCAGGTTGCGCTGTGGCACCCGCACGTCGTCAAAATAGAGCAGGCCGGTGTCACTGGAATGCATGCCGATCTTCCTGATCTTGCTGGCTACTTCAATGCCCGGGCGCAGCTTGCCGTTCTCGCGCAGCGGCACCATGACCAGGCTCTTGTTCTTGTGTGCGGGGCCGTCGCCGGTGTTGACCAGCATGCACATCCAGTCGGCTTGCAGGCTGTTGGTGATCCACATCTTCTGGCCGGTGATCCGGTAGTCGTCACCGTCCTTGCGGGCAATCGCCTTGATGGCCGCTACATCGCTACCAGCACCGGGCTCGCTGACTCCAATGCAACCCACGGCGTCACCGGCAATTGCCGGCACCAGAAACTCCTTCTTCAACTCCTCGCTGCCGAAGCGCGCCAGCGCGGGCGTGCACATATCGGTCTGCACGCCAATGGCCATCGGCACGCCACCGCAGTCAATGTGGCCCAGCATCTCGGTCATGGCCATGCCGTAGCTGTAGTCCAGCCCGGCGCCGCCATAGGCCTCGGGCTTGGTCAGGCCCAGCAGCCCAAGATTGCCAAGCTTCTTGAAGACTTCGTGCGCCGGGAACTGTTCGGCGGCTTCCCATTCGTCCACATGGGGGTTGATCTCGGCGTCAATGAAACGCTTGAGGGTGTTCTGGATTTCGCGGTGTTCGTGGGTGAATTGCATGGTGTTTCAGACCTGGAAAACTTTAGGGATATGGGCGCGGTGGAAGCCGGCGAAGGGCTTGACGGCATCACGCGCTTGTACAGTGGCATCGGGTACTCGCATGGGGTAGCCCGCGCGAGCCTGTGGTCGTGCGCCGTCGATACGCAACGTCGTGCCACTGATGAACGATGCCGCCGGGCTCAGCAGAAACACGATGCCGGCGGCCGTTTCAGCCTCGGTCCCAAAGCGCCCGGCTGGAATGGTTTTGGCCATCTCGCGAATCATGGGCGCCATTTCCACGGGGTAGTTGTCCATGCCGCTGGAAGCGATGTAGCCCGGCGCCACGGCATTGACGCGCACGCCCTTGGCCGCCCACTCAACCGCTGCCGTTTCGGTGAAGCTGACCATGCCCGCGCGTGCCGCACCGCTATGGCCCATGCCGGGCATGGAGCCCCACATATCGGCCACGATGTTGACTATTGATCCCCCCGTCTTGTTCATGCTTTGCAGATAGCATTCGCGGGCCATCAAAAAGCCGCCGGTCAGGTTGGTGTTGACCACCGCCTCCCATCCCTTGGCGCTGATCGCCTCCAGCGGCGTCATGAACTGGCCGCCTGCGTTGTTGACCAGACCGTCGATTCGGCCGTACTCTGCCACGATGGCCGCCACCGTCTGCTTGACAGCGTCCTCCTGGCGGATGTCGCAGACCTGGAAACTGGCGGTGCCCCCATCCTCCGCAATCTCGGCTGCCACCGCCTGCAGCTTCTCAACCTTGCGGCCAATCAGCGCGACCCTGGCGCCCAGTGCGGCCAACTCGTGCGCCACACAGCGGCCAATGCCCGAGCCACCGCCAGTGACCACCACCACCTTGCCCGCGAACAGACCGGGTGCAAACACAGAACCGTATTGCATCAACACTCCTTCAAAAATAGAGCCATGGCCGCGTCCGTCAGCTCCTGCAGCGACGCTCCCTTTTTGGGGTCAAACCATTGCACCGACCAATTCAGCGCCCCCAGAATCAACAGCCGCGCCAGGCGCACCGGTGCGCGCATTTCCCCGCTGGCGTGCAGGGCGTTCAACACCGGCAGCCACAGGGTTTCGTATTCCGCGATCAACTGGCCCAGCGCTTTGTGCTGGCGCGGCGGCAGCGAGCGCGCTTCGTACAGCATGACGGGCACGAAATCGCTGCCCGGCCCCAGCAGCACATCAAAGTGCACGGTGATCAGCACCCGCAGCTGGGCGGCCGGCTTCAGCCCTGCATAGCCCGGTGTTTGCGTGGCCGCCAGCAGGCGCGCCAGGGCTGAGCGCATCCCCTCTTCCATGACGGCGTACAGGAGCGCGTCCTTGCTCTTGAAGTGGTAGAACGGCGAGCCGCTTTGCATGCCCGCAGCCGCCGCAATGTCGCGCGTGGTGGTTGCATCAAAACCCTTGCGCCGGAACAGCTGGGCGGCTTGCGCCAGCAGCGCCTGACGCCGGTTGCCGTCGTCGCGCTCGTCCACCGTTTTACGGGGGCGGCCACGGGGTCGTTTGGGGGGGATTTCGGTTTCGGGCAGCACAGCGTCGGACGTCATGCGCCGACGATACCAAATCCTTTTATTTTTAGCAAGCGTTTGCTTGGTAAAAATATAAAGGCCGTGAAACGCCTAGAACGGCAGAGTCTTGGGCAACACCACGTCGAACCGCGTGCCCTGCCCCGGCGCAGACGCCACGGTGATGCGACCGCCCAATGTCTTGGCCACCAAATTTTGCACAATGGCCATGCCCAGGCCGGTGCCTCCCTTGCCGATCTTGGTGCTGAAGAAGGGCACAAACAATTTCTCCAGCAGCTCCGCTGTCATGCCAACCCCATTGTCGGCAAACCGCAGCAGCACCTGATCCCCATCCTGCCTGGCGTCAATCGTCAGCACGCCATCGCTGCGCCCCTCAAACGCATGGAGGTAGGCGTTGTTGACCAGGTTGATGACAATTTGCCCCAGCGGGCCTGGCAGACTGTCCATGACGATACCGGCCGGAATATCGACCACCACGCGGTGGGGGTGGCGCTTGAGGCTGGGGCTCAGGGTGTGCACAATTTCCGCGACCACTTCCGCCAGATCAAACACCCGGCGCTGCTCGCTGGCCTGGTCGGCCGCCACCTGCCGAAAGTCGCCCAGCAACTCAACCGCACGCTGCAGATTGCGCTGCAACAGCGCCACGCCGTCACCGACCTCACCCAAGAACTGGTCCAACCCCGAGCGCTTGAGATGCCCCGCCCGCACATCGCGCACCATGGCCCGGGTCTGTTCTGCCAGCGTACTGGCAACCATTTTGCTGTTGCCCAGGGGCGTGCCCAATTCGTGTGAAACCCCTGCAATCAGGGTGCTCAGGGTGGCGCTGGCCTGGCTCTTGGCCAGGTCCTGGCGCGACTGGTGCAAATGCTCCAGTGCCTGCTGTAACTCGGTCGTGCGCTCGGCGACGCGGGCTTCCAGGTTGTGGTTCAGGTCCTGCACCTCGCGCAGCGTCTGGCGCAGCATCAACTGGGCACCGACGCGGGCCCGCACCACCGATGCGTTGACCGGCTTGGAAATGAAGTCCACAGCCCCCAGACCCAGAGCGGTCGTTTCTTCCTCGGGGTTGTTGTGCGCCGTGACGAAAATAATCGGAATGTCGCGCGTGCGGGGGTCGGACTTGAGCCGGGTACACACCTCATGGCCATCCATGACCGGCATGACCACATCGAGCAGGATCAGGTCCGGCAATTGCCGGGCACAGAACGCCAGAGCCTGCTCGCCGCTGGTTGCCGAGCAGACCGTGTAGTCGTTCTTGAACAGTTGGTGCAGCAGCTGGATATTCAGGACCTGGTCGTCCACCAGCAGCAATGTGGGTTTGTGCGGATCAGAGGGGGGCATCGTAAGAACAGACTCTGCTACAGATTGCACCAGAAAGCAAGCATACACACCCCCAAAACCATGCACGGCCCGCGAGGGCGCGTGCAGGGTATCCAGACTTTACTTGGTGGGCGCCGCGGCGGCACCGAAGGTGCCCGCCTTGACCAGCACCATGGTCTCAGGCTTGAGGTGTTTCCTGATGCTGGCGTTTACCTGCTCGGTAGTCAGCGCATTCACCTTCACAGGAAATTCGTCCAGCCAGGAGACGTCGTAGCCGCGGTTCACGGTAGCCAGCAGCGTAGCGGCCATGCCGTCAGTCGTGGTCAAAGCCACCTTGAAGGCGCCAATCACGTTGCTCTTGCGTGCACTCACCTCAACCGGCGTGACTCCCTTGTCGTACCAGAGCTTGAGCTGACGCTGGGTGGACGCAATGCCCTGGTCCAGCAAGGCTGGCGCAAAGCTGCCACGCACACGCCAGTCACCATCGTTGAACATGTCGTTTTGCAGCGTCGAGCCAACGTCGTAGGTCAGACCTTCCTTGTCGCGCACATTGGCCATCAGGCGGCCGGTGAATCCGTCGCCCAAAATGGAAGTGGCCAGACGCAACGCCTGGTAGTCAGCGTCGCTGTAGCGCAAGCCACTGGGCTGGCCCATGACCACC
>Ga0066469_1000135_pt1 | contig 25506 bp, 27 predicted proteins | sample LakWasM103_HOW12_2_FD_59579 | JGI IMG/M metagenome (GOLD analysis project Ga0066469, IMG submission 59579) | Freshwater sediment methanotrophic microbial communities from Lake Washington under simulated oxygen tension - Sediment Metagenome 103_HOW12 | ecosystem: Environmental > Aquatic >... | reverse complement strand
GCAGCGCCTGTCTTCGGGCATGCGCGTTAACAGCGCCAAAGACGACGCTGCCGGCTTGGCGATTGCCGAGCGCATGAGCGTGCAGTCCAAGGGTCTGAACGTCGCCGCACGTAACGCCAATGACGGTATCTCGCTGGCTCAGACCGCTGAAGGCGCGCTGGGTAAAGTCGGCGACATGCTGCAACGTATGCGTGAACTGGCTGTGCAGTCCGCCAACGGTACCAACAGCTCGGCTGACCGTACCGCCCTGCAGGCTGAAGTGAAGCAGCTGGCCGATGAAATCGACCGCGTCGGCAAGACCACCACCTTCAACAACCAGAAGATTCTGGACGGTTCCTTCGCTGGTGCCGTGTTCCAGGTGGGTGCCAACTCCGGTGACAACATCACCGTCGGTTCGCTGACCAACGCCAAGGCCAGCGGCCTGGCTGATATCGATTACGCCTCCAATACCGCCAATGCTGGTATCTCGGCCTCGTCGATCACGACCCTGACCGCCATTGCCACCGGCACGCTGAGCATTTCCGTGTCGGGCGGCTCCAGCTACCAACTGGGCGCTATTGGTGCCGCTACCACGGGCGACGAGCGTCTGGGTCAAGTGGTGGAAGCCATCAACAGCAAGACGGCTGATACCGGCGTGACTGCTTACCTGACCAAGAACTCCAGCGGTACTTTCGACGTGGAACTCTATTCGTCCACCCTGGACACCTCGGGTGCAGCCGCTTCGGTGAGCTTGGTGGGCTTCACGGCCACCACCACCGGCGTTTCCGCCAGCACGCTGGCTGCAACGACCGCCACCGGCATCGACACACTGTCGGTCAGCACCCAGGGCAATGCCTGGCTGTCGCTGAAGAAGCTGGACTCGGCGATTGACCAGGTGAATAGCGCTCGCGCTAAGCTGGGCGCTGTCCAGAGTCGTTTCGAGAGCGCTGTCGGTAACATCGGCATCATGGTGGAAAACACCAACGCTTCGCGTGGCCGCATCATGGACGCTGACTTCGCCACGGAAACCTCCAACCTGTCGCGTACCCAGATCCTGCAACAGGCTGGTACGGCGATGGTGGCGCAGGCCAACCAGCTGCCGCAAGGTGTATTGGCCCTGTTGAGGTAAGCTTTTCTGGCGATTAAACCACCCAGATCTGGCTAGACTGGGATGGTTTTCAAGGCGGCGACGGTTTTGACTGTCGCCGCCCTTGGTCGTTAAGGGGCTGAGCAGGTTCAGCCAGCGGCCAGCATAGGCAAGCGCGTCTGGGCCAAGAGCCAGGAGGAAAGTATGTCAATCTCATCGATCGGTATCGGCAGTGGCATTGATGTTGAAAGCATCATCAGCAAGATGACGGCGCTGGAGCAGCAGCCGTTGAGCAAGCTGATCAGCAAGGCGAGCCAGATCCAGACGCAGGTGTCCGTGGTCGGCCAGATCAAGTCGCAGGTCGCCGCCTTGTCCGCGTCGGCGAGCACCTTGGCCAAGGCGAGCTCCTGGACCGGCGTCACGGTCAAGTCCTCCAATGAGAGCGCAGTCACCGGCAGCGTGTCGGGTGCTGCGTCAGCCACGGCGTTCAGCGTTGAAGTCCAGCAGATGGCTGCAGCGCAGTCGACGGCATCCAATGCGGTGACCGTGGATTCGGCGATCGGCACCGGTACCCTCAATATCGACATCGGAACCTGGAACTATTCCGGGACACCGGCTTTTACGGCGGGTTCGGCCTCTACCATCAGTGTGACGATTGGCGCAGGCGAGGACACACTCACAAAAATCGCAGCCAAGATCAATGCCGCTTCGGCAGGTGTCACGGCCACGGTTCTGCGGGACGCCTCGGGCGAGCGCTTGTTGATGCGCTCCAACAGCACGGGTGAAGCCACCGGCTTTCGTATTCAGGCGACGGGGGACAGTGATGGGAACAATGCCGACAGCGCCGGTTTGTCCCGCTTGGCTTTCGATCCGGCCAACGGCTCGTTTGGCATGGCGGCAAACACCTATCAAAAGGGCCTGAACACCAAGGCCACCATCAATGGCATTGCCGTGCAATCGGCCAACAATACGCTGGCCGATGCGGTGCCTGGCCTGACGCTGAATTTTGCAGCGGTCACGACCGCGCCGGTGACGGTGACGGTGGCCAACGACACGGCCACGATCAAGAAGAACATTCAGGATTTCGTGGCTTCCTACAACAGCCTGAGCAAGACCCTGACCGAGGCGACCAAATACGATGAGGCCAGCAAGACGGCCGGAACGATGCAGGGCGACAGCGTGATCGTCGGCTTGCAGAATGCCATGCGCAGAATGCTGGGCACCTCGAGCACGGGGTCAAGTTTTTCACGCTTGGCGGACATCGGGCTGGATATTCAGCGCGGCGGCCTGATGACGCTGTCCAGCAGCAAACTCGATACGGCCATGAAGGACCCGACCAATCTTGCGGCGCTGTTCACGGCCGATAACACGGGAACTGCCACCGACGGATTCGGCCTCAAGATCAAGGCCTTTGCTGATGGCCTTCTCGCGACGGGGGGAACGGTGACGACCAAATCCGACGCCTTGCAGAGCGAACTCAAGAACAACTCCAAAGACCAGGCCAAGGTCGGCGACCGGGTGACCTTGCTGGAGAAGCGGCTACGGGCGCAGTACAGTGCGCTGGATACCAAGATGGCCGGCCTGAGCGCATTGAACACCTATATCAACCAGCAAGTGGCCCAGTGGAATAAGTAATTCCATTGAATAAATGCTGTTCATAAGCTCAGTTCCGGGTTAAGTTTCACACGCTTGCTGCCGATACATCTAACATAAGTCAACAAGATTGATGAGTGACACGATGTTTACACCAGTCAGTACCCGGGCAGCTTCTGCCTACAAACGAGTCAGCGTTGAGACCTCTGTGGATGGCGCAAGCCCGCATCAGTTGGTCAACCTTCTCTTTGATGCCTTGCTCCAGTCGCTGTCTTTGGCGGGTGCCGCGCTGGAGCGTGGTGACCAGGCGCTCAAAGGCGCGCAGCTCAGTAAGGCGGTTCGCCTGATCGAGGAAGGCCTCAAGGCCGCCTTGGACGATGCTGGTGGCGAAGTGGCGGGGAATCTGCGGACGGTCTACAGCTATGCCGTGCGTTGCCTGACCGAGGCCAATCTCAGAAATGACATCGACAAGATCAGGGAAGTGACAGGGTTGATCGAGCCGATTGCTGATGCCTGGAAACAAATTGGAAAATAAGACCATGCAAGCATCCGCACCCACTGCTGCAAGGGGCCAGGCCATGCCGCAAATGCTGATTGATTATTACCGCGCCATCGAGGACAGCAGTCGCAAGATGCTGGATGCGGCCAAAGCCGAGGATTGGGATCAGGTGGTTCGGTTCGAGGGCGCCTGCGCCGTGCTGATCGAGCAGCTTCGAATCAAGGCGCGCAGCGAGGAGTTGCAGCCCGAGCAGCGCCGCGAAAAAACCCGCATCATGCAACGCATCCTGCTCAACGATGCCCAGATTCGTTATCTGGCGGAGCCGTGGTTGACGCACTTCGAGGAGCGTTTTGCAGGCTCCCGCTTCCTTCACTGATTTGCTATTGAATTTATAGCTGTTGGCGCTTTCCCGACAAGGGTCTGTGCTCGATTTAGACCTGCATGTTCATGATGTCGGTGTAGGCCTGCACCATGCGGTTGCGTACATGCAGCGTGGCCTGGAAGCCGATCTGGGCTTTCTGAATCGCCACCATGGTTTCTTCCAGGCTGACCTTGGGGTTCTCCATCTGCACTTCTCGCTGCAGGCTGGATGCCTGGTTCTGGGCCTGGCTCACCGAGTTCAGTGCCGACTTGAGCGCGCCGGAAAAGCCGCCGTCCGCAGCCCCTGCCACCTGACTGGCGGCGGTTTTCGAGGCGAGGCCGGGCCGCACCGCGACGGGCATGGTGGTGGGTGAAAGGCGAAGGTCCATGGTGCTGTCCCGAAGGAAAAAAGGGTTGCAGCGATCCTATCGCCCTGCCGCGGGCACCATTATTTTGAAATAGCAGGGAAATCCAGGGCTTATCGTCCTAATGTTTTCGGGTCCAGCCCGAATAATCGGTGCCATTGACATGCAAGGCTGCATCTCACCGCACCGGAAAACATGATGGATATCGCTCCTGCAATTCCCGTTAACCCCAACTTGACCCAGCGACTGGCGGCTTTGGACCAGGGGCAGAAACTGCGCCTGGCCTTGGGCATTGCCTTGTTTGTCGCGATCGGGATTGCCGGCCTGTTCATGGGCCGGCAGGCTGAATGGCGTGTGTTGTACGCCAATCTGGCGGACAAGGACGGCGGCGCCATCATTGCCCAGTTGTCTCAACTGAACATTCCTTACAAGCATGCCGATGGCGGCAACGCCATTCTGGTGCCGGCCGACAAGGTGCACGACACCCGTTTGCGCCTGGCTTCCCAGGGCTTGCCCAAGGGATCGGTGGCGGGTTTCGAGTTGATGGAGGCCAACCGCTTTGGCATGACCCAGTTCCAGGAGCGTTTGACCTTCCAGCGTGGCTTGGAAGGGGAGTTGACGCGTTCGATCCAGGCTTTGTCATCGGTTCAGAGCGCGCGTGTGCATCTGGCGCTGCCCAATCAGAACGGGTTTTTCCGTGAACAGCAAAAGCCATCGGCCTCGGTGCTGGTCAGCCTGAATGCCGGCCGTTCGCTGGACCGCAATCAGCTGTCCGGCATCATCCATCTGGTGGCTTCCAGCGTGCCGGAGATGAAGCCGGAGGCTGTCAGCGTGCTGGATGAGACAGGCAAGCTGCTCTCGACCCCGGCCGATGGGCTCAACGGTGTGGCTGGCGGTGCCGATGCGCAGCAGTTGCAGTATGTACAGCAGATCGAACAAATGTACCGTCAGCGGGTGCTGGATATTCTGGAGCCGGTTGTGGGCCGGCAGAACGTCAAGGCACAGGTGACGGCCGAGGTCGACTTTTCCCAGACCGAACAGACCTCGGAGTCGCACCGCCCCAACCAGACGGCCGAATCCGGCGCCATTCGCAGCCAGCAGCTGGTGGAAAGCACCAACTCCAGTGGTAGCGGCGCGCCTTCTGGTGTGCCGGGGGCCACGACCAATCAACCGCCCGGCCCCTCAACCGCCCCGGTGAACGGCCCCGCCCAGACGCTGGCGCCCACGCCTGCTGGCGCTGCCGCTGGCAGTGCGGCCGTCGGCAACAGCAAGCGCGAGTCGATCATCAACTATGAGGTGGACAAGACCATCAAGGTGGTGAAGGCCGGCTCCGGCGTCGTCAAACGTCTGAGTGCCGCCGTGGTGATCAACCATCAGACCCAGACCGATGACAAGGGCAAGACCACAACCCAGCCTCTGACGGAGCAGCAACTGGAGAAAATGACCGCATTGGTCCGTGAGACAATCGGCTTCAACCAGGACCGAGGTGACTCCGTGAACCTCATGAATGCGCCATTTGCCAAAGAAAAGATCACCCTGCCCGAGGTGCCTTTCTGGAAGCAGCCTGAAACCCAGGAGCTGGCACGCAATCTTGCGTGGCCGGTGGGGACTGTATTGCTGGGCGCGTTGGTGCTGTTCGGCCTGATCCGTCCGGCGCTCAAGTCGGCGACCCGGCCCGCCACACCGCGCAAACAAATCGATGCCGTACTGGCGGAAGAGCCCGAACGGCCGCAACTGGCCGCACCCAAGAGGGATGAGCCGCCCGTACCCACTGCCGGCGAAATGGCATTGGAGGACGCGCGCAAGCTGACGCGGGAGAACCCGGCGGCTGTGGCCAGTATTGTCAAGAATTGGATTAGTGGCGAGGCTGCGGCCTAACCGCTGAATGCACGAGTAAAGCCATGTCACAAGACGACGGACTGCAAAACGCTGCCATCCTGCTGATGTCCCTCGGCGAGGAGGAGGCGGCAGAGGTGTTCAAGCATCTGTCACCGAAAGAGGTGCAGAAGCTGGGTGAGGCCATTGCCAAGACCCGGAGCATCACGCGTGAGAAAGTCGATGAGGTGGTCGAGCGCTTCACCAGTGTGGCCGCGGCGCACAGCTTGCTGGTGTCCGATTCGGGTGACTATGTCCGTTCGGTGCTGCGGCGTGCGTTGGGCGATGACAAGGCGGCGCTGTTGCTGGACCGCATTCTTCAAGGCGGGGACGTCTCGGGCATCGAAAGCCTGAAGTGGATGGACCCGTTGTCGGTGGCCGAACTGCTGCGCAACGAGCATCCGCAGATCGTGGCCGCCATCATGGTGCATCTGGACTTCGACCAGGCGGCCGATGTACTCAAGCACTTGACCGAGCGGCAGCGCAATGAAGTCATGCTGCGCATCGCCACCATGGAAGGTATCCAGCCGACGGCGCTCAAGGACCTGAACGAAGTGTTGTTCAAGGTGCTGGCCGGCGGCGACAAGATTCGCAAGGCTTCGTTGGGCGGCGTCAAGACGGCCGCAGAGATGATCAACCTGATGGGCACGGTCATCGAGGGCACCGTGATCGAGTCCATTCGCAGCCACGATCCCGAATTGGCTCAGAAGATCATGGACAAGATGTTTGTGTTCGACGACGTCATCAAGCTCGACGACAAGGCGATCCAGATGGTGCTCAAGGAAGTGGCGTCCGACGCACTCATCGTGGCACTCAAGGGCGCCCAGCCCGAGCTCAAGGAAAAATTCCTCTCCAACATGTCGTCGCGGGCGGCAGAAACACTGCGCGAAGATCTGGAGTCACGTGGCCCCATGCGCCTGTCCGAGGTCGAGGCACAGCAGAAGGAAGTTCTCAAGATCGTGCGTCGCCTGGCCGACGAGGGTCAGATTGTCATCGCCGGTGGCGCCGATGACGCCATGGTTTAAGCCGTATGTCTAGCAACTACTCACGTTTCATTCCCGGCGAAGAAATCGATGCCGTGGCTCAGTGGCGTTTCGGCGCGGTGGACGCGGCCGCCATGTTGCTTGAAGAGCAGGCGCGGGCCCGTTTACGGGAAGAGCAGGCTGAGGCGTTCCGAGAAGAGGGCTATGCCAAGGGGTTTGCCGAGGGGCTGGCCCAGGGGCACGGCCAGGCCATGCTGGAAGCGCAGGAGCAGGTCAACGCGTTCCTGAACAATCAGGGGCAGGACACGGCCCGGCAACTGGCCGCCCTGGTGGCGTCAGCCCATGCGCAGCTGGATGCGGCCGAGCAGGTGGCCGCGCGCGGCATGCTGGAGCTGGCTTGCGAACTGGCGCGCCAGGTGTTGCGCCATGAAGTCGCCACCAACCCAAACACGCTGCTGCCTGTGATCCGCGAGGCGCTGACACCGCTGATTGCCGACAGCAAGAGCACTGTTCTGAAGCTTCATCCGCTGGACATGGACATGCTGGAGGATGTGCTGCGTGCGGAATACCCCAACCTGCCATTGACTTTGCTGGCCGACGCCACCATCACGCGCGGCGGTTGCCAGATCCAGTCCACAGGCACGCAAATCGATGGCACGTTGGAAAAGCGTTGGGCCCGCGCTGTCGGTCAGCTGGGCTTGAATCTGCCATGGGAGGCGACTGCAGATGAGCCCTGATCCCTCCGCCAAATGGCAGCAGTTTCTGGATGGGGCGCGGCAGCGTGTCCAGTCCGCAGGCACGACGCTGGAAACCGGCGGTACCCTGACGCGCCTGACCGGCTTGGTGCTGGAAGCCTCGGGTATTCGTGTGCCGGTGGGTTCCCAGTGCCTGGTGAACAGTGGAATGCAAGAGCCGGTGCTGGCCGAGGTGGTGGGCTTTGCCAATGAGCGAGCTTTTCTCATGCCGGCCGGCGATGTGCAAGGCCTCTCCAGCGGTGCCAGTGTGGTGCCGCTGGCGCCCTATATGCCTGTGCCGCGACTCGGTGAAGAGGTGGTGCGCAAGGACGTGCGCTCAGTTCAAGGGCTTTTGCGCCTGCCTCTGGGCGAGGGCTTGCTGGGGCGCGTTGTGGACGCGCATGGCGAACCGCTGGACCGCATGGGGCCACTGCTCGATGTGGCGGCCCGTCCACTGGACCGCGTGCCTCTCAATGCCATGGACCGTGCTCCGGTTCGTGAGCCGCTGGATACGGGCGTTCGTGCCATCAACGGTCTGCTGACCGTTGGCCGCGGCCAGCGTATCGGGTTATTTGCGGGTTCGGGTGTCGGCAAGAGCGTCTTGATGGGCATGATGGCGCGCTATACCCAGGCGGATGTCATCGTGGTCGGCCTGATTGGCGAACGCGGACGCGAGGTCAAGGAGTTCATCGAGGACATTCTTGGCGCAGATGGGCGCGAACGTTCCGTGGTGGTAGCCGCGCCGGCAGATGCGCCGCCCCTGCTGCGCTTGCAGGGCGCCAACTACGCCACGGCGGTGGCAGAAGATTTCCGGGACCGGGGCAAGCATGTGCTGCTGCTGATGGATTCGCTGACCCGCTATGCCATGGCCCAGCGGGAGATCGCGCTGGCCATTGGCGAGCCGCCGGCCACCAAAGGTTATCCACCGTCTTGCTTTGCCAAGCTGCCTCAGCTGGTGGAGCGCAGCGGCAATGGGCTCAACGGGGTGGGCTCCATCACGGCGTTCTACACGGTGTTGACTGAGGGTGACGACCAGCAGGATCCCATCGCCGATGCTGCCCGGGCCATTCTCGATGGCCACATCGTGTTGTCGCGCTCGCTGGCCGAGGCGGGGCACTATCCGGCCATCGACATTGGCCAGTCAGCTTCCCGCGTCATGCACAACGTGGTGTCCCGCGAGCATTTTGATGTGGCTCGACGCTTTCGCGCCATCAGCTCGCGCTATGAGAAGGGTCGCGATCTGGTGCAGATTGGCGCCTATGTGCAAGGGTCTGATCCGGCGTTGGACGAGGCTATCCGTTTGCATCAGCCCATGTCTGAGTACCTTCAGCAGGAAATGCATGTGGCAGCCCCGTTCGAGGACAGCGTGCAACAGATGGCAGCCACGATCGAGCTTGAGGAGGTCTTCCCATGAGCGCGATGAAGGGTGGAGGTGATGCATGTCGGCCTTGAGAAGTCTGGTGCTGGCGATCGAGCTGGCGACCGAGAAACGTGATGAAGCGGGGCGCCATCTGATGCAGGCCCAGCGCGCCTATCTGCAGGGACAGAACCAGCTGGAACAGTTGGCCAACTATGCGGCCGATTCCGAGGCCAGGTGGGTGAGCTCGGCGCAGGTGTCCATGAGTACGGGCATTCTGCAGCATCACTACCAGTTCATGGACCGTCTGCACCATGCCATCGGCCTGCAAGATGGTGTGATTGCCAATCTGCTGCTGCAGGTGGAGGTCGAGAGGAAGCGCGTCCAGGAAGCCGAGATGCGGTTGGCCGTGCTGCAAAAGTTGCTGGCAAAGAAACAGATGGAGCGAGCCATGCTGATGGCACGTCGGGAACAGAGACAGACGGACGAGTTTGCGGCCATGCAGCATGCAAGAGCCATGGCGCAATTACAGAGTGGAGAAATGACATGAGTGTTGAAAGTTGTACACCTGCCGCGCCGAAGGCTGCCGCCCAGGGCGCACGTGGAGCGCACGGCGCCAAAGGCAAACCGAGCGTTGCTGGCGATGCCGGTGCGCCGGACGCCGGGGGCTTTTCTGCGCTGCTCATGCAATTGGGGGCGAACGATGAGGATGCCGCCGCAGATGACCTGGCGTCTAGCGCGGAAGGCGCCGTTCCTGCAGATTTGTTGGCGGGGCAGGATCTGCTTGCCAAGGAGGGGGTGGCTGTCGACCCGAATCTCCTGTTGGCGCAATCCCAGCAATTTCAGAAGAGTCAGCCGCCAGTGGATGAACGCCTGGCGATGCGCTCCCCCGAGGGCAGCGCGGTCTTGACGGAACCTGTTTCGGGCGATGCCCTGTCGCAGCAGGCGCGGCCAGAGGCGCAGGGCGTGTCGCCCGCGCCGGCCGCTAAAAACCAGGATCTGATGCGGCCGGAGTTGGGTGAGGCGATCAAGGACGTTGCCGCCAAAGCCCCAGCGGCGAACCGCAACACATCGCGCGTAGCCGTCAAGGACGTTACCCCGGTGCAGTCCGGTGCCGCTGCCAATGCCAGCGCCAGCAGTCAGGTTGTCGCCGATGCGCGTCTGCAGAAGCTGGCCCAGGGAGAGCCCCGGGTGGAGGCCAACTCGGGCGTGGCCCAGGCGGTGGCGGCTGTTGGGACCAGCGAGTTGGGTGTCCGGCGGGCCGAACGTGCGGGCGAAAGAGCAGACAATGGGCAGGGTGGCAAGGGCGATGGCGCATGGGGTCATCAGGCCCTGCCAGCGACGCCGGCTACTGAGCAGTCCTTCACCATGGCTGAACCGACCGCCGTTATGTCGCCCGAGGCGATGGTGGCCGAGCAGGTGAACTACTGGATCGGGCAAGATGTCCAGAATGCTGAGCTCAAACTCGATGGCATGGGAGATAGCCCGGTCGAGGTGAGCATTTCATTGCAAGGCAACGAGGCGCGGGTTGAGTTCCGTACAGACCATCTGGAGGCGCGGCAAGTGCTGGAAGGGGCGGTGTCGCACTTGAAGGACCTGCTGGGCAACGAGGGGCTGGTGCTGTCAGGCGTCTCCGTCGGATCTTCCGGTGCCGATGGCTCGTCTTCCCAGGAAAAGAGGCCTCGCCAAGGCGACCGGCAGGCAACCGTCGCCGTGTCGCAGGCGCAGCCGGTGGAAGCGGGCGCGCGCCCGGCCCGTTTGTCGGGGCGGTCTGTCGACCTGTTCGTCTAGGGCTGGTGATGTCGCCAGCCACTTCGAATGCGATGGTTTTTTGCCGTTAATCAAGGTATCGTTCGCATGGTGCTGGCCCATAATCCGAACGTTAAAGTGGCGGTTCAGTCCCTCTGCCTGGGGGCTGATGCCTCCCTCAGGTCTTGCCTTTGAAGGAACTCACTGTGTCTGCGAAACCCGAAGCTGAAGAAGCTGTCAAACCACCCAAAAGCAAAAAAATGCTGCTGATCATCTTGGCGGCCGTTTTGCTTCTGGTCCTGGGCGGTGGCGGCGGCTGGTTCTATCTGAGCAAGAAGAATGCGGACCTCGAAGATGAGGAAGAGGAGGTGGCGCACGTGGTGCCCAAAGGCCCTCCGACCTATCTGCCGATGGACAACATGGTCGTCAATCTGGCTGACCCCGGTGGTGAGAAGGTGGCCCAAGTGGGCGTGACACTGGAGCTTTCCGATATCAAGGCGCCCGACCGTGTCAAGCCTTACCTGCCGGCCATTCGCAGCAGCGTCCTGATGCTGGTTTCGCAGCGTACAGCCGAAGAGCTGTTGCAGCGCGAAGGCAAGGAGAAGCTGGCGGCCGATATTCTGGCCGAAGCGTCCCGCCATTTCGAGGACGAGAGTCCTGCGGGTGGCAAGGGCAAGAAGAACGCGGCCAAGGCGAAGAAAGGCAAGCCGGAAGAAGGCGGCAATCCGGTGCGCGGCGTATTGTTTTCAAGCTTCATTGTGCAGTGACGACGAAACTGGACACGTGTCATGAGTGAATCCTTTCTGTCCCAGGAAGAAGTTGATGCCCTTTTGGAGGGGGTCACAGGCGAGAGTCAGAAGACAGTTGAAGAAACGCCTGAGGCCGGTTCAATTCGTTCCTACAACATCTCCAGCCAGGAGAGGATTGTTCGCGGGCGCATGCCGACGATGGAAATCGTCAATGAGCGGTTTGCGCGCAATCTGCGGATCGGTTTGTTCAACTTCATCCGCCGTAGTCCTGAGATTTCTGTCGGGCCGGTTCAGGTTCAGCGTTACAGCGCCTTCTTGCGCGAGCTGGCGGTGCCGACCAATTTCAATATTGTGGCCATCAGGCCGCTACGTGGCAGTGGCCTGATTGTCTGCGAGCCGGCGCTGGTATTCGGCGTGATCGATACGCTGTATGGCGGTATCGGCAAGTTCCAGACCCGGATTGAAGGGCGGGATTTCTCTGCGACCGAGCAGCGGGTGATCAACCGGATGGTGGATGTGATCACGCAGGAGTACAAAAAAGCCTGGAAGGGGATCTATCCTCTGGAACTGGATTACCAGCGCAGCGAGATGCAACCCCAGTTTGCCAATATCGCCACGCCCAGCGAAATCGTGATCTCGACTTCGTTTCAGCTGGAAATTGGTGAAATCACGGGCTCCATCCACTTCTGCATGCCTTATGCGACGATGGAGCCGATCCGTGATGTGCTGTACTCATCGACCCAGGGCGACTCGATCGAGGTGGATCGCCGTTGGGTCAATGTTCTGACGCGGGAAATTCAGGCTGCTGAGGTGACCTTGGTGGCGGAGCTGGCGCGTACCGACGCAACCATTGAGCAATTGCTGGCGATGAAGCCCGGCGACTTCATTGAGTTGGAGCGGCAGCCCAAGATTCAGGCCAGCGTTGATGGTGTGCCGGTTTTCGAGTGTCAATACGGGACACACAATTCGAAATATGCCATCCGGATCGACAAGAGCCTGAGAGGCAACGATATGAACTGGTTAGGGGAACGACATGGCGGTTGATGACAAACCGGAAGACGACGGCATGGCCGACTGGGCCGAAGCACTGCAGGAACAGAAAACAGCCGACAGCTCGTCGGGTGATATCGAGCCGGGTGGCGTGCTGTCCGGCGGGGAGGCACCTCGTCCTTTTTCCGCTGGGGGTACGGCTGCCGATGGATCAAGCAGCGACATCAACATGGTGCTGGACATTCCTGTCCAGTTGTCGGTCGAGCTGGGGCGAACCAAGGTGCCGATCAAGCATATTCTCCAGTTGGGCCAAGGTTCGGTCGTGGAGTTGGATGCGCTGGCAGGCGAGCCGATGGACGTGCTGGTCAACGGCTACCTGATCGCCCAGGGCGAAGTGGTGGTGGTTAACGACAAGTTCGGTATCCGGCTGACCGACGTCGTGACGCCATCGGAGCGTTTGAAGCGCCTCAGCAAGGGGTAAACTGCGCGCATGACGCAGACCATTGTTTCTGTTGCCGTCTTTTTGGTGCTTCTGGCCTTGCTGCCACTGGGAATCCGGTGGATACAGCGCCGTGCGCCGGGCGGAGCCTCGACCGCGGGTGCTGCGAAAATCGTCTCGGCCATCGCCGTGGGGCCGCACCAGCGGGTTGTGACCGTTGAGGTCGGTCCAGAGGACGCGCGCACTTGGCTCGTTCTCGGCGTGACGGCACAAAACATCACCTGTCTTCATGTCGCGGTAACGGCCCCCGCTGTGGTGGGCCAAGTGAGCCAGAGCGTGGCGAATTCCGTGCCGGCGCAATCTTGATGCGAGGGCTGACGGTGAGTCAACATCACGAATGCCTTCAGAGGCCCTCTAACCGTTGCATTGCCATCTTGGTGGTGGCAATGGTGTCCATGCTGCCTTCCTTGGTTTGGGCGCAAGGCAATGCCCAGCTGCCGCTGCTGATTGGAAGCGGTGAATCCGGCACGAGCTACTCCGTGCCGATTCAGACCCTGCTTTTTTTCACGGCGCTGTCCTTCCTGCCCGCGATTTTGCTGATGATGACGGGTTTTACCCGCATCGTGATTGTGTTGTCCTTGTTGCGCCAAGCGCTGGGCACGCAGTCGGCACCGCCCAACCAAGTCATTGTGGGCCTGTCGTTGTTTTTGACGTTTTTCGTGATGGGGCCCACCCTGGATCGGGTATACCAAGACGCCTATGTGCCTTACACCCAGAACACGATAACGTTCGATGAGGCGCTGGAAAAAGGCGAGGCGCCGATTCGTCAATTCATGGTCAAGCAGACGCGTCAGTCCGACTTCGCACTTTTTGCCAAACTGGCCAAACTGGGGCCGGATGCCAAGGCACAGACCGCACCGTTGCGTGTGCTGGTACCGGCGTTTGTGACGAGCGAACTCAAGTCGGCGTTCCAGATCGGGTTCATGATTTTCATTCCCTTTCTGGTGATTGATATCGTTGTGGCCAGTGTGCTGATGTCGCTGGGGATGATGATGCTGTCACCTGTGCTGGTGGCCCTGCCTTTCAAGTTGATGCTGTTCGTTCTGGCCGATGGCTGGAACCTGCTGATTGGCTCGCTGGCGGCCAGCTTTGTGACCTGAGGAGCCTGGCATGAATGCGCAAATGGTTCTGACCATCGGACAAGAGGCCCTGCTGATGCTCCTGATGGTGTCGGCGCCTGTGCTGGGCGTCGTGCTGGTGGTGGGCTTGCTGGTCAGTCTGTTCCAGGCGATCACCCAGATCCACGAAGCCACCCTCGCGTTTGTGCCCAAGCTGATTGCGGCCATGGCAGTGTTTGCCTGGGCTGGCCCATGGATGTTGAACATGCTGGTGGAATACATCCGGCGCATGATCGAGTCCATTCCCGGTATCGTGGCCTGAGCGGGCGGCGATGATTTCACTGACGGAGGCTCAGTTAATGGCGTGGCTCACGCCTATCCTGTGGCCGTTCCTGCGGATTCTGGCGGTTTTCACTGCAGCCCCCGTGATTTCATCCCGGGCCTTTCCTGTGCGGGCACGAATTGCCCTCGCTTTCTTGATCGCCCTGGCGGCGCAGGCCAGTCTGCCATCGCAGCCCGTCATCAGCCTCAACGGGGCCGAGGCCTGGGGGGCGGTGGTGCAACAAGTCGGCATCGGACTGGCGATTGGTTTTGTCGTGCGGCTGGTATTTGCCGCCTTCGAGTTGGCGGGCGATGTGGTTGGGTTCCAGATGGGCTTGAACTTTGCATCCTTTTTCGACCCTTCACTCAATACCCAAGCCAGTGCGACAGCCAGGTTTTTCGGCTACATGGCCTCTCTGCTGTTCGTGGTGCTCAATGGCCATCTGATGGTGTTGATGGCAGTCGTGCGCAGTTTCGAGGTGTTTCCGGTGAATCAGAACTTTCTGGAAGCACTGAGTCTGATGAAGCTCTATGGCTTGGGCGGTGAGCTGTTTGCCAGTGGCTTCTGGATTGCCTTGCCGATGCTGGGCATGCTGATGTTTGCCAATCTGGCGCTGGGAATCGTGTCGCGTGTGGCGCCGCAGATGAATATCTTTGCGGTCGGTTTTCCCATCACCCTGGCCGTCGGGCTGATCGGCATGGCCGTGACGTTGCCCATGCTGGATCGCCCGTTCACGGCGCTGATGGAGCGCGCGATCGATATTTTCACCGGTCGCTAGCTGGGCGTTACACCAGCCCGTTCCGGATGGCGTAGACGGTCAGTTCGGCATTGTTCGAGAGTTTGAGCTTTTCCAGGACGCGTGCGCGGTAGACGCTGACGGTCTTGGGGCTCAGCATGAGTTCTTCCGCAATGTCCGACAGACGTTTGCCGGAGGCGATTTTCAGCAGAGTCTGGAGTTCGCGTTCCGACAAGGCGGCGTGCAAGGCCTCATCCGAGGGGGTCGAGAGATTTTCCACCAGCATTTGAGCCACATCTGGCGTGACATATTTGCGGCCCTGCGCTACTGTGCGCACGGCCGTGACCAGTTCGCCTGGGTCGCCGGCCTTGTTCAAGTAGCCTTGCGCGCCGGCGCGCAGGCAGCGGATGGCGTACTGATCTTCCGGAAACATGGAAACCACCAGCACCTTGATGGGCGATGAGGCTTCGCGCAGCGAAGCCAGAACCTCCAACCCACCGCGGCCGGGCAGGTTCAGATCGAGAACAAGTACGTCGCAAGGTGCAGAGCGCAAAGCTTCGCGCACTTCGGCGTAACTGCCAGCCTCCGCGACCACCTGGATATCGACGGCTTCTGACAGCATTTCACGGATGCCGCGTCGCACGACGGCGTGATCATCGCAAAGAATGACGCGGATCATGAGGTCCCATCCTGTAAATTGCCGGCTGGTTGGTTCGAGAGTGGAATGGTTAAGGTGATGGCGGTGCCTTCGCCACTACGGCTGCTCACATCCAGCCAGCCCCCCACGCTTCGCGCCCGCTCCTGAAGTCCCTTGAGTCCGAAGGCCTTGGGCTTGGCGCGCTCGCTTGGTTGAATGCCGCGCCCATTGTCGGCTATTTCCAAAGTCAGAACATCTTCCGCATCCGAGAGCTCAATCCGCACCTCGCTGCACTGAGCGTGTTTGGATATGTTGGTAAGTGCTTCCTGTGCTGTCCTGTATGACGCCAGCTGCACAGGCTTGCTAATACCGGCTTCATTGAGGTTGGCGCGAAAGGTGGTCCGGATGCCTGTGCGTGATTCGAATTCCCGGGCCAGCCAGTCGACCGCCGCTTCAAGACCCTGATCCAGAATGGCGGGGCGCAGATTGAGCATGATGCGTTGGCTGGCGCCCAAGGCGTGTTGCAACATGTCCAACGCCGATCCGATGTGCGCTAGCGCATCGGGGGCGCCGTAATGCCGGCTGAGCCAGGACAGGTCGAACTTGATGGCAGCCAGTGAGCCCCCGATATCGTCATGAATTTCGCGTGCGATGGCAGCACGTTCCTGCTCAATGGTCATCTGCAGGTGATCTGCGAAATGGGCCAGACGCTGTTCGGAAGCCGCCAGTTCGGCATCTGCCCGTTCCTTGGCAAGATGGGCTTCCTGCACCTCCAAGGCTCGGTGGATGACGTGGGGGAGTTTTCCCATGTCGTCTTTGAGCAGGTAGTCGCTGATGCCCAGTTTGATGGCTTCGACGGCTGCAGATTCGCCAATAGCTCCCGATAACAAGATAAAGGGCGGTCGTTGGGGCTGTTCCCGGAGGGCTTGCCATGCGTCCAGCGCGGTGAAGCCCGGCAGGCGGTAGTCGGCCAGGATGACGTCGAAGAGGTCGGTTTGGAGCGCACTTAGGAACTCGTCGAGTCTCTCTACTCGGCGCATGTCGCATGTCATGCCCGCTTTAACAAGCGTGCGGGCGACCAGATCGTGATCAAGAGGGGAGTCTTCCAGATGCAGGATGCGAATCGGACGACGGGGGGCAGGATGCATAAATTAGGCGCTATGATGATTGAGGCCGGAGAAGCCTTTATAAGGCGCCCGGGCTCTGTTGGCTTGTTGAATCATCCAAAAAGGTCGGGAAATCGCCGCAATTAGATGGAATCCTGATAACCTACTTCTGGCAAAATTTTATGCTGGGATCAATGGAGCTGTGAATCAAGCAACAACCGGGCAACAGAATGGAATGACAATGCAACCCACGATGACGACGCCAACCGTTCCCGCCGTGCAGTTGCCTGTCATGCTGGTCGCCGAAGTCCAGGATGCGCTGCTGGTCGTGGTGCACGATTTGACTCGGCTGGATGGCTTGCTGGCGCACACCATGGAAAACCTGATGGAGCGCTTTACCAGTGCCAGTGCCACGCTGGCTGACCCTGCGCTGGTCGATTCTGAGGCGCTTGACGCTGTGCGTGCAGCGCTGCACTCGGCCGTGACGGAGTTGCAGTTCCAGGACATGGCGTCCCAATTGATCAACCATACCTCCAAAATTCTCCAGGGCTGTGCCTATCGCTTGGCCGCAGAATCCATGGGACAGGAAGACGGCGAGGCTGTGCCCTTCGTCGAAGAAGTTCCAGAACGGCCGAATCCGGTGACACAGGATGAGATGGATGCCGGTTCCATCGAGTTGTTCTGAAAATCATCATTTATCAAGCTAATTCAATCAGTCGGAGCCTCACATGCCTTTGATCCTTGCCGTTGACGACTCGCCTTCCATGCGCAAGATGGTGACATTTACCCTGACAGGGGCTGGCTACCAAGTGGTGGAGGCGGTGGATGGCCAGGACGCCTTTGAAAAGGCGCAGACCCAACTCTTTGATTTGATCCTGACGGACCAGAACATGCCCCGGCTGGATGGGTTGGGCTTGACGCGCAAGCTGCGGGAACATCCCCAGTACAAAACCAAGCCGATCTTGATGCTGACCACGGAGTCCAGCGATTTGATGAAGCAGGCCGGCCGCACTGCAGGTGCGACCGGGTGGTTGGTTAAGCCGTTCGATCCGGCTCGATTGCTAGATGTCATCCAAAAAGTCATCAAGTGACGTATAAATTGATACAATTGATAATACGCTTCGCATACGAAGCACAGGAGTTCTAGTCATGGCTGAGGCGCATCAGGAAAGCGGTGGATCGGGCGATTTCGATCTGAGTCAGTTTTACCAAATCTTCTTCGAAGAAGCGGGGGAAAACCTGGATCTGATGGAGCAGATGCTGCTCAACATGGATCTGGAGACGGCGGATGATGAGGAATTGAACGGCATTTTTCGTTGTGCTCACTCCGTCAAGGGCGGGGCGGCAACTTTCGGTTTCAGCGATGTAGCCGAGCTGACCCATCAGATGGAATCCCTGCTCGACAAGCTGCGCCGGCATGAGTTGCAGCCGAACGCCATGATGGTGGACGTGCTGCTCGAATCGGCTGATATTTCGCGCAGCTTGCTGGCGCGTCATCAGGCAGGCGAGACCGGTGAGCCGCCCTCCTCGGCGGACTTGGTGCGTCGCATCAGCGAGTTGGCTTCTGGTGCCACGCCTGCGGCGCCCGCTCCTGCGCCCGTGGCGGCGCCGGCACCAGTTGCTCCCGTGGCGGCGGCGCCCAAGGCAGAGACGCCCGTCGTTAAGGGGGAGCGTCAGCTGGAGATTCAGATGGGGCCGCTGGAGCGGCTGGACCAGGTCGACCCGGTCAAAGAGCTGTTTCGCGATATTGCCGGCTTGGGGGAAATCGTCGATCTACCCAGCGATCGACCCAACTTCCGGGTTTTCAAAGTGGGGACTTCGTCCAGCAACGATGATTTGCTTGACTTGTTTGCTTTCCACGTCGCACGTGAGCATGTGCTGATTCGCGATCTCGGCGAGGAGGCGGGTGCGGCTTCTGAATCGGTCAGCTGGAGTGATGATCCCCCTCCCGGGGCCCCGCTTGCGCCGGCACCAGGATTCGGTTTCTTTGATGGCGCCCCCGGTGCACCAGCCATTGCCAAAGCCGAAGCGGCCGAAGCCAAAGGTGCTGTCAAGCCCGCGGCTAAGGCGCCGGCCCAGTTGGCGCAGCCTGAGGCCGCCACGATTCGTGTGGCCATCAACAAGGTGGACCAGCTGATCAACTTGGTGGGGGAACTGGTGATCACGCAGGCCATGCTGGCGCAAAACAGCCGCACGCTGGACCCGACCGTCTATCAGCAATTGTTGACGGGTTTGGCGGATCTGGACCGAAATACACGTGATCTGCAGGAATCGGTGATGTCAATTCGCATGATTCCAATGTCGATTGTGTTCAGCCGTTTCCCGCGCATGTTGCGCGACCTTGCAAGCAAGCTGGGCAAGAAGGTGGACTTTGTGACGCAGGGCGAGGCCACTGAGTTGGACAAAGGTTTGGTTGAAAAGATTACCGATCCTTTGACTCACTTGGTGCGCAATAGCTGCGATCATGGCATCGAGATGCCGGAGGATCGGGTTGCGAAAGGCAAGTCAGAGACCGGCACCATCACCTTGTCCGCGGCCCACCAGGGTGGGTCCATCGTGATCGAAGTCCGCGATGACGGCCGCGGCCTGTCACGCGAGAAGATTCTCCGCAAAGCCCGTGAGCGTGGCATCGAGGTCTCTGATCAGATGTCCGATGCCGATGTCTGGCAACTCATTTTCGCGCCGGGCTTCTCGACAGCGGAGGTCGTGACCGACGTGTCTGGCCGTGGCGTCGGCATGGATGTGGTCAAGCGAAATATCGCGGCGCTCGGCGGCACGGTCGAAATCGAATCGGCCGAAGGTTATGGCATGCGGGTTTCGGTGCGTCTGCCACTGACGCTGGCCATCATGGATGGCATGTCCGTGGGTGTCGGCGACGAAGTCTATATTTTGCCGTTGTCTTCAGTGGTTGAGTCTTTCCAGGTCAAGCCTGACGCGGTGAGTACCGTGGGGCAGGGCTCGCAACTGGTCAAGGTGCGTGAAGAATACATGCCGGTCATCGAGTTGGAGAAGGTGTTCCAGGTGCCGCGTTTCGACTTCGAAAAGGCTTGCGACATCATGGTTGTGGTCGAGGCCGAAGGCAGCCGAGTTGCCCTGCTGGTGGATGAGTTGCTCGGCCAACAGCAGGTGGTGGTGAAAAACCTCGAGACCAATTACCGCAAGGTTCCGAATGTGTCGGGCGCCACGATTCTTGGCGACGGCAAGGTTGCGCTGATTCTTGATACCAGTGCTCTGGTGCGTCGCTCGCGCCACTGAGCTTTGCGAAGGAGAACGTGAATGGATGTGATGGAAAAAACAGATGAAACGACGTCGGTTGGGGCACGTGAGTACCTGACTTTCCGCTTGGATCAGGAAGAGTACGGCATCGATATTCTCAAAGTCCAAGAAATCCGAGGCTACGAGAAACCTACCCGCCTTGCCAATGCGCCGGAGTTCATCAAAGGCGTTGTCAATCTGCGCGGCACGATTGTGCCGATCGTTGACATGCGTCTGAAATTCAATTGTGTGAAGGCCGAGTACAACGATTTCACGGTGGTCATCATCCTGCACTTGCGCAATCGCATTGTCGGCATTGTGGTCGACTCGGTCAGTGATGTGATGGAGTTGCCTGCTGACAGCATCAAGGCGGCCCCGGAAATCGACAGCGTCATTGACAGTTCGGCCGTGATGGGTCTGGGCTCCGTGGGTGAGCGCATGCTGATTCTGCTGGACATCGAGAAGCTCATGTCCGGTCTCGACATGGGCCTGATTGCCGCAGAAGAATGACCGCCGATTTCGTGAGCTTCTTTCTCTAATGCTGATAACGCCACGCATGCCGCGGCCGATGGCAACCGCCAGAGGCGGGGCAACAGCCGCTTCTGAAACCGGTGGTGCGGACGCCCAAGGGCGGGAATTCGCGTGGACGCAAGCAGATTTCGCCCGCGTTCAGTCTCTGATCTACCAGCGTGCCGGTATCAGCCTGCATGACGGCAAGCACGCCATGGTGTACAGCCGACTCTCACGCCGTCTGCGTGAGACGGGGCATCAGAGCTTTCGCGATTACCTGGGGTGGCTGGAGTCGCATGACGGTCCGGAATGGCAAGAATTTGTCAATGCGTTGACGACCAATCTGACGTCATTTTTCCGTGAGCAGCACCATTTCGATATCCTGGCTGAACATCTGAAGTCGAAACCGGCGAGCACGGCTTGGCGCGTCTGGTGCAATGCGGCATCCACCGGCGAAGAGCCCTACTCCATCGTGATGACGGCCATGGATGCCCTGGGCGGACATGCGAACTTCAAGCTGTGGGCAAGTGATATCGACTCCAAGGTATTGATGACGGCAGCGCGCGGTGTGTACCGACTCGACAGCCTGAAAGGCATCGATTCGGGACGGCTGCAGCGCTTTTTCATGCGCGGCAAGGGCAGCAATGAGGGTATGGTCCGCGTCAAGCCGGAATTGCAGCGCATGATCGAATTTCTCAGCGTGAACCTGATTCGTGATGACTGGCCGTTTCGCGAGCCGTTCGACATTGTGTTCTGCCGTAATGTCATGATTTACTTTGATGCCGCGACGCAACGTAGCGTGCTGGAGCGCATCCACCGCGTGATGAAGCCCGGTGGGCTGCTGTTCGTGGGGCACTCGGAAAATTTCAACGAATCGCGTGACTTGTTTGTGTTGCGCGGGAAAACGGTTTATGAGCGCCGTTAGTGCTTCCAGCGTGGGTGTTGCGGCAAAGGTTCTGGCCAGCGGCCGAGTGTCGCGGGTCGACCAACTGAAAGCGCAGCCACGCAAGCCGGGCGAAGCTTCTTTTTTCTATGCTGACCATCACTTCCAGTACGACGCCGTGAAGGTGTTGCCGGGGGAGTACTTTGTCTCCAGCGAAGACCTGGTCATCATGACCGTTCTGGGCTCCTGCATCGCCGCCTGCATCTGGGACAACAAGATGCGCATCGGGGGCATGAATCACTTCATGTTGCCGGATGGTGATGGTGCCGATGGCTCGGGACGTTATGGCTCCTACGCGATGGAGTTGCTGATCAACGAAATGATCAAGCTCGGCGCTCGGCGCGAAACCATGCAGGCCAAGGTATTCGGGGGTGGGGCGGTGATGGCCGGTTTCACCACCATGAATGTGGGTGAACGCAACACCAAATTTGTGCTGGATTACTTGGCGACTGAGCGCATTCCGGTGGTGTCGCAGGATGTGCTGGATATTCACCCGCGCAAGGTGTGCTTTTTCCCCGTGACGGGAAAGGTTCTGGTCAAACGGCTGGCGCATTCGCACCCCGAGTCGCTGGTTGTCGAGGAGCGCAGGGGCAATGCTGCGCTGGTTGCGAAATCCACCGCGGGTGGTTCTGTCGATCTGTTCTAGGGGAATCTGTTTGAAGAAGATTCGGGTTGTGGTGGTGGATGATTCGGCGCTGGTGCGCAGCCTGTTGGCAGAAATCATCAATCGCCAGAAAGATATGGAGTGCATTGGCACGGCGAACGATCCCTTGATCGCGCGCGAAATGATCCGCGAACTCAATCCGGATGTGCTGACGCTGGATGTCGAGATGCCGCGCATGGATGGCATTGATTTCCTCGGGCGCCTGATGCGTCTGCGGCCGATGCCGGTGGTCATGATCTCCACGTTGACCGAGCGTGGGGCCGAAGTCACCATGCGCGCACTGGAATTGGGGGCGGTTGATTTCGTCGCCAAGCCGCGTATCGGTTTGGCCGAAGGCATCAAGGATCTGTCCGATCAGATCGTCGAGAAGATCCGGGTGGCTGCCGCAGCGCATATCCGACGACTGCCAACCCCCGCTGCTGGGGCCGCGACAGAGGGTGCTTCTGCGCCTCGCCCTGAGGTTAAGTTACTGGGGCGGCTGTCCACCGAGAAGTTGATCTGCATCGGATCTTCGACCGGCGGCACCGAGGCTATCAAGGAAATCCTGACTCGCATGCCGGCGGATTCGCCCGGTATCGTGATCACGCAGCACATGCCACCTGGCTTTACCACCAGTTTTGCAGCCCGTCTTAACAGCCTATGTCAGATTACGGTTCAGGAAGCTGTGCATGGCGAACGGATTCTGCCCGGCCATGCCTATATCGCCCCGGGCGGCAAGCAGTTCCGGATCGATCGCAGTGGCGCCAACTATGTGGCAGTTGTTGAAGACGGTGAGCCGGTCAACCGGCACAAGCCCTCCGTGGAGGTCTTGTTCAAGTCATGCGCTCAAGTGGTGGGGCGTAACGCTTTCGGCATCATGCTGACAGGCATGGGCAACGATGGTGCCAAGGCCATGCGCGAAATGAAAGATGCCGGCAGCTACAACTACGTGCAAGACGAAGCCAGTTGCGTCGTGTTCGGCATGCCGCGCGAAGCCATTGCGCACGGTGCGGCAGACGAGGTGCTGCCGTTGACGTCGATCGCGCCAGCCCTGTTGTCGCGCCTGAGCAATACAACCGACCGCTACCGAGTCTGAGGCCTGCGGCGGGTGTTGTGGTGTCCGCCTTATTTGGCGGACAGCTCTTCCCAACGCGTCAGTGCAGTCATCAACTCGCTCTCGATGGCGGCATCGCGGGCATGCAGTTCGGTGGCGCGTTGCGGGTCACGGGTGTAGAGGCTGCCGTCAGCCAGTTCCACCCGCAGTTGCGCTTGCTCCACTTCCAGCGCATCAATGTAATCAGGCAACGCCTCCAACTCCCGCTGTTCCTTGTAGCTGAGTTTGGCACGGGCGGTTGGACGTGATGGCGCTGGTTTTTCAGCATCCTTTTGGGTCTCCGGCCCTGTTGATAAAGCGGCGGGCGCTCCTGAATTTGTAGCATCAAGCCATGCTTCACGTCGCCGGGACTGCGTCAGCCAGTCTTGTACCCCGCCTTCGTACTCGCGCCAGCAGCCATCTCCTTCAAAGGCAATGGTGCTGGTAACGACGTTGTCGAGGAAGGTCCGGTCGTGGCTGACCAGGAACACCGTGCCTTCGTAGTTCTGCAGAAGATCCTCCAGTAGCTCCAGTGTGTCAATGTCCAGATCGTTGGTGGGTTCATCCAGCACCAAGACATTGGCGGGGCGGGCAAACAGCCGCGCGAGCAACAGGCGGTTGCGCTCGCCGCCCGAAAGAGAGCGTACCGGTGAATTGGCGCGCGCTGGCGAGAACAAGAAATCACCCAGATAGCTTTTGACGTGTTGACGTTTGGCGCCAATCTCGATCCATTCGCTGCCAGGGCTGATGAAATCCTCCAGCGTAGCGTCGAGGTCCAGAGCATTTCGCATCTGGTCGAAATAGGCCACTTGCAGATTGGCGCCTTGACGTACTTGTCCACTATCAGGCGGCAGCTCGCCCAGGATCAGCTTGAGCAGAGTGGTCTTGCCGGCGCCATTTGGGCCGAGCAGCCCCACTTTATCGCCACGCAAGATGGTGGCACTGAAATTTCGGACGATGGTTTTGTCGCCAAACGCCTTGCTGACATCCGTTAGCTCTGCGACCAGTTTGCCGCTGGACGTGCCAGTCGCCACATCCATCTTGACGCGGCCGACGGCCTCATGTCGGGCTGAACGGCGCTCGCGCAATTGCTCCAGCCGGCTGATGCGGCTCTGGCTGCGCGTGCGGCGTGCCTCGACGCCCTTGCGGACCCAAACTTCTTCTTGTGCCAGCAGTTTGTCGGCTTTGGCGTTGATGACGGCTTCCTGCGCCAGTTGCTCGTCCTTCTGTATCAGGTACTGGGCAAAATTGCCTGGATAGGAACTGAGGCGGCCACGATCCAGCTCCACGATGCGGGTGGCCACATGATCCAGAAAAGCGCGGTCGTGCGTGATGGCCACCACGCTACCCTTGAATTCCATGAGCAGCTTTTCAAGCCATTCAATGGAGTCGAGATCAAGGTGGTTGGTCGGCTCGTCCAGCAGCAGCACTTCGGGCTGCGCCACCAAGGCTTGCGCCAGCGCAACGCGTTTGCGGGTGCCGCCCGAAAGCGTTCCGACCACGGCGTCTCTATCAAGACGTAGGCGCTGCAGTGAGGCCTCGACACGCTGCTGCCAGTTCCAGCCATCCCGCGCTTCGATCTCGTCCTGGAGGGCGTCGAGGTCGCCTTCGCCCTGCGAATACGCATCGATCAAAGCAATGGTTCGCGCCAAGCCTTCGCTAACAGCTTCGAAGACTGTGGCGTTGGGGTCAAGATTCGGTTCCTGCGCCACATAGGCCAGTCGCAAGTTTTGCTGCAGTTGGAGGGTGCCATCATCCGGCTTCTCCAGTCCCCCCAGGATTTTGAGAAGCGAGGACTTTCCTGTGCCATTGCGGCCAATCAACCCAATTCGTTCGCCCGCCTCCAATGAAAAGTCAGTGTGGTCGAGCAGGGGCACGTGGCCAAAAGCCAGTTGTGCATTCAGTAGGGTGATAAGTGCCATAAGAGCGGAATTATCCTTGCTTGGGGTGATTGGGGCGGGATGTCGCCAAGCAAGGTGACTCTTGATGAGCGTGAGTGCAAACAAAGATCGCGCCTAGGACGCTTCATAGGTGACAAGGCTTTCAATGGGCAGCGAATGGCTCTCAATGAAGCTTTCGGGGGGGCTCACCTCCAGCGATGAGTGACGTGAGATGTGGTCCAGTTGTCGTGGCGCGAAGAAATGTTTTGCCAAGACAAAAAAGCGTGTTATAGTTGCGGGCTTCGCTGCTGAGATTCATTGCAAATGATCGATGCAGCGAAGCGGTGCTAAAGCCGAGTTGACTTGCGATGTTGAGAGCAGATGTTCGAAGCAAAAAATTAATCGCAGTGTTGACCGGATGGAAAAAATAGTGCTATAATTCAAGGCTTCGCTGATCACAGCAAAGCAAGCGTAAAGCGAATAAGTTTTACGATAGTTCCTTAA
>Ga0066469_1000130_pt1 | contig 26516 bp, 24 predicted proteins | sample LakWasM103_HOW12_2_FD_59579 | JGI IMG/M metagenome (GOLD analysis project Ga0066469, IMG submission 59579) | Freshwater sediment methanotrophic microbial communities from Lake Washington under simulated oxygen tension - Sediment Metagenome 103_HOW12 | ecosystem: Environmental > Aquatic >... | reverse complement strand
CGACCGCCGGAGGGGGGAGCATATTTCTGTCATCTGGTTCTACGACGAGGAGCTCCAACACCGCTTGGTTCAGACCTGGGACATGACTGTGGTGGTAATAGCGACCACGGTCAAACCCGGCATCCTGCATCAGCCCAATTACGCCTTGGATGATGCGACTTTCAAAATGCTGAGGGGTTGCCACCGGCGCGTGCACTGCTTGCTGCACATATACCGCCCCTGGCGGGGCGGGGTCGGCGGCTTGGAGAGGTCGGGTCTGCAACATTACACGGTCAAAACGCCCAGGCTCGGTAGGTAGTTCACTCCAAGTGTATTGGCGGACCATGACTGATTCAGGACTTGCATCAGACACGGACCTTGAGGATCCGCCCTTTAACAGCTTCTTTTCCAAGTCCTTGAACTCTTTTATTGTCGGGCGGTGATAACTGAGCTTCCAACCCGGGCTTGTTCTGGGCTCTTGTTGCAAATACTGAAAATCTTCATTGAGCCAGCGCCACGCCCCATACACAGCTGGTAATTCAAACGCCGCCACCGCCGATGCCGCAAACGCAGCGGTTGTCGGCGCATGTGTTGGTAATAGTGCCCTCAAGGCTTCAGGCGGGAAAGGGCGGGTCAACACCCGGTCTGCGGTTAGGCCAGGGTACCGAGCCAAGCCCTGGTTTTGAGCCGCGATTGTATGAACCGGGTTGAAACTCATCAAGGCAAGAGACATTAGGCTATTCCCCCCATCCAGTTCAGCCCACAGCTCCGCAGTAGCACCTTCTTCCCAATCCAGCAAGAACAAGGCTGGCGGGTCATTTTTCAAGGCCTGGCGAGCGTATTCGCCGTGATCACTATCGCTTTCAGTCAATACATCTAGATCTATAAACTCCAGCAGATACCCTGTGGTGTCGGTGTTCCACAGTGCTTGAAAAGTGTCGAAATATCCTTTGTCGCGCAAGTTGTCGCTCCAGACAATTCGTCGGTTTTTGGGGGGAGCATCACTGACCATCTCGCGTCATCCTTAGGATTCATATTGTTGTGCGTCGGTGGAGCTCCAGCGCAGAGGTAGGCGCAATTCAAACCGAGTGCCAACCCACCGCCAATTGCGCGCAAGTACCACGTTACCGCCAACCGCTCGCGCCAAAGTGCGCGAGATATATAGGCCCATACCAAAACCACCGCTGTGGCTATGGCGTGGCTCAAAACAATCACGTGCCTCAGAAGGTGTCATACCCATGCCATCGTCCTCGACCCAAATCACCAGCGGGTGCCGTTCATCTTTGGGATCAATATCTACTCCGACGCGCACAGCACCCCAAACGCGTTTTGCATTGACCATTGCCTTGATGGCGTTGTCCACTAGGTTGATCAGAGGCTGCTCAATCACGTCAGGCGGTAATTGCACAAGGGTGTACTCTTGTGGCAGCCGGACTTCCACACGAATGTGGCGCTTGGCCATCATTTGCCACAAGAAATCTTGCATCAAGGTGCTCAAGCGTTCGCGTAGGTTGATTTTGCTTTCTCGCTGAGGTTTGATCTGATATAGACCCCCTTGCACAAAGCGTACCGCCTTGACACCTTGGGGCCAATAATCTATCGCTTCTTGTGCGGTCCAGCGTGCACCGGCGGTGAAAGGTTGCATCAATGCCAGCAGTTCGTGCTGGGTGGCTACATGCACACGCCCCTGTGTGGCGAAGGCAGATTCTTCCTGTAAATGCAACTGCAACTGTTCCAAGCTGTGCAGGTCTTTCCACCAGCCCAAAAGCAATGGCCATTCGTTGCGGAGCTCAAGAGTTTCAGCACTGGTATCAAACCACAGCAACATGTCCTGCTCAGTTGGAGCGTTTCCGTCAATTGGCGCGCCGGACAACAAGGTTGCATGCACTCTAAGAGCACCGGCCGGCCAGTACGCAGACAACGGTCCCGCATCAAGCCGATTGCGTGACATTTCCTTCCCGTTGGGCAGGACATCATTGACCAAGCTTTGGTGCAAGCGTGCCTCCAGCGCAGTCCAGATTGATTCGGTTTCGTCGTTTCGGCGCACGGGATTGGGTACCGCCTGCGAGAGTATTACCTGGTAGCTGTGCACGCCTTTGGCACTTGTGCGTACACGAACCCACATTGCCCCTTGGGCCTCCAGGCTGCGGCACAAGGACTCCAACCACGTTTGAGCGCGTTGTGTCCAGGGAATCAAAGGGCCGGTTACGGCCCACTCGGCGCCAACTTCAGGCTCTGTAGTCTGAGGAGACTCTCTATGACTCAGCCACTTGTCAACGAGGGGAATGGTCAATGGTTTGGTCAAGAGCGGCAACTCAGAGCGCGTTGAAAAACGCTGGGTATCTTTTCCAGTCGCCCCCGTCATCAACGCAACTTGGCGATGTGCGAGTTCGCGTCGCAATAAACCCATGGCCTCTTTGGGCGAGGTGCGCTCACCGACGCCATAGTCCACCAAAATGTGTGTGCATGCCCGCGCTTCACCCTGTAGCAAAACGCTCATGTGTTTGAAATTGTCGGCCACCCAGATGGTGGCGCCGAGTTTTTCAAACCAAGCCTTGAGCATGCGCAAGAAATCAGCATCGTCATCGACTAGTAAGATTCGATGCGCCTTCCATGGTGCGAGGGCGGCAGACTCCTTTTCAACCGACAGCTGAGGCCAAGCGCGCTCTTCGTATAGACACAAACAATCGGTCTGAGGGTGGTGTACCACGGCACGAGCGACCTGGCTTCTTTGATGGGCCATCAGCTCCATTTGTTTGACACGCTTTTTTACCGACAAGCCCAGTTTACAGCGCAACCCATCCACGTAAGTCAATTCACACTCCACCCGCATGCCCGAGGGAAAAAGGCTCTCAAGGGTTAGATTACCGTTCAAGCCCGGCACTTCATCGCGTGACAAAAAGGCCTCCAATAGGCCACTTGCACCGTTATAGCCGTCGAGACGGATCACCGCAGACCTCAAGCCTGCACGGTCAATTACCGAGCCTTGGACCACTTGCCCTAATGAAGGGTGAAGCGGGTGTTGGCTATGCCATGGATTGACCGATTCCTCGGCCCATCGGGCGGAGCCGAACCAATGTCCTTGGTCACTGCCTTCGCGGGCTTCGGAAGACAAACTGTACAGAAACAGCGGACAGCGATGACCCGATGGCAAAAGGGGCCATTCTTGCCCTATCGGCCAATGCGCCTGAAGAACACGAACTCTTGATACGCCGTTGACCGCAGGATCCAATGTGAAATCCACGAAGGTTGGATGAATGCCATCAGGCTGCACTTGAGCGTGCACGTAGCGTTGGGCGTAAGGGATGGCTTCCTTCATTGAGGTCGGTGCTCGTGTGTATTGTCAATGACGGATCGATCATAGCAAGCGTCTTTCGGTCCGTATTCACTGGACGCGAAATCAACCTGAGATCACTGTCTCTCCACCCATGTCGGGCAAACGCTACGGCCTGATCGCTAGCGCCGTTGTCACCGCAGCAGACGGATATGCCGAACGTCAAGCGGCCACGGTGATGATTACGGACGCCAAGCAAGTCGCAGACGAGAATGCCAAAATCAACTCGTGAGCGGACAAGGGTTACCACGTAGCGGAATTCATCGAAGCGTTGACGGATATGCTGATGCAGTCCTCTTGCGGCGCAAAACACCATCAGCCGTCAAGGTGCCAGAAGACATTGCGGGCAGCGATGGTTATGTTATCTTGCACAAAAGGGCAAGCTCATCGAACAAGTATTTGGCTGGGCGAAGTTCTTTGGTCCGATTCGCCAGGTGATGGTGCGTGGTTTGAGGAAGGTTGACATACTAGCGCTTTGATAACATCATGCTCAAGACCAAGAAATGGGTGGGATAAATACTGAATTGCTCAGAATAGCCAGTTGTAAGGGGTGATGGCTCTATCCCCGCCGGTGAAAACACCCCAAGGCCCGCCCGACCAGCACACTGAGCACCAGCGGCACACAAGGCAGTACCAGCGGATGCAGCGTGACGGGCACCACAAATCCAACGACTGTCGCGCACATGGTGATGATTGCCAAACAGGCATAGACGGCGAACATCTCCGGATCGTGCTGCACGAATTCCTTGGCCTTGATCAGCCGGACGAACCAGCCGTCGGCTACTGTTGCCAGCGCAAATGCGACCAGCCACGGCAGCCATTCGAGGAGGGTAGCGAGCCGATAGCTGCCCAGCAGTAGCAGGGCGTCGACGGAGCGAAAGTAGGGGTTATTGAACAATCGCTCGTTCACCGAGGTCATTTCTTGCGCCACGGCGTTGTTCACACCCATGGTCGAGGGTGCGTCGGAGGCCTTGGGGATGGGGGTGACATCGGCGGCAGCGTCCTGCATACGCACGGCACGGGCCAGAATTCGGGTCGCCGGGTCGGTGCCCCAGAACGCGGCCATGGCTTCGTGCTCAATGCGAATCTGCGCCACAAAACGTTGCGGTGGGTGAGTCGACGGGATGTACAGCACCAGAATCAGCAGGATCACCAGGGACAGCACAGATGTGGCGCGGATCATGGCATGGCCTTCTGCGTGACGGGCCCGCGCCCGGCACCCGGATCAAGGATAGGAAACCGTCCCTTGATGATGCGTCCTCCTGATACGGAGGCGAAGTACTGCAGGTTGGGCAGCTTGCCCAGTACATCAGCAGGCACCATCTCCTCGAAGCTTTCGGCGATTTGTGTCGAATAGTTGGACGAGAAGTCACCGAGATGGGCCTCCGCACCATGTCCCAGACCGACGCGCATGGTGTGAATGGCCGTCTTGCCAAAGGTCTCGACCACAAAATCCTGCGTCGGCCGGTCCTTCGTGCGCATGGCGATCAGGTTGTTCAGGTTGCCCAATGCCATGCGTGCCGCATCTTCGCTGCCCAGCCGTTTGGCAAGATCCGCCAAGGTTTGCATCGCACAGGTGGTAAAAATGCCACCTTCAGCACCTTTGTTCAGAATTTCGATCAACGGCTGGTTGATGACATTGGAGACTTCGTCGACAAACAGCGAAATGCGCCGGTAGCCGCCCAGGTTGTAGCGCATGCCGGCCCGCGCCGCCAGGTCGGCCAGCGCCAATGCGCCGATGGCTGAGGCCACGGATGGGTCCGGCAGCGAATCCAGGCACATATAGAGCACATGGCCCGCGCGCTCAATTTTCTCGAAGTTCATGATCGGACGGGTATCGTCCGCATCGAAAGGGTCGGGCGACAGACTAGGACCCAGGTCACCCGAGGTCAGCATGGACAGGACGGGCAACAGGTTGGCCGTGATCTTCTGGTAGTGCTCACGGTTGTGGCGGAAGGTGCGAACTTGGGCGTCGATCACCTTGCTGCGCTGGCTTTGTGTGATCTGGTGTTCGTAGTAGGCGACGAAGGCCATCAGGTCAGCACTGGCGGCCTCCGAGGGCTTTCGTATTCCGCCACGGTGTGCGTCTTGCAGCAGCTTCTTCATCTCGGGCAGTTCGCGCCAATTGCCGCCCAGCGTGTTGTCATAGAAGCGCCGCAGCGATCCCTCGAGCACCGGTTCGATCCCGCCCTCAATGTATTTGGTGAGCTTGACCAGGTTGGGACGCTCCTCAATCTCAATAAGACCCTGCACGACCACATTCACCGCATCCCAGCCAAAGGCCGAGAATGCGCCTCCAGTGTCGGGTGGCATGACCGACTGGATGCGCGAGGCGAGTTCGGTAGGCTTTTGCCAGTTGAAGGTGAAGTCAATCCGAATACCGGTCTCCGGGAACGCCGGATGGAATTCCAGGAATGTGTCCGGCTCGCGATAGTCCTCGCAGGCACGCTGGGCAATGCGTTTGAGTCGGCGGCTGTTCTTCGGATCGATGATGATCACGACGTCACCGCGCCGGATGGCTTGTGTAATCAGGGTGGCGAGGGCCACGCCTTTGCCGGACTGGGTGGTGCCGACCAGCAGGGTCCCACCTTCGAAGTTCTGCAGCGGGCGGTACAGGGGTACTTCTCTGGGCTCGACCCCATGGATGTAGGGCAGACCAATCTCGGCATCGAGTTGAGGGTTCACGTTGTAACCCAGCCAGGTCAATAGCCGGGGTGAAACCGCAAATTCGCGGTAGTCGATCTTGGCGAGTTCATACAGGCGCTGCGAATGCACAGGGAGCCATTCAAAACCAAAGCCCAGGAACACCGCGTCCGGCTTGGCGCAGAGCGGCGCCAGCGCCTGGGTCGTGAGAACCTGGATACTGCGTCCGGACAGCGATGCCCTCAGGATCAGGGTGCGCAGTGCCTGCGCGTTGCGCGTCAATGCCATGAGAAGGCATACCAGTGACACTGGTAGAGCCAGGGTTCTGGGTAGCTGCCCTGTGACACCCACGATGACAAACCAAGCCAGGGCGAGCAGCCAGACCATGCCAGCACGGGCTTCATAGGCAGGTCGCCAGGGCATTTCATAGCGTCGAAGCAGCATGTCAGTGCTCCTCTGCGCCTTGCAATGCGAATCCATCAAGATCGAACCCCGCTATGAAGCGGGGATCAAGCACAATACCGACCGTAGGCGTGCCATTGAAGTCGCAGGTGTGGGTAGGCGGCCCACCGGATGACGTGGGAATGAGCATACCCACGTCGGCCAAGGCACGCAAGGCCATGGACGGCTGAAGGCCTCGCCGTTCGAATTCGCTGAGCGGAATGAAGAATCCGTGGGTGACGTTGCAGCCTTGCGCTGGGCCCGCGCCTTCGTTCAGCGTGTAGACGACGGCCGCCAGCGCATCCCGCACTGCTGGATTGAGGCGCATGGGGGCCTGCAGTGTGAAGGAGATCGGCGGTGCAGTAGCAGGGGGCTCCACACGAGGTGGAGGACCCAACGGTTTCTGGGGCGGTTCACCAGCGGGCCTGATGGCTGGAGACGAAGTCGCAGCAGGAATCAAGGACAGTTGTTCCCCGATTCGCCCAGACTGTGGCACCGCCGCCGTGGGTGGCGACGGATCCGGCTCCCCAGGGCGACGCACGAGTTTCATGTCCAGAGCTGTGGGCGACGGGTCTATTCCTGCGAACAGGATGGCCGCAGACGTCAGTTTGACGGCTTCCAGCACGGTCTTGGCACTGGGCGGATAGATTATCCAGGTCGAATGCGCTGCGTCCTGGGCTTCGAATACCCCTGCAGCCAGCAGCAATTCCAGTATGGTTTCTGCGGCCTTGGGGATGCCTGGCAACTGGTCAGCTTCAAGCAGTTTGCGAACATCCTCTGCGGCGTTAGGCCACAGCAGGAAAAGCCCATCCTGCCCGAACCAGACACGCGATTTGTCGTGGTTGCATACCCATGCGGAGTTGCTGCCCGCGAGCCGCCGGAGCGCATCCACGAGATAGCGCTCCAAATGCGAACCAAACAGGGGTGATCCGTAACGGTCCACATTGCCCGTCAGGTTGCGGTCGATGACCAGAGCCAGCGAGCGGCGCACCAGGTCGTCCAGGATATTGTGATCCCGGTAAAGCGGCAGGCCCCCGATGCTGGCCATCAGGTGCGGCACGATGAGGGTGTTGTCCTCTGACAGATACCGCAGGACTTCAGGCGAAACCACATGCGGCAGTGCAAAGATGCCCAGGCCCCGCGTCTCTATGGCGTGCGGACGCCAGCTCAGGAGGTAGCGCGTGGCGCCCCGTGCTGCCAGCCAGTCGGCCAGTGGCTGCAAATAGCCAGACCACACCTCACCGTTTGGTTCCGTGATGGTCACGTGGCTGAGCGCCCGGTGCACCTCACAGCACAGACCGGCGATGAAGGTGGCGTGCCGCCAGCGCGGTTCGAGCAGACGGCGCGTCGTAATGGTCGAACGTCCAGAAAAGATATGTGCGTCCGTCCCCTGCAGGCTGAAAAATCCAGCCTCAAGGCCGAGCCGCAGCAGGCCACCTGGTGCGCTGAAGTAGTTGTCGGCTGTCGCGGGCAGCAAATGTACATAGGCTGCATAGCGGCGAATCAGTGTCAGCACGTCGGTCTCGAAGCTCTCCCGGTCAACCCCGTAGCAGAGCTTGATGCGTGCCACGATGTCGGCGTTGGATGCCAGCAACTCGTCAATCGATAGCGCCGCAAAGCCGGGGTCGGCAGAAGAAAACGTGTGCGTCGAAGAAGGCTTGACCATTGCTGTAGCTCCGCAGGACCATGCGCTATTCTTCAGTCATCTGTCGCCTGTGTCCCCCAAGAATCAAGGCATTGGGGCCCCGCAATCGCCATCAGATTCACGCTCGTTCTTCTGTCGCATCACCATTTCCAGCTGAAACACTGCCGGATAGGGCAGGGGGTGGACGGGAAACGAGGTCTGAACACGCGGATCATTCCCATAGCGTTGGACAAGCTTGCAGAATGGGCAAGCCTCCGATCTAGGAACCGTGCCCAGGGTAGCCAGGAACTCGCTGGCGCAGGAAGGGCAGGTCACGACCGAGAAACTGGGTGACTTCGCAATCCAGATCCCGTCCGTGTGCGATGCCAGATCAAAGGCCCGGTCAAAACTGATGCGGTGCGGAGCCTGGCACACCGTTCGGTAGTGTCGGTAGGCCCCTACCAATGCGTCGTCAGGACCGAAACCTGCTTGCCGGAGACGACGATAAGTGGTCGCGACGATGGAGGCGTCGGTGCGAAACAGCAAATTGGCGCTGTGGTACCACTCGGGGGAGTCTGGCGGCCTGCCGCGTGGTATGGCTTGCGGATCGGCAAAGAACAACCGTTGTATCTCGCGAGGGGGTAGTCCAGTCATGCTGTGAATCGTGCGTACACGGGCACCCAATTCCGCACAGTCCTTGGCAAGCCTGACAATTCGTAGATGGCGATCGGCGCGGGTGGGCATACATACCTCCGCGTTAATTTCCGTCGGCCGGCCGGGGCGCGCGAACGGTGGCTAAGGGTCCTGCCAGGGGCAAAGGTGTCTGAAGCAGACTGAGTAGATCGTGGCGTGGCGGAAACAGGGTCGTAGGTCCCACATTGGCGACAATGGCCCAGATTTGGTCGGTTCTCAGTTTGCCCAGAAGTTCGGCCTGCGCCGCGTCGAGTGCAAACTTGCAGCAGGTCGCGACTTTGTCCTGCTGCATGCCGATTTTGATGGCGGTGAGAACGCTCAGGTTGACGTACTGGACGTCAGAGAGATGCACAGGGCTCATGTTCCTTCCTTTCAGTGGCGCCGAGTAGGCGCATTGTGTTGTGACAGCTTGGTAATTGTTTTTCCGGCTCGGGTTAAACCGGATTGTTCTTTGGCGATATTCAGCATAAGTTGATTAGTTGGAATCAAATAACAGCATTTGCTGTTACCACCTGCAAATCACCCGATTCTTGGTGCTTTTCCCTTTGTGTCGGAAAATATGCAAGGTCCAAATTGATGGCTGGTTTTGCACCGGAAAGGACGTCGATATGAGCAAGCATGGCTCCCTCGTTGGTACCCTGTCCGAGAGGAAGGTGTACAAGAAACGCGTATCCAAAGTGCGAAGCCCGTCAGCGGTTGGTAGTCAACCGGTGGCTCAGCAATCACTTTCAAAAACAGACTTCCGGGCCCATCTGATTGCCAGACTGGACCAAGCAGAGGTGCCAGCCCACAAGCGCATGGTGTACGTGGCAGGGTTGACTGGGCGTGCGGTTCAGACCGTGAGTCGCTGGTTCGATATCGGGCGACCGGGTCTGCCTGATCTGGAGTCGTATGCACGGTTGTGCGAGGGACTCCGTTGCAACGCTGACTGGATGCTGGGGCTATCACCAACAGCCGGTCTGCGGTCTGAAACGCAGGTTTTTGGCGCGAACGCGGGTCAGGGTTGGATCGGAGAGGTCCTGGTTGAACTCGGGAGCGAGTTTCATCGTTGCGAGACTATGCGCATGTCGGGGGACGAGATGGCCCCCAGGATCCGAGATGGCGATCACATGTTTGTGAGTCGTGATATCGGCCCGGTATGCGGTAACGGAATTTTTGTGATCGAATGGAAAGGCCGATTGGTCGTTCGTCATGTGGAAAACCGCATTGGTCAAGGGGTCGTGCTGAGTTGCGAGAATCCGGCCTATGCAGAATGCATAGTGAAGGATGCTTTAGCCGCACAACGCATGGGCTTGCGTGTGGTGGGCAAGGTCAACGGGATTGTTCGTGCCGTTCACTTTTGGGCGCACTGAAGGGAAATATATTGGCCCCTGCATGTCAGTTCGGAGTGTTTATTGAAATGGAAATGAAACCGTCGAGGCAGATGCCCCGGCGGTTCCACTCCTTACACAGCCAGTCCAGTCAGATGGCTGGCGGGCGAGAGTCCAGACTGTTGCGAGTCCGCTGGACAGGTTAGGTGGCTTGCGCCAGTCCCTTCCATTCCTCAGTCGGCAACTCGATCAGCTTGCCACCCAGTACCTCGAAATCGGTCGCCCGGTCATAGTCTTCCACTTCCTGTGAGAAGTGGGTGACGGCATTGACAAGCCCGTAGCCCGACAGATCCCCCTGCGTGATCAGATGCCGCAGAACGCCTGAGCGTTCGGTGTCCGTCAGGTCATAGCGACTGGCCAGGACCTCCACGGTTTTGACCGGATCACCGGTGAGCGGAATATGCAGCGTCTTCTGCATCTTTTGCGCGATCTGGCGGAAGGTCGCCTCCGACACCGCTGCCTGCACCACATCGCGGACCTTTAGGAAGAAGGCCTTGTCGTCGGCACGCAGGGTGTCGTCCCGGTACACCGTGACACCATCGTCTTCGGCGCCTTGTGCTCGCCCGACATGGGTCTTGCGCAGCGAGCGATCCCAAGCGATCAGGCCGTTGCGGCACACCAGTCGGTATAGCAGGGGCTGCACCGAAAGTGTTCCCTGGCCCACTTCGGAGTTGGTGATCACCACACCGGCCTGCACGATATCGCCAGGGGCCATTTCGTACTTCAGGCGTGGCGTCACGACTTTCAGGTACATCCGCGTGTCCGTCAACTCCACCGATTCGAATTTCACCTCTGGCAATTGCTGCAGGATGGGTAGCACGCTTTCGGCCAGGTCGAAGTTGTCGAGCCGACGGTAGCGGTCGGACAGCACGGCCCGGACCTGACCGTCCAGTGTGCGAATCATGCGTCGGTCATCCTCGCTTTGCAGCCAGGTGTTCACGTTGCGGTCCAGCAAAACCGGTTGATCGTGGCGCATACGTTCAAAATAGGCGTAGGGAATCTTCAGTTTTTCTGCCAACTGGCGCCGCGCCAGAGGCGTGATGCCGTACTTGGCGGGACCACCGCTTTCTTCGATGACGAGGCGGGTATCACCGTCATCGTTGGTGTCGTGCCGCAGCAGCTGCGACGACACCACCAGATCCTTTTTTGAATGCACCTGGCGCTCCAGTTCCTGGGCCAGGCTCACAAGAGAACGTCCGTTTTTCATATTCATCTCCAATCGGTAAGAAAAACGGGGACGGCATGACCCCTTTCGCGGGGATGCGCATCCCCGCAAGGGTCAATGACGGATCGGATAAACCGATCCACGAAGGGCGTGAATGAATCACGCCAGAACTCCAGGGCTGTCTTTGCTGCGCACGGTGCGTAACCTGGTTTGACAGCTACCAGTGGGGGAAACCTGAGGAACCTTTTCACCATCACCGCACCCGTGGCGCGCAGTGATGCTGAAAAGGCGGGTGCGGCCTTTCGGCCACACCCCCATAAAACCTATGTAGACAGCGCGGTGTTCTCCACCCGCGTCCGCCACACATCAGCCCAGTCCGTTCCGGCTAGCTTGGGCAGGAACACCTGGACTTGCCGGGGACCGGTTCGCCGTTCTTCTTTCTTCAGCCGACGTGCCAGTGCGAAGGCAAAGGCCTGTCCATCAAAGTCGGCATTGGCGTCGTTGTCGCCATAGATGCAGATTCGCCGAACGGAATCCGGCAGCCACAGCTTCTCAAGGTTGCCGGCATTGAGACCGGCCCACACCGGTTTGCCAGTCGCCAAGTGCACGGCAATGCCGGTCTCAATGCCTTCGCTGAGCGCGAGCTCGTCGGTGGCTTCGAACAGCCGGACTGCCGCGCCGTTGATTCCGGCTGACAGAACTTTCTTCGCATCGCGTGCCATGGCCTTCTGCCCATCGTTGAGGTAGGTTCGGTGCAAGGTGATCGCATGGCCATTGGGACCCTGGATACAAGCCAGCATGGCCCCGTATTCGGCTACCTTGCGCGACTTGCCGCCAGCATCTTTCTCGAAATACCCCAGTGCCGGGTGGAAACGCAGCACCTTCGGGTAGGCTGGCAGCGCCAGTCCCCGTCCGCGCAGATAGCGATCCACTTCGTCACCGGCGGTCACTGGAACGGCTTCATCCCAGATCCGTTTGGCAAGTGTTTTCATGCGCTCGGCCGATGGCTCGACCGAGACGGCCTTCACGGCCGGAAGGCCGGTGTCCACGCAACGCTCGACTTCCCGCAGAGCGGTAGCAAAATCAATGCCCTTCACCGCCTGCAAGAGCTTGAAACCGCCACCGGGGCCGCAACTGCGGCAGTGGTAGTTGCCCTCGCCAAACTTGTCGGTGTACTGAAAGCGGTCGGTGCCGCCGCACAGTGGGCAGGGGAGATTGCACCTCTTGAGGATGCGCTCGTCCACTTGCAGGCAGCCCAGAATTTCGGTCCAGCGCCCATGCGCGCGACGTTTGACGTCGTCGACGCGGGCGGCATACTCAGCGTTCTGCATGGCTCATCCCACCAATTCAATTGAGTGGCCGGGTTCTGATCCGATCCCGACGTTCAACTGGAAGGTCTTGCCATGCAACAGCGGGTACTTGCCGAGTTTCAACGTCTGCATCAGCGAATCCAGCGTTTGAATCGGATCGACGGATCGCAAACGGCAGATCAGATCGGCCAGCGCATCACGATCGGCATTCAGGTCGCCCTCCAGGAATTGGTCGTTCTCGTCAGTGAACGACGAAACCTGACGCACCGGCTCACCCGAGGTCTGACCTGCAGGGATGTACAAGGTGTCACCGTGGTACATGCCACTGTCGGTGATCTCAACCGTTTCGCCACCGACCTTGACCCGCACCGCCTCACACAGGATGACCGTTGGCCATATCCTGCGACCGTCCAAAACGGTACGGGCCTGTTCGCACAGCGCTTCGACCTCCACAGCCTCCCATTCCAAGTTGCGCACGTGGCGTTGTGCCCAGTGCCCTGAATGGAGGCCATTCCAACCGAACACCAAGTAGCCCTTGGCCCTGGCGAACGTCCAACGGGCGGCGTTGTCGTCACCCAGCCAATCGAGATCGACCAGCGTCACAGCACCGTTTTCGATGGCTTCACGGGTCGGTGCGGTTGTCACTGGCTGCAGGTAGTCACGGTTGCTGGCGTTGTCCAGGATCGGGTAGCCAACGATGGCATCGAACAATTCGCATGGCAACACATCCAGGTCATTGAGCAGGTCGACATGTCCCCAGGCCCGAATTGCCGGGTAGTAGACTTCGACGAAACGCTCCGGCGCAAGCTGGGTCTTGGCGACTTCCAGTATTTTTCGCCAGCAACTCTTCAACTCGGCGTCGATACGCTTGTGCTGAATGTCCTCGTCGATCAGTTTGTCGCGATCCGGCAGGCGAGCCACGAACTGGCGCGAATCCAGGTGCACGACATTGACCTCTCCCAACGGGACGTAGCTCGTGTTCAACACACAAAACCCTTGCAAGAACACCAAGGTGTGGTGGCTGTGCTTGCCATCGCGCGTGCCTGTGAGATGGACTGTCCCCATCGGGCTGGGCAATGTCGCGAGGTACGCTTCGGCGAAGCGTCGCTGTAGCGCTTTGCCATTGAACAGCACGATCACCGGGAAACCCAGGCACAAGATTTCGATGCGCGCCCCCAGGTCGGGCAGGTCAACCCCGTATAGTTCGATCCGCGTTCCGGCGATGGCATCGGATTCCCCGAACTGCATCACCTCGATGGGCGACTTGGCCAGCGCAGAGCTGGTGTCGAAGTCGACCCATAGACGGCCTGACGCCACGATGCAGCGTGAGGCGGCATAGAGGCATTTGGAGAAGCCTACCCCGAAAGGGCGTTCCTCGGCGCAGGTCGATGCGTCCCAGCCAGACTCGTTGAAGCTCAGGAGCTTCTGGAAGTCGTCGATGCCACGGCCATCGTCAGTGACGAGCAGGACCTTGGAGGCCGCGTCGTGGCGGATTTCAATCTGCATCGCACCGGCTCTGCGGGCGTTTTGCAACAGCTCGGAAATGAGCGTGAAGCGATCGGTGAAGGCGTAACGTTGGTTGCGCAGGGTGCCTTCCTCATTGATTCGAACCTGTATTTGCATGAAATTCTCCTTGAATGCAGCGGATCCGACCCTGGCGGGACGGACCCGCCAGGGGTGACATAGACGGTCAGCCGGGACGGCGAACCAGTGGGGTGAACAGCTGCCCTGCGCGCAGGGCTTCGACCACGCTGTGATCGAGAAACTCCCAGGGCAGCAGGTGTTGGGAACTCAGGGCCTGTCCGTGCGCATCAAGTCGCTCGACTTTGGAGCCCATCGGATGCCACTGCACCCGGTAGCTCAGGCGGTCGGCACCGGCGATGACGAAGGTACGCCCGGGTTTGCCAGTAAGCACTTCGCTTTCCTTCACCAGGAACTCGATGTCTTCCAGTGCCCGGACGTTGAGTAGCGGCGTGTCGTTGCAAGGAATGGCTACATGGGTTTGCATGGTGGATTCCTCAGTCTTTGGCGGGCGGGCAAAGCGCAATTGCTTCGGGTGGAGGGCCAAAAACGAGTTCTGGCAGGTCGTCGCTCTGGGGATCGCCCCCCATGTGACGAACCTGCGCTGCCGAACTGCCGGTCAGCCAGTTTTTTGTTGGCCAGCATTCCGTGGATGCCGAAGGCAGCATTTGCCGCTGGGTTTCTTCCAGCATGACTGCGTCTTCGTAATCCATGTGCCCCGCGAGGCCGTAGGCGATGAAGATCGTCAACAGACACAGGGCGTCTTTGAAGGTGGACATGGTCTTCTCCTAAAAAGCCAGGCTTGCGGATCAATAGGCAAGCTTGAAGGGTGGGGTGGATCAGGCGAACAGGTCGTCCTGCACTGACAGCCGTTTCAGCTGTTCGTTGATCCACTGGGGGTTTTTGATCAGCCGTGCTTCTACCCACTCGGGGTTTTGGGCGACGGCTTCACGCACCCAGACCGGGTAACGCTCCAACGTGGCTGAAAGCCAGGCCTTCAGGTTGTTCTGGATGCGATCTCGGACTTCCTGCGCATCGACCAGGCCGCAGTAGGCAATGGGCGACAACGGGCTGCAGCCGACGACGCGCAGACAATTCACGAAGGAAAATGGCTGTCGGTCTTTCTCGCGCTCGGTGAAAATCCAGCGCAGGGTGTCGAACTTTTCTTCCAGCGGCTTGTCCGGGTCGGCCAGATGGCTGATCTCTTGCAACAGACGCCAATGCAGGAAGACGATGTCTTCCTCGCTCCATTCGATAGGTGATGCCTCATCGTCCAGCAGGGTGTCGATTGCACCTTGATCGGTTATGGTTTCAGGCCGCTTGTGCGAGGCTGATGGCAAGGTTTGGAATACAAACCCCGCAGAAGCAGGGTTGAATGCAGGTGGAAATACGCTCGGGTTCAGCATGGTTGCCTCCAAAAATAGAGCGAAGGCAACGCGCACCAGGGGTGAGGGCGAATGCCCGCACGGGGTGATGAACTGCCGGAATAGATCCGGCGGCTAGGGGGTGAAACTCCAGGGCTGGCTTGAAGGCGGTACGAAACGCCTTGACCGGTGCGCCAGCGACCGATCGAAGAAAACTTTCGGGGGGAGGGGCAGTGGAAGCAGAGCGCGTCCATCTTGCAGTCGCCTCGGAAGCTGCTTCGATAGCGTCATGTGACAGGCACTGTCGACAGTGCCGTGACAAACATGTTGACTCCCAACCTGCAAGGCAGGAGGGTGCAGATGTCAATCGGAAACTCCAGGGCTTGCCTTGTTTGAATGCAGGACCAGCTGCTGCATGACGTAAAGGTAGCGGCACCGGAATGTTGGGTCAAGCCCCAAAAGCCACCAAGTTCACGCAGATGCCGAAAAGGTGTGCAAGTGACAACCATTGCCCGTGGTGAATGCAGGCGAGGTTGCGGATGATTGCTCGCAACATGACCTTCCGAGGAGCCCGAGCATGTCTGACATTCAATTTGTGAAAATGGATGAGGGTGGCGTCAACGCGCGTATCCTTTCCAAGGAAACCAAGGCAGATTTCCGGCGCATTGAAGCGGCCAGCCTAAAAATGCGGGCTCGTTTTACCAGTGCAGAGGGCAAGCGCTTCTTTGTCCGACTGTTCAGCACGCTTCAGCTCAATACCCACTTCATTTCGGTGATCGCTAGAACGCGACTGGATCATGACGACGTTGCCAAGGTGGAGGCCGCCTTGCGCGCGAAGATGGATGCCGTGAACGAAAATCTCAACAAGGCCATCGATGGTGCCGAAGCCTTGTTCAAGAGTCATGGCGTTACCAGCGTGGCGACCTATGACACGGTCCCATTGGAAGTTGATGTGGGCGTAATGTCATCGGCTGGTCGACGCTACCTGGAGGTGTTGGGCAAGCTTGATCAGCTCATGCCGCTGCTGCAAACCCTGGAGATTCATGAGGTCATCACGGCGCAGGCAGTAGACATCCAGCGGGCCAGCCTGAAACGCCAAGTGCGTGATGTGGCCAATGGGGCTCGCAACTTCGCGATTGGGCTGCGGCGGCGGATGAATCCACTGGGGAATCGAGACAGCTTCGACACGGGCGACGTCTCTGCTGTGCCTGAAAACGAAGAAGCTGCTGATGTACAGGCTGTTGTGACACTAGGTGGTGATCAGGGTAGCGCCAAGGTATCTCAGTTGGCCGAGAACGGCGATGCCAGTCTTGATCAATAGCCGTGAGTCTCAGGAATTGAAACTGGAAGACAGCAACATGACTGCCACGTGAAAGGGCCCGAGATGTTGGCTCTTTTGCGCTGGCGAAGCTTCCATCGACTTACGCCTGTCTGTTGAACCGTATAGAGTGAGAAAAAGTTGTCTGTTCTGCTAACCCAGTACTCGTGGCATTTACCGCTGTTTGGTCAGCGGCGTCGCAGTCGATACCTGCCCTCCCTTTGAAGGATCTTCGGACCCTTAACCGGTCTGCCTGCTGTGTAGTGCGCACGGAATCAGCCGAAACACCACACGCAACTTGCGTGATGCGAAAAGTTACGAGCTAGTAGTTTCGTCAAATTTCATCAACACCGCAAGACTGGAACGCCTGCGGAGTATTGAAGAGTTCAGCGTTCCTACCGGCATGCGCAATCCCGACCTAGCGTAGCCGCGACAGTGCGGGTCAAGTCCTTCTACGGCGTTTGCCGTGACGGGGTCAGATCATGCCAAAACTCGCTTCAATTTCCACCGCTAATGCGGTGACAACCTCCAATGCATCGCTTGTGCTGCCAGAAACTGGTTTTCTACGGCAGCCGCAAGTGCTGGCGTTCGTACCTATTTCAAAGTCCACTTTGTGGAGGCGGATTCAGGCACGGACTTTTCCGGCGCCTGTCAAGCTTTCGGAACGTGTCACTGCGTGGCGTGTGGAAGATATTCGATGCTGGATTGGGAAACAAAGCAGTGGCTTCTCCAGCTGAGTCTTTGCACATCGCCAAATATCAGCAGCAGCGCTTCCCTGCCGGAATCGCCTAGTGGGCCATCGATATCTCTTTGGACCGATAGCAAACGGGCTGTTCGACCAAAGCACTCGATGGGACACTGCCGATCCCCACCGGGATATGCGTACGCTCCGGTCCGCTCTGCAAAAAGCTAGGGTGACCGATGACTGCGACCCGGTCTATTGCGATGCCAGTCGATTGATTGTCAGTCATTTCAATTCCTGAGCCTTCACCCCGACTAGCAGCTTCACGCAAGGGACGTAGTTCACTGAGCGTGATAGATATTCAGTGAGTTACTGATGCCCAGTGAGCTCGTCTTGTTGGAAACGCTCCGATAACCGGCGTGGTGACGCAAATTGGAAAAGCGTTGATGAGAAAGTCGAAAACTCTTAGCTGAGTGATTGCCGCTGAAAAGGTGGGAGGAGATTGAATTCAGCCCATCCTTTTCCCGCGCACCCATCCTTTGGATCGGGCACGGAATTCATTGCAAGACCTAGGATTCATCCCACGGCCAGGGTCGCTCAAGTGCTGTGGCATTGCACATCAACTGTGCCGTAAACCGATAGGGCCTAGAGGCCTGAATTCCAAAACTTCAAAGGAGACTTTAAATGCACCACCTCGATGCGAATAGAATGATAAAGCACGGCATAGCCGCGATGATTGTGGCCCTCACGGCCGGGATGGGACTGATATTTGCCATGATCGGTGGCATCTCTCTTTCGCCGCTTCCAATGTTCTTTGATTGGCAAATACCAGGAACAGTTCAAGGGTGGCGCAGTCTCCACATTGGGATGCTAATGAATGGCTTGATGGCAATTCTCTTGGGCGTTGCCGCTCGATTTCTTGTTGTAAGCAATCTGAGTGCGGCCCTGGTTAGCTGGGGAACGATCATTGCTGTATGGGGCAACTTCTGCTTTTACCTTTTCGGAATGTTCGCACCCAATCATGGTTTGACGCTGCACACAAATCGGTTGGGTGAAGCCAGTCTCCCAGGTAACTTGGCTTTCTATCCAGCATTCATCGGCATCATCACGCTGTTTCTTGCTTTGTTCCTGTTGCTTGGCGCTAAGCCAAATTCCGCGCGCCACACAAATGATCGGGGCGAAGCATGATGAGCGCTACACCTACAACTCCAACGTCGGAGTACATGCAGCATGTGTTCATGAAGCAGCAGGCAGCCTTTGAAAATGACCGTTATCCTTCAGCAGCAGAGCGCGTAGAGCGCTTGATGAGACTGCGTGAGATGATCCTTGACGGTCAACGCGAACTTCAGGATGCGGTGTGCCGGGATTTCGGAAATCGATCACTTGAAGAGTCACGTGTGGCGGAGATCGCCGGCACATTGGCCGCAATTGCCTACAACGCCTCACACCTGAAGAAATGGATGCGTCCGAGCAGCCATCACGCGTCCATTTGGTTCCTTCCTGCTAGCAACAAGGTGATTGCACAGCCAATCGGTGTCGTAGGCATTATGGCCCCTTGGAATTATCCGATAAACCTCGCATTGGTTCCGCTGGCGACAGCATTCGCTGCCGGAAATCGCGCAATGATTAAGATGTCTGAGTTGTCGCCACACACGACTGAAGTCCTAAGCCAGCTTATTCGGAGGCGATTTAGCGAAGAGGAAGTAGTTGTTACTGGAGGAGACGCAACTGACTCTGCCTACTTCTCAAGTCTTGCGTTTGACCACATCCTTTTCACAGGATCTGGAAAGGTTGGGCGCATGGTCATGACTGCTGCTGCAAAGAACCTGACGCCAGTCACGCTTGAGCTGGGTGGAAAGTGTCCGGTTATCGTTGACGATGACTACTCGATTTCTGAAGCAGCCCATCGAATCCTATGGGGAAAAACGTTCAATGCGGCACAGACATGTGTTGCACCTGACTACGTGATGGTACCAAAGGGAGAAACAAGTGCATTTGTCGAGGCAATCACAAAACACTATTCCGAGCATTTTCCGAAAGGTGCACAGGATGAAAGCTACACGTCGATCATCGACCACAGTAACTTCACACGCCTAAACGCGATGGTTGATGAAGCGCGTGCAGCTGGGGCAACTATTCACGTTGTGGAACGTCCCACAGCGAAACTCGCTGCAGCTCGAAAGATTCCGCTCACACTAGTTGTGAATCCACCCGCTGACTCCAGAATCATGCGCGAGGAGATATTTGGCCCCTTGCTGCCGGTCATTGAACACAACGGTCTTGATGACGCATTGCGTCGGGTGAGGAAGGGTGAGCATCCTCTCGGTCTCTATTACTTTGGCAATTCTGGTGACAGTCGTCGTCAGGTGCTCCAAAAATCTCTGTCCGGAGGCGTCGCAATCAACGATGTGATGCTGCAGTTCCTACAGGTTGATTTGCCGTTCGGAGGAGTGGGTGGCAGCGGATTCGGTCAATACCACGGACAGAAGGGCTTTGAGACTCTCTCTCACTTGAAGCCGGTTTTCGTCCAGCGGGGCATGGGCTCATTCACTGGGCTGAAGCTTTTGTATCCACCTTACGGGCCAATTGCTCGGCAGGTCATCAAGCTCATGGGAGGCTAAGGGAATGAACGGATTGATGATGCAACGGCAGTTGCTAGTTTCTACCTTGATTGAGCACGCTGACCGCCATCACGGTGACACCGAAATTGTGTCCAAACGTGTGGAAGGTGATATCCATCGATATACCTATCGAGATTGCCACACCCGATCAAAGCAGATGGCCAATGCTCTGTTGCAGTTGGGTGTGACGAGTACCGACAGAGTGGCGACCCTCGCTTGGAACGGTTATCGCCACATGGAACTCTATTACGCGATCTCAGGAATGGGTGCTGTGATGCATACCGTCAATCCGCGTCTGCACGCCGATCAACTGAGCTACATCGTGAATCACGCTGAGGACAAGTATGTCTTCTTTGACCTCACGTTCTTGCAATCAGTCAAGGATATTGAACCGAGTTGCAAAACAGTCCGAGCATTTGTTGTGATGACGGATCGCTTGAACATGCCGCAGGACACTGGTATAGCGAACTTGCTATGTTACGAGGATTTGCTTGAGGAGGGTTCTAAAGACTTTGCTTGGCCAACGTTTGATGAAAATGTGGCGAGTTCTGTCTGCTACACATCAGGCACTACTGGCAATCCCAAAGGGGTGCTTTACAGCCATCGCTCGACGATGCTGCATACTTTTTCTGCGGCTTTGCCGGACGGCCTCAATTGCGCCGCCCGAGATTTCATCATGCCAATTGTTCCCATGTTCCATGTCAATGGATGGGGTCTTCCGTACATTGCGTGCATGGTGGGTGCCAAATTGGTCTTTCCTGGGCCGGGTCTAGACGGAAAGTCGCTTTACGAGCTCATAGAGTCGGAGGGTGTGACAATGGCAGCAGGAGTGCCCACAGTTTGGCAATCCGTGTTGGGATACCTCGAAGCCAACAATTTTGAGTTTTCCAAGCTTGAGCGCGTTGTTATTGGGGGCGCGGCGTGCTCTCCAGCTTTGCTCTACAGACTCCAAGACGCTTTTCATATTTCTGTCATTCACGCGTGGGGAATGACTGAGGTCAGCCCCATCGGTACTGTGGCCACTTTGAAGGCGAAGCATAAAGATGCCGAGAAGGATAAACGTTACGCTATCCAGTGCAAACAAGGACGCGCTGTTTATGGCGTCGACATGAAGATAGTTGATGAGAATGGAGTTGAACTGGCCTGGGACGACCGCAGCGCGGGAGATTTACTTGTGCGTGGTCCATGGGTCATCCGCGATTACTTTGAGAATGAGTTTGGCTCTCCGCTACAGCTTGACATGGCTGGCGACGGTTGGTTTCCGACGGGTGATGTTGCCAAGATTGATTCCGACGGTTACATGCAGATCACAGACCGTAGCAAGGATGTAATCAAGTCTGGTGGTGAGTGGATTGGGTCGATTGATCTTGAAAACATTGCCATGGACCACCCAGCTGTATCAATGGCGGCGTGCATCGCGGCGAAACACCCAAAATGGGACGAACGCCCGCTCTTGGTGGTTGTCAAGAAGGCCGACGCCGAGGTGACCAAGGAAGAAATACTTAGCTTCTACAGTGGAAAGATCGCTAAGTGGTGGACACCCGATGATGTCGTCTTTGTTCAGTCTATTCCATTGGGTGGTACGGGAAAGATGTTGAAAAACAAGCTTCGTCAGGAGTTTGAAAACCATCTAATGGGTGTCGCCTAGCAAGCAATCTTGTGATGGCACCGCTGGTCGCGTGGGGTTGCGGCATTGGTTGGGCTGGCATTGGGCCACGTCTCTTCCGGCGGTCCCGCCTTGCCTGCTAGATCCGAATACGCATCAGGCAAGGCGAAATGAGCCGACACCAGGCGAAATGTGTTCAATGTCATCGAATCACGCAATCTAAGTCTGTCGGAACTGACTCTGACTGCATGCATTGGTCTTCCAATACAGCTCAACTCAAACTGTCACGGTCCCATTACACAATCTTGTTGCTTGTCACAACCTTCTCGAAGGAAGTTAGTTGGAACTGCCATCCCATCAATTGCGAATGAGTCTTCTGATGACTCCCGATATGGCCAATTTCTCAGGAAATGTTCATGGAGGAACGATTCTTAAGCTGCTGGACCAAGTTGCCTATGCGTGCGCTAGTCGATATGCAGGCCGTTACGTTGTAACGCTTAGCGTAGACCAAGTGATGTTTAGACAGCCCATTCATGTTGGAGAGATTGTTACCTTTCTGGCTTCAGTGAACGGTACTGGGTCCTCTTCGATGGAGGTCGGAGTCAAGGTGATGGCAGAAGACATCATCGCCCGATCGTTGCGCCACGTTAATAGCTGCTTTTTCACTATGGTGGCGATCGACGAACATAAGAAATCAGTGAAGGTTACGCCACTGATTCCCAGTACGCCGGAAGAGCACAGGCGCAAACGAGCTGCGAGCGTCCGCAAGGCCACTCGTATTGAAATGAATCGGCGCTACGAAGCCATTGCAGAGGAATCGAATCAGGAGTTGATCTCAAGAAGTTGGGATTTTGGATTTTGAGACTGCACGCATGAAAGATGCGGCCGCGGTCCATCTGCGCAGCCGCATTGGGGTTGGCCGCGTCATTTGAAAGTTGAAGAAGTTCTGGTGTATTTTGGTTTTACCCCTGACCGAAAGTTCGGTGTTTTTTTGAGGCCGCTAGTCCAAACTCAATCTCAAGCCAACATGGCCATAAGAGACATTTCTGTCTAGGCCCGCCGGCCCATTTCGGGGTGTGGCTTGCTGAAGGAGACAAATAAGTGGAAATAATTGCCGACCATCCAATGGACCAATTTCCAGTGCGTCCATTTGATTTTGACCTCGACAACATCGAAAAGAGAAACTACGTTTGGAGTCGGTCTAGTCCGGAGTTTGCGGTCTTCATCAACGCACTTGGTGTTCACGTTCCGTACTTTGAACGGTATCTCATCACCACCATGCGTAAAGCCCGGGCGGAGGTAAAAGATGAGGAACTACTGAAAGACATGTCCGCGATCATTGGGCAGGAAGCGCACCATGCCAAGAATTTCCTGCATCTGAATCGCCTTCTGGGTGAGCGCTACCCCAAAGTCAAGCAGTTCGACGATGAGGCAAAAACTTACTTTTCTGAGCACGCGAAAGCAGATTCTCTTAAACAACTGGTTGGCTTCACCGCAGGATATGAGACGTTCACATTTCTAGCAGGCCTGATTGTTTTGGACAACTACAAGGAATGGTTTGCCGATTCCGACCCAGTTATGAAGGCACTGTGGGTCTGGCACCAGGTCGAAGAAGTAGAGCATGGCTCGGTGGCCTTCAACGTCTACAAGCACCTCTACGGCGACCACGAGTGGTATCGCAAGTGGATGGTTGTGGCCGCTCTCGTTCACATCGCATGGGAAACGATTCAGGCCTATGTACACATGATTCGGATAGAGGGGTGGCTCCGAAATCCGTTTAAAGCAATCAAGAGCCTGTCGTTTTGTGCGACGACACTCTGGGCTCTGTTTGCCAATGCGTTGCCCGTATTCCGCAGGAACTACCATCCCCGCCGGCATCCCCGTGTGACTACTCAGCAAAACAAGATCCAGATTGCATGGCGCCGTTACGAGAGAAAAGGCGGTGATGTTCTGGCGATTGACCATGAAAAGATGGCTCAAATCATGAAGCTCAATCCTCAAAGCTGAGCGTGACGCCACCTTAAGGCCCGTGCGCATTTCCTTAAGCAGCTATCAATGCGCTCTCACACGATCAAATCTCGCTACTCCATTTCTTAGGATAATCTCATGAAAAATCTTTCTCTCATCGCTTGCGCGGCAACAGTGCTTTTCTCGGCAGGTCATTCTGCAAATGCGCAAGACTCAAACTGGACCCTCAGGACTGGCCCGGCATCTGTTCGGTTCAATGCCAGTTCGTCTCTGAGCGTTGCCGGTACACCTTTTCCGGGCGCTGAAAGCTTAGTAAGTGACAACACCGCTCTCGCTATTGAAGTGGGATATGCAGCGACAAAGAACGTTGACATTCGATTGGCATTGGGCATCCCGCCGACGACTACCCTTTCTGCAGGCGGAGCCCTTCAGGCACTGATTCCTCCATTGACGGGAACGCTTGGAAAAGTTACCTATGGACCGGTCATTCTGACTGCCACCTATTCACTGGGAGCGCCCGGGTCTGTGCGTCCATACATCGGTGCAGGAGTGACCTATTTAAAAGTGTTTTCCACCTCAGACGCCGATTTGAGTGGATTGCAGGTTGACAGTGCCTGGGGAACCACCATTCAGGCGGGGTTGGACATTCCAATTGACTCTAAGTGGAGTCTGTTTCTCGATGCTCGCAAGATCTACGTGAAAACCACTGCTATGAGCACGGTACCTGCCTTGGGTGGACCTCCGGTGGTTGCCTCTGTGAACCTGGACCCTGTGGTTGTTCACGCCGGCATTGGCTACCGCTTCTAAAGCTGAATTTGTGTCGTAGCGATGTGTGACCAGAGCTAGCGCTGATTGGGCCTTTGATGGAACTGGTCTGGCGTGGCTCTGGTTTTTGGACTATCTTGGATTTTTGGAGAGAAAAATGAGTAAGCGGGACGTGGTAATTCTTGGCGCGGCGCGATCTGCAATTGGAGCCTTCGGCGGAGCGCTTTCTGTGATTGAACCAGCAGAGTTGGCTGGGTTGGTTATGAAGGAAGCCATTGCTCGTTCAGGGGTGCCTCCAAGCGCCATCAACTACGTTTCAGTGGGCAATACCATTCCAACGGAAAGTCGATTTGCCTATGTAGCTCGGGTGGCCTCAATTCAAGCAGGACTGCCTATTGAGTCGGTGGCAATGGCGGTCAATCGTCTGTGCGGGTCCGGTCTGCAGGCGATTTTGACGACCGCGCAGAACATTCTCCTCGGGGACTGTGACTATGGAATAGGCGGTGGAGTTGAAGTCATGAGTCGCAGTGGCTATCTCTCAACAGCCATGCGCTATGGGGTGCGAATGGGAGATACCAAGCTTATTGACACGATGGTTGCGACCCTGACAGACCCCTTTGGAGTTGGTCATATGGGTGTCACCGCGGAGAACTTGGCTGCAAAGTGGGGCATTTCTCGCGATGAACAAGACGCTCTTGCTGTGGAGTCACATCGACGTGCCACAACTGCGATCCTGGACGGTCGGTTCAAATCCCAGATCGTTCCCATTGCGTTGAGGAAGAAAGATGGGATGTCTACATTTGAAATCGATGAACACGTCAAAAGCGGTTCAAGTCTCGACACGCTTGCAAGGATGAAACCTTCGTTTAAGACTGACGGAACGGTGACGGCAGGTAATTCGTCTGGCATCAATGATGGAGCTGCCTTTGTTGTTCTTGCTGACTCGGCAGTTGCTGCAGCGTCTGGATATGAGCCGCTGGCTCGCTTGGTGTCTTATGCCGTTGCCGGTGTTCCTAGTGAAATCATGGGAGAGGGCCCCATTCCTGCCGTGAACATGGCGCTTCGCAAGGTCGGTCTTGGTTTGAACCAGATGGATGTAATTGAGAGCAATGAGGCCTTTGCTGCTCAGGCTATTGCTGTTGCACGAGTGCTGAATTTGGACAATGAGAAGACGAATCCAAACGGTGGAGCCATTGCTCTTGGCCATCCCATAGGCTGTTCCGGTGCTTTTCTGACAATCAAGGCTGTGTATGAGTTGCAGCGGATCGGTGGCAGGTATGCACTGGTAACAATGTGCATTGGTGGAGGGCAGGGCATCGCTGCGATATTCGAAAGAATGTGAGTAGGTGCCGTCCAAGAAATGGTCTTACGCAATATTCAATGATTCAACACCATTCTCAAGTTTCATGTCCGGACCAGACGAGATACTCCTCTAGTTCGGAAGTGGTTGATTGCGATGCAGTAATTTTGACTGATGCGATTGGCAGAATCTTGGGTTGGAATCAACCGGCAGTGTCGTGCTTTGGATGGTCGACCGCCTCTGCAATAGGACAAAGCTTTCACGAACTTGTCCTACCAGAACGCCATCACTCTGCGTATAAGAGGCATTGTTTTGATATCAATTCTGGCGGCGCAGAAGCAAAAGAATATGCGGAGTTGATGCTTCAAGGCCAGCATCGGGATCAATACGAATTTCCCATTCAGATAAAGATATTTCCGGTGGAAACCCTGCGAGGAATCAATTTTAATGTCTTTGTGCGCCACTTCTGGCGATCTCCGCGTGTGACGGATGAATGGTCTGGTGCTGCGATTGCCTTCCGCTCTCAAGAGGGCATTCTCATCACGGATAGCAACTTTCGGGTTGTAGACGTCAACGAGTCATATTCCAGGATTACCGGATTTGACAAATTGGAAGTGCAAGGAAAGAAGTCGCCGATCTTCCGTTCGTATCTTCATGCGCCTGGCTGCTTTCAAATGCTGATGTTGAGTCTTATCAGCAAACGATGCTGGCAGGGCGAAGTGCTTGATAGGCGCAAAAGCGGTGAGTACTATCGATTAGCGTTTATCAGCCGCGCTGCAATGCTCGTAGAAACCATCAACGCCTCCCGCGGC
>Ga0066469_1000109_pt1 | contig 29500 bp, 23 predicted proteins | sample LakWasM103_HOW12_2_FD_59579 | JGI IMG/M metagenome (GOLD analysis project Ga0066469, IMG submission 59579) | Freshwater sediment methanotrophic microbial communities from Lake Washington under simulated oxygen tension - Sediment Metagenome 103_HOW12 | ecosystem: Environmental > Aquatic >... | reverse complement strand
AGGTTGCCGCGCACTGCGCCGTCGGGGTTCATATTGGGCACCACATGGAAAACACAGCGGTCCAACAGCACCCGGCTGACGGCGTCATCGGGGTCCAGCAGGCGCTCCAGAAAGCCCTCGGCAAACCACTCGGCCATGGTCTCTCCCGGGTGCTGGCGGGCAATCAGCCAGACCTTGCGTTTGTTGTCCTGCGGTGTGGCGCCTTTGGCATCGGTGATGCGCAGCAGCGTCATGTCGCGGCCATCGAGCGTGCTGCCCAGACGCTCCAGGCGCACGTGTTCCGACTGGGCCACCGCGCTGAGCAGGTCGAGGTGCTGCTCGTAGGAGTAGGGCTCGAAATAGGCAAAGTACATGCAGTTGCTATTGGGCGTGGCGTGCGCCGTCATGACCGTGCCGTCAAACTCGGTGTCGATGCGAAACCAGTGCTGGCGGTCGTGGCTGGCCACCACGCGGTAGCCTTCCCAGCCCTTGGGGTAGGCGCAGGTGCCCGCGTTGAGGAAGCGCAGCGTTACCGCCTTGTCTGCCGCCCCGTGCAGCGCGAAGTGAAACCACTGGGCAAACGCGCTGGCGTTGTCGGCCCGGATGGCCAGTTCAATATTGCGGGGATTGTCCAGGCTCAGCACCTCAATGGCGCCGGAATCAAATTGGGTGGAAATGTGCAGATGAGGCATGGTGTGATGGACTGTGGCTTCAATGTGTATGGACCACTTTAACGGTTTGCCCTGGTTTGGGCTCGCCCCCACCGTAGTACCCGTTGATCAGGCGCAACTGGCGCTCCGCCGATGTGATGGGGGATGCACTTGCCAGTTCAGCAAAGCCACCCCGGGGATAGGGCACGACCCTGAGCATCCAGGGCCGCGCCGCGGCGCTGTCTTGCGCCGTCATGGCCCGGAAGCTGCCTTCAGCCTCACGCAGAGGCGCCTGGGAGCGCTGCAAGGTGGCGCCGTCTTTGGCCAGGGCCTGCAACAAATAGACGTTGTCTCCCGGTCCGCGGACCACAGTGGCGGCGACCGGTTGGGGCTGGCCCTGTGCGTCCTGCCGGGTGCCCAGGAAGCGCGTGGCCTGCAGCCCATTGATGGAAGTCGATTCGCTTTGACCCTGGGTGGGTTTGATCACGTCCCGGATGATGGTTGCCGGGTCTTTGCCCGCCTGCGCAGGCACCAGGCGCACCACCAGCGCCGCGTCATGTGCGGGGTTGACCAGGCTGAGCTTGTCCGCGCCATTCTGGATTTGCCAGGTGGCGGGAGCCGTCACGGCGAACCCAAGGGCCGGGTGGTAATAGTTGCGCCCGCGGCTCAGGCCCTGGTCCGCGCTCTCGCCGAAGGCCATGCCCTGGATGACCTTCTGGTACCGGTCGCGTCCTTCGTCGGTGTAGGCCGCCTTGTGCTGGTTGGCCAGCTGGGTGATGGCCGACAGGCGCTGGTCGTTGGACGGGTGGGATGCCAGCCAGCTCCCCTGTGTTGACACGGCACGCCCCTCCGATTGGGCCTGGTCGGCAGCAAAGCGCTCCTGGTCTTTCAACACCTTGATCACATCGATCATATTGCGAGGATCAAAGCGGTTGCGCGCCAGGTATTCGGCCCCCAGTGCATCGGCCTGCAGTTCCTGATCGCGGCCATACGATGCCACGTACCCCGCGGCCACCGTTTGCGACACCTGCCCGGCCATCTTGCCGGCCCCTGTTACGCCCTGGCTCTCCAGCAGCGCGCCCAGCACGCTTGCCGCCAGCACGCCCAGGCCCGCGTTCTGTTCGCTGGTGGCACGTTGCGCGCCGTGGCGGGCCGTGACATGCCCAATCTCATGCCCGATGACGCCGGCCAGATCGGCCTCGCTGTCCATGTAGGCCATGATGCCGCGCGTCACATAGACGTAGCCACCGGGCAGGGCAAAGGCGTTGATCTCCGGCGTATCGAGCACGGTGAAATGCCATTGCAACTGGGTCCGGTGCGAGTGGGCCGCCAGCCGCTGCCCCAGTGCATTCACATAGGCCTGCACCGCCGGGTTGTTATAGACACCATACTCCTGCAGCACCTGCTGGTGCGCCTTCTGGCCTTCGGCGATCTCGGTCTTCTCGTCCATGACCGAGCGCTCGGCCTGGCCGGTGACCGGATTGACCACGCTGGTGCCACAGCCCGCCAGGAGGACACCGACCAGGACGCTGGAGAAAATAGACGTTCGCATGCGCACTCCAAAACAGGATCAAAAGTAAGTCTTGTCGCGATTCTATAAACCCATGGAGGTGCATTCGCCCCTCCCACGCCGCTCAGGGGTTGCTCACAGGTAGATCGGCCAGCCGTTGGCGATAGGATTTGACCAGGTACTTGGGGAGCCAGCGCTCATAGGCGGCCATGAATACGGCGTGAGAATTCTTCGTGGGGACCAGCCTGGATACATCGGCGAACACGCGATCCGTCTCGGGACTCTTGGTACAGCTGAATCGGCCAGGCAGCAATTCATGGTTGCCATGAATGGGGTAAAAGCGAAATGCATTGGACGGCCCGCCGTAGTACTCCACTTCGCTCGGATAGGCCAGCATGTAGTCAAAGCGTTTGCCGGCGAGCATGGCCAGCAGGAACTTTGTAGATTCATCCTGGTAGGACTGGTGAATGTTCTTGGCACGGTTGCTGATCAGCGGCTTGATGAGTCCGTCAATCCTGGGGCCGTAGCTGCGGCTGCTCGCCACACCCATTCCGATTCCTGATTGTTTGAGGGCGGCGTCCAGCAGGAAGTTGCCTTCCGGGTTCAGGTAAGGCGCAAACCGTTCCTGGTCCTGGGCGCGGATCACGATTCCGATCGGGTACAGATAGCCATAGGGTGCGGTAAACCGCAGAAAGGCATCGCGTTCGGGCGTTTGAAAGGCGCTGATCAGGCAGTAAGGCCCGCCGCGCTGCGCCATCGCCATCGCTCGGGTCCATGGCACGATTTCCTCGTGGAAATCATGCTGGGGCAAAGACTCCTTCAGGTGCTTGTACAGCGCGTCAATGTACCCCCCATGGGCATGCTCACCCTGGCTCATGGCCATGGGTGGAAAATCGGTTCCCACCCAGGCGATGGTGTCTGCCGCGGCATAGCCACCGCTCAGCATGGCTGTCACCAGATACCACTTCAAGTGGCGCAACGCGCGGCATCCTGCAACGGTTCGTCTCATGGTGTGCTCGTTTCCAACAGGCCTTTGATCAGAATAATCATAGCCGTCAAAGGGTGTGCATTCCACCTGCGAAACCCTTGCACAAACGAGCATGCACAAGCCATGGACCGATAATCGGGTATGACTCTCAAGAACCCTGCGCCCGCCACATCCCCTTCGACCGGCTTTGCCAGCCTGGCATTGAATCCTGCCACTTTGGCCAACTTGCAGCAGCTGGGCTACACCGACATGACGCCCATCCAGGCAGCCAGCCTGCCCATTGCCCTTGCAGGCAAGGACCTGATTGCCCAGGCGCAGACGGGCAGCGGCAAGACTGCAGCGTTTGCGCTGGCGCTGCTGGCCAAGCTCAACCCACGCTGGTTCGCCGTACAGGCCATGGTGCTGTGCCCCACGCGCGAGCTGGCAGACCAGGTGACGGTCGAAATCCGCCGCCTGGCGCGATCCGAAGAAAACATCAAGGTGGTGACCCTGTGTGGCGGTATCGCCCTGCGCGGCCAGCGGGCTTCGCTGGAGCATGGCGCACATGTGGTGGTTGGCACACCCGGTCGCATCATGGACCACCTGGAGCGTGGCTACTTGACGCTGGAAGGCTTGAACACCCTGGTGCTGGACGAGGCCGACCGCATGCTGGACATGGGCTTTTTTGACGACATTGCCAAGGTGGCCAAGCAATGCCCGGCTGACCGCCAGACCTTGCTGTTCTCCGCCACCTACCCCGAAGGTATTGAGAAGCTGGCCAAACAGTTCATGCGCGACCCCCAGCGTGTGGAGGTGGCGCCCCCCAAGACCGACAGCCTGATCGAACAGCGCTTTTATGAAGTCACCCAACCCAACCGCCTGCACACCGTAGGCCAACTTTTACGGCACTTCAGACCCGTGAGTACCCTGGCCTTTTGCAATACCAAGCAGCAATGCAAAGACCTGGTCACGCTGTTGCAAGCAGAGGGTTTCTACGCACTGGCCCTGTATGGTGAGCTGGAGCAGCGCGAACGCGACCAGGTGCTGGCCCAGTTTGCCAACCGCAGTTGCTCGGTGCTGGTGGCCACCGATGTGGCCTCCCGCGGGTTGGACATCAACCAGCTGGAAGCGGTGATCAACGTGGACATCACGCCAGACCCCGAAGTGCATGTGCATCGCATCGGGCGCACGGGCCGGGCCGGTGCCACGGGTCTGGCCCTGAGTTTGGCCATCATGAATGACATGGGTCGGATCGGAAAAATTGAGCAATACCAGAACCAGCCTTCGAAGTGGTACCCGCTGGATACGCTGGTGCCTGCCAGTGACGCTCCGCTGTTGCCTCCCATGGTCACGCTGCAGATTCTGGGTGGCCGCAAGGAAAAAATTCGCCCCGGCGATGTGCTGGGTGCGCTAACCAGCACCGAGGGTGGGCCGGCCTACACCCGTGAGCAGATTGGCAAGATCCAGGTCACGGAGTTCTGCACCTTTGTTGCGGTCACGCGTGACATCGCCACCCAGGCCTGCGCCAAGCTCAATGCTGGCAAGGTCAAGGGCAAGAGTGTGCGCGCGCGGCTGATGACGTTGGCGGACGGTGCGTAGCCGGGCTTATGGGCGCCCCAGGTCCATGGTCCAGTAGGTTTTGTAGGTCGCGCTGTTGTTGATCACACAGGCGACGCCCACTTGGGTAAAGCTGCTGTTCATGATGTTGCTGCAGTGGCCTGCGCTGCTCATCCATGCGGCCATAACAGACGACGCGCTGCTTTGGCCCGCCGCAATGTTCTCACCGATGTTGGACCAGCTGTAGCCCGCGGCCGTTATGCGCTGGTCAAAGGTTCGCCCATCCTGGCTGGTATGCGAGAAATAGTTCTTCGTGGCCATGTCGGCCGAATGGCCGGCCGCGGCATCAAACAACTTGCCATTCCAGGCGAGCGGCGCAGCGGCCGGGTATACCGTGGTGCCACAGGTCCTGGCACTGGCGCGGGCCTGGTTGATCAGGGTCATCAGATCGGTCTGAAAGTTTCCCAGGCTACAAGTGTTTGCTGCTGTCAGTGTGCCGTTTGATGCGGCTGGCGGCGGATCGACAGGCGTCGGCATGGGCGTTGGCGCAGGCGTGACCGGTGTACCTGGAACCAGCGTAGCCGCCAGTAACGTGTAGGAATTGAGCTGGACGCGCACGTTGTTGTAGGTAACGCCCAGGTAGACAACTGAGCCCAGCGTCAGCAGGTTGCTTGCGGGATCAAAGGTGTCGGCCGCTGGAGTGCCGTTGTCAACGCCCAGCAACGTGAATGCATTGATCGTTGCCGACACATTCTGGTAGTTTGCGCCGTTTACTGCGACCGAGGTGATGAACAGCCGGTTAATGGTTGGGTCAAAGGTGCTGGCACCCCAAGCATTGAATGACGCACACAGCGTCAAGACAGCAATACCGCTTGATGTTCGCCTGGCTATGTGTTTCATGGGACTACCCATCCGTTTGTGTTGCAGAAAATCGCTGTTCAGCGAAGATTTTCCGGCATTTCCCGTTTGCGAGGCGAGCGCAATCGTAACAAGCCGTTTTGTAAGGCAAATTCCTACACGCTTTACAGCCTGCTCCTGACTCCAGTTTCGAGGTACTGTGACTACAGTTGCATCAAGCGCCAAACCCTTATCCGGCGCACCGATGCAACTGGAGACCCCTCATGACCACCACCACACTGGCACTCAATCCCTTCAGCCTGATGATGGAGCCCGAACTGGTTCTGCAAACCATGGAACGCTCCCAGCAACTCCGTGGCCTGCGTCGCCACAAGCTGCGTCCACTGGACAAGCCGTTGATCCCCTACACCAAGGAGGCGCTGGCCAGTCGCGCGGCCTTTGATGCAGCGATTGATGCTGAAGATTTTGAAGACCGGGCCGAGTCCTATCTGAATTGACGATACTAGGCCCCATGCGTCCGATTTATCGCAACTTTGACACCCAGGCGCAGATCGATGCGCAGTACAACCCCAGCCTGGCATTGGCCCCCAATGACCAGCCCATGGTGCACTTTGCCAACCAGGCCCAGCACGCCCGATCCAGCCTGCGCTGCACGTTAAACGTTCCGTACGGCCCCACGTTGGCGGAAACCCTGGATATTTTCCCTGCCGAGGTGCCCAATGCGCCGGTCTTTGTGTTCATCCACGGTGGCTACTGGCGTGCGCTGGACAGCAAGGATTTCAGTGGGGTGGCGCTGGGACTGCATCCCTTGGGCATCACCACGGTGGTCATCAACTATGCGTTGTGCCCGTTTGTCACTGTGGATGAAATTACCCGCCAGGTGCGCGCGGCAACAGCGTGGGTGCTTCGCAATATTGACCAGCATGGTGGTGACCCGTCACGCGTGGCGGTGGGTGGGCACTCGGCTGGCGGTCACCTGACCGCCATGTGTTTGCAGACCGAGTGGACACGCGACTACGGATTGCCCCAGGACCCACTCGCCGCCGCTATTGCCTTTAGCGGCCTGTACGACCTGGAGCCGTTGCGTTACAGCTACCTGCAGCCCATGATTCAACTCGATGACGGCGTCATTCACCGCAACTCACCGGCGTTCATGACGCGCCCCTGTCGTACGCCACTGTGGATCACCTGGGGCGGCCAGGAAAGTCCCGAGTTTGCCCGCCAGTCCCGGATCTACCATGACGCCTGGCAGGCTGCAGGCAACACGTCGACGCTGCAGGCGCAAGCCGACGCCAACCACTTCACCGTGATCCACGGGCTCGAAGAGCCTGCCAGTGCGGTTTGTCAGTGGCTGTCCAGGACACTGCAGACTGCATGAGCGGTGGCCTTCTGCATGCCGACTTTCTCACAACACGGTTTGCCGAACGGCGTGTTCCCAGCGCTCCATCAACTCTTTTGCACGGTGTGTTTCAAGGGTTGGCAGGAAGCGCCGTTCCGATCGCCATAAGCCAGACAATTCATCCGTACTTTTGTAGACGCCGGTGGCCAGCCCTGCCAAATACGCAGCTCCCAGCGCAGTGGTTTCTGTCACGGCGGGGCGCACCACGGGAATGCCCAGCAAATCGGCCTGAAACTGCATCAGCAAATCATTGATGCAGGCGCCGCCATCGACTCGGAGTTCTGCAACGGCCGCGCCACCAGCCCCCACCGCGTCGCGGCTCATGGCCTGCAACAAAGCCGCGCTCTGGTAGGCAATGCTTTCCAGGGCCGCTCGGGCGATATGGGCCACGGTGCTGCCCCGGGTGAGGCCGGTGATGGTGCCGCGCGCATCGGGCTTCCAGTAGGGCGCGCCCAAGCCGGTAAAGGCTGGCACCACAATCACGCCACCGGAGTCCGGCACACTTTGCGCCAGGGCCTGAACTTCACCGCTGCCCTGGATGGCGTGCAGGCCGTCGCGCAACCACTGCACCACGGCGCCTCCCACAAACACACTACCCTCGATGGCAAATTCAGTCTTTGCCGTTGACTGCGCGGCGCTGGTGGTGATCAGGCCGTTGTGTGAGGTTTGAAACGTCTCGCCCGTATGCATCAGCATGAAACAGCCGGTGCCATAGGTGTTCTTGACCATTCCAGCCTTGAAACACGCCTGACCGAACAAGGCGCTTTGCTGGTCTCCAGCGACCCCACCGATGGTAATGGCGTGCCCCAGCAAATCCGGAGTTAGTTCCCCATACAGGGCGCTGGAAGGCTTTACCGCAGGCATCATGCTGGCGGGAATGTCCAGCGCGCGCAGCAGCTCGGCATCCCACTGGTTGGTGTGCACATTGAATAGCATGGTGCGCGATGCATTGCTGACATCTGTAGCGTGCACGGCCCCACCGGTCAGGCGCCAGATGAGCCAGCTGTCCACCGTGCCAAATGCGAGTTCGCCGTCTTGTGCCTGCTGGCGTGCACCGGGCACGTGGTCCAGCAGCCACTTCAACTTGGTTCCCGAAAAATACGCATCCACCAACAAGCCGGTTTTGGCCTGGATGGTGGCGGCCAATCCGCGTTCACGCAGCGCGACGCAAGTGGGCTCGGCCCGTCGGTCCTGCCAGACGATGGCATGGTGAATCGGGAGTCCGGTGGTCCGATTCCAGACGACGGTTGTTTCGCGCTGGTTGGTGATGCCCAGGGCGTGTACTTCATGCGCCTGTATGCCCGCCTTGGCCAGGGCGTCGCGCGCCGTCGCCAGTTGGGTCCGCCAGATCTCCTGTGGGTCGTGCTCGACCCAGCCGGGCTGCGGGTAAATCTGGGTGAGTTCCAACTGCGACTGGGCCAGCACGTGGCCGTCGGCGTCGAACACGATGCTGCGCGAACTGGAAGTGCCTTGGTCCAAGGCCAGCAGGTAAGTCATGGAATCTCCGCTATGTGTCAGGTGGCTGATGCCACTGTACAGCGCACCTGCGCGTCGGCCAGCAGCGCCGGGAATGGGTCCGGTGGCTCGGCGTCGGTGAACAGACGGTCGATCTGTGACAGATTGGCAACTTCCACCATGGCCGGGCGATTGAATTTGCTGCTGTCGGCCCCGACCCACACCTCACGCGCGTGGGCAATGATGGTCTGGGACACCTTGACCTCGCGGTAGTCGAAATCACGCAGCGTGCCATCGGCTTCGATGCCAGAGATGCCGATCAAGGCAATGTCCACCTTGAATTGCCGAATGAAATCCACGGCCGCTTCGCCGACGATGCCTTGGTCGCGCCCACGCACCACGCCGCCGACCACGATCACTTCGCTGGTGGCGTTGGCGCTGAGGATGGTGGCCACATTCAGATTGTTGGTAATCACCCGCAGGCCAGAGTGGCCAAGCAGGGCCCTGGCGATGGCCTCTGTGGTGGTGCCGATGTTCAGAATCAATGAGCAGTCGTTGGGCACCGCTGCCGCGACCGCTCGTGCAATGCGGGACTTGCCGTCGGCGTTGAGACTTTCCCGCTGCTGGTGTGCGATGTTTTCAATGGTGGAGCTGGGTACGCGCACGCCACCGTGGAAGCGCGCCAGCAGTCCTTCATCAGCGAGTCGCTGGACATCACGGCGCACGGTTTGCAGCGTGACGCCCAGCGTGTTGGCGAGTTGATCCACCGTCACGGTGCCATGGGTTTGCACCAGGGCCAGCAATTGCAGCAAGCGGGGGTGGCGGTTCATTTGTCTTCCTTTGGCGAACCCGAATGGGGATGCCGAATGGTAATTCGAATGCAAACGAATGCGTTTAGGGTAACTACTGACTTAAAACGAACTAAAAGGAATAATAATCCACAACTTCGAAAGTCAAACCAACAACACAAGAAGAAGGTGGCGTGATGCAGTTGACCCTTGAGGGCATCCACAAAAAAGTCGGTCCGCAGACCTGGCTGTATGACATGAGTATCGCCCCGCGCAGTGGAGCGGTCACGGTGTTGCTGGGTGCCACACAAGCGGGCAAGACCAGCCTGATGCGCATCATGGCCGGACTGGATGTGCCCTCCGGTGGCCAGGTCCTGGTCGATGGCAAGAGTGTGTTGGGCGTTCCGGTGCGTGCACGCAACGTGGCCATGGTGTACCAGCAATTCATCAACTACCCATCCTTGACGGTCTATGACAACATCGCCTCGCCATTGAAACTGCGCCGCGAAACGGGTATTGACCAGAGGGTGCGCGAGTTGGCGCACAAGCTCCATATCGAGATGTTTCTGGACCGCTTGCCCGCAGAGCTTTCGGGCGGCCAGCAGCAGCGCGTCGCCTTGGCACGTGCGCTGGCGAAGGGCGCACCGCTGATGTTGCTCGACGAACCCCTCGTGAACCTGGACTACAAATTGCGTGAGGAACTGCGCGACGAACTAACCGCGCTGTTTGCAGCCGGAGATTCCACGGTGATCTACGCCACCACAGAGCCCGGCGAGGCTTTGTTGCTGGGCGGCTATACGGCCGTGCTGGACGGCGGCGAACTGCTGCAATACGGCCCTACTTCCGAGGTGTTTCACAAGCCAGCTTCGTTGCGGGTTGCGCGCGCGTTCAGCGATCCTCCGATGAACCTGATGGGCGCGATGGTTGTGGCCGACGGCGTGCAGCTGGATGGCGGGCCCCTGCTCGCGCTGAATGCAGTGGCTCCGTCCAAGAGCAAATTGACCGTGGGGTTGCGTGCCAGTGCGCTTCGGGTCAGCGAAAGACCGGGCGATATCGCCTTGCCCGGCAAGGTCGAGCTGACCGAGATCTCCGGTTCCGACACCTTTGTGCATGTGCACACGCTGGTTGGCGAACTGGTGGCACAACTCACCGGGGTGCATTACTTTGAGCTCGGAGCACTTGTGACGGTCTATTTCCATCCCTCCCAGGTCTATCTGTTTGACGCTGAAGGCATGCTGCTGCTGGCGCCGGTGCGCGGAGGGGGGCACTGACATGGCACGTATTGAACTGGACCTGGCCCACGCCTATAAGCGCAACCCCGAGCAGGACAGCGATTACGCGTTGCTACCGCTGAAGATGACGTTTGATGACGGGGGCGCCTACGCCCTGCTGGGGCCGTCCGGCTGCGGAAAGACAACCTTGCTCAACATCATGTCGGGCCTGGTCACGCCATCACGGGGCAATGTGCTGTTTGACGGTCGGGATGTAACCCAAGCCTCCCCGCAGCAGCGCAATATTGCACAGGTGTTCCAGTTTCCGGTGATCTACGACACCATGACCGTGGCGGAGAATCTTGCCTTTCCGCTGCGCAATCGCAAGCTGCCCGCGTCGCAGATTGCCAAACGCGTGGGCGAAATTGCCGAAATGCTGGAGCTCAGCGGGCAATTGAACCAGCGGGCAGCAGGACTCGCAGCAGACGCCAAGCAAAAGATTTCACTGGGTCGCGGATTGGTGCGCCCGGACGTTTCGGCGGTGCTGTTTGACGAGCCACTGACCGTCATCGATCCCCACTTGAAGTGGAAACTGCGCCGCAAGCTCAAGCAAATCCACCGCGAACTCAAGCTGACGCTCATTTATGTCACGCATGACCAGGTGGAGGCACTCACCTTTGCAGATCAGGTCGTCGTGATGACGCGCGGACGCGCCGTACAAGTGGGCTCGCCGGCGGACCTGTTCGAGCGGCCCAGCCACACCTTTGTCGGCAATTTCATTGGATCTCCGGGCATGAATTTCCTGAGTGGCAAAGTGGACCACGAAGGCATGCACCTGGCGGGGGCGACGTTCGCCTTGCCCGCCGGACGGGTTTTGCCCGCTGGAGACATGAAACTGGGGATACGCCCGGAATACGTGTCCCTGGTGCCGGCGCAAACGGCGGGTGCACTGCAGATGGCGGTTTCCCAGGTTCAGGATGTAGGGACCCACGTGATCCTGAGTGCCCATCGCGACGGGTGCAACCTGAAGGCGCGCCTGTCGCCCGATGCTGCCCAATTGTCTGCAGGTGACGCCGTCTGGCTGAAGGTGATGGGCGAGCACACCTGCTTCTACAAGAACGAGGAGATCGTGCCATGAGCGCCATCATCAAACCGGTGAACCAGAAAGCCTGGTTCCTGATTTTGCCCATGTTGGTCTGTGTGGCCTTCTCCGCCATCGTGCCCCTGATGGTCGTGGTCAATTACTCGGTCCAGGACATCATTTCACCCGAGCGGCGCGTGTTTGTCGGAACCGAATGGTTTGCCGCGATCATGCGCGACGAAGAGTTGCATGGCGCTTTGCTGCGCCAGATCAGCTATTCGTTTGCCGTGCTGGCCGTAGAGCTGCCCTTGGGCATTTTGTTGGCGCTGTCGATGCCCGCGCAGGGCTGGAAGTCGTCGGCCGCGTTGGTGATCGTGTCGCTGTCGCTGCTCATCCCCTGGAACGTGGTGGGCACCATCTGGCAGATTTTTGGCCGCACCGACATTGGCCTCATGGGCGCCGCGTTGCAGGGTATGGGCATTGAATACAGCTACACGGGCAATGCAGCCCACGCTTGGCTGACCGTGCTGTTGATGGACGTGTGGCACTGGACACCGCTGGTGGCCTTGTTGGGTTATGCGGGGCTGCGTTCCATCCCCGACGCCTACTACCAGGCAGCCAGCATTGACGGGGCCAGCAAGCTCGATGTGTTCCGTTATGTACAACTGCCCAAGATGCGTGGTGTGTTGATGATCGCGGTGCTGCTGCGTTTCATGGACAGTTTCATGATCTATACCGAGCCCTTTGTGCTCACCGGTGGCGGCCCAGGCAACTCCACCACCTTCCTGTCGCAGTTCCTCACGCAAAAGGCCGTGGGCCAGTTTGACCTGGGGCCAGCCGCTGCGTTCTCGCTGATCTATTTCCTGATCATCTTGTTGATGTGCTTTATTTTGTACAACTGGATGCAGCGCGTTGGCACCCAGGCTAAGGAGGGTGGCCATGACTAGCCCTAAGTTCCAGAAACGCTCGCTCTTCATGCTGGCGTACATCGTGTTTGCGCTGTTGCCCATCTACTGGATGGTCAACATGTCGTTCAAGACGAACAACGAAATCCTCGCAGGTTTCACGCTGTTCCCGGACCACTTCACCTGGAACAACTACAAGACCATCCTGACCGACCCGGCTTGGTACTCGGGCTACATCAACAGTCTGATCTATGTGGGTATCAACACGGTCATCTCCCTGACCGTGGCCCTGCCGGCCGCCTATGCGTTTTCGCGCTACAGCTTTCTGGGCGACAAACATGTATTTTTCTGGCTGCTGACCAACCGCATGACGCCCCCCGCGGTGTTTCTGCTGCCGTTCTTTCAGCTTTACACCTCGGTCGGGCTGATGGACACCCACATTGCGGTGGCGCTGGTGCACCTGCTGTTCAACGTGCCGCTGGCGGTATGGATACTGGAAGGCTTCATGAGCGGCATCCCGCGTGAGATTGACGAGACTGCCTACATCGACGGCTACTCTTTCCCGCGCTTCTTCATCCGTATCTTCATCCCGCTGATCAAGGCCGGTGTAGGCGTGGCTGCGTTCTTCTGCTTCATGTTCAGTTGGGTCGAGCTGCTGCTGGCCCGCACGCTGACCAGCGTGAATGCCAAACCGATTGCCGCGACCATGACCCGCACGGTGTCGGCCTCGGGCATGGACTGGGCCACGCTGGCCGCGGCGGGAGTGTTGACCATCGTGCCGGGTGCCATCGTCATCTGGTTTGTTCGCAACTACATCGCGAAGGGTTTCGCGATGGGCCGAGTTTGAGAGGAGCGCACGATGTTTGATTGGATGGCCTGGACCACGCCGGTCGCCGTATTTTTCTGCTGCATTCTGGTGATGCTGGTGGGCATGACCGTGTGGGAGATCAAATCGCCCACGCTGTCACGCAAGGGTTTTCTGCCCATGGAGACCACCCGGGGTGACCGCCTGTTTGTCGGGCTGCTGAGCGCGGCGTATGTGAATCTGGCATTTGTCGGCATCAGCGGGCGCCTGACCGAGTGGATGGGGCTGGAATCCGAGCCTTCGATCTGGATCAGTTTTGTGCTTTCCATGGCCCTGCTGGGACTGGTGATGCGCAAGGGCTGACCCCTACAAGTTTCAAGGTTCGGCTTATATCCCCTGGGGCCGCGCCATTCTTCCAAAACAGGGGCTCATCAGACCGAGGAGATTGACGATGAAATTGAAGTATTCCGTATTGGCTGTCGCCATGGCTTGCGCCGTGGGTAGCCAGGCCTGGGCCGACGAAGCGGCGGCCAAGAAGTGGATTGATAGCGAGTTTCAGCCATCCACCTTGAGCAAGGCACAACAAGCCGCTGAGATGAAGTGGTTTATTGACGCCGCCAAAAAGCTGCAAGACAAGGGCGTGAAGGAAATTTCGGTGGTGTCGGAGACAATTACGACCCACGAGTACGAATCCAAGACATTGGCCAAGGCCTTTGAAGAAATCACCGGTATCAAGGTCAAGCACGACCTGATCGGTGAAGGTGATGTGGTCGAAAAACTGCAGACTTCCATGCAATCCGGCAAGTCCATTTATGACGGCTGGATCACGGATTCCGACCTGATTGGTACCCACTACCGCTACGGCAAGATCATGAACCTGACCGATTACATGGCAGGTTCCGGCAAAGAGTGGACCAACCCGGGTCTGGATCTCAAGGATTTCATCGGCACCAGCTTCACCACCGGCCCGGACAAAAAGCTGTACCAGCTGCCTGACCAACAATTTGCCAACCTGTACTGGTTCCGCGCGGATTTGTTCGAGAAGCCCGAACTCAAAGCCAAGTTCAAGGCCAAGTATGGCTACGACCTTGGCGTGCCCCTGAACTGGAGCGCCTATGAAGACATCGCCGCCTTCTTCAGCGAAGACGTGAAGACCATCGACGGCAAGCCGATTTATGGCCACATGGACTACGGCAAGAAAGATCCATCGCTGGGCTGGCGCTTCACCGACGCCTGGTTGTCCATGGCCGGTACGGCTGACGTGGGCATTCCCAACGGCAAGCCTGTGGACGAGTGGGGCATCCGCGCCTCGGCCGATGGCTGCACACCGCAAGGTGCCTCCGTGTCCCGTGGTGGGGCGACCAATTCACCCGCTGCCGTGTACGCGCTGACCAAGTACATCGACTGGATGAAGAAGTACTCGCCCAAGGAAGCCATCGGCATGACCTTTGGCGAAGCCGGCCCTGTGCCTGCGCAAGGTCAGATCGCCCAGCAGATCTTCTGGTACACCGCTTTCACTGCCGACATGATCAAGCCCGGCCTGCCCGTGGTAAACGCCGATGGCACGCCCAAGTGGCGCATGGCCCCTGGTCCCAACGGCCCGTACTGGAAGCAAGGCATGCAGAACGGCTACCAGGACGTGGGGTCGTGGACCTTCTTCAAGGACCATGACGCCAACAAGGTTGCGGCTGCCTGGTTGTACGCCCAGTTCGTGACTGCCAAGACCACGTCGCTGAAGAAGACCACTGTAGGCCTGACGCCTATCCGCGAGTCCGACATCCAGTCCAAGGCCATGACTGACATGGCACCCAAGTTGGGTGGCCTGGTGGAGTTCTACCGCAGTCCTGCGCGCGTGGCATGGACCCCCACCGGCACCAACGTGCCCGACTACCCTAAGCTGGCCCAGCTGTGGTGGAAAAACGTGGCCGTGGCAGTGACAGGTGAGAAGACCCCTCAAGCCGCCATGGACAACTTGGCCGAAGAGATGGACGCCGTGATGGGCCGCTTGGAGCGCTCCGGCATGGCCGTGTGCCCACCTAAGCTCAATGCCAAGAGCAGCCCTGACAAGTGGCTGAGCGATAAGGGTGCACCTTGGAAGAAGCTGGCCAACGAAAAGCCAAAGGGCGAAACCATTGCCTATGACACGCTGCTCAACGCGTGGAAGAACGGCAAAGTGCGTTAATTGCCTGTTGGGCTAGCGCAATGCTCCAAAGATCGGCCGTGTGAGCGCATCTGCCGCACGGCCCTTTTTTCTAACCTCACTTCCATGGCCACCACGATGCAGCCCCAACTCACACGGCGCGATAAACTGATCTTCCGACTGGCGCAAGATCAGGTATACGACATCGCCATTGTGGGCGGCGGTGCGACGGGACTGGGGCTGGCATTGGATGCTGCTGCACGCGGATTCTCGGTTGTATTGGTCGAATCACACGACTTCGCCAAAGGCACGTCCTCGCGGGCTACCAAGCTGGTGCATGGAGGCGTGCGCTATCTGGCGCAGGGCAATATTTCTTTGGTGCGCGAAGCGCTATACGAACGCACCACCCTGTTGAACAATGCACCCCATCTGGCGCAGCCCTTGCCATTCGTCATGCCGTCCTACCAGTGGTGGGAAACCCCGTTTTATGGCATTGGCCTCAAGATGTACGACGCACTTGCGGGCAGTGCAGGCCTGGGGAAGACCGAATTCCTGAACAGAGACGAAACCTTGGCCCTGTTGCCCGAAGTGCAGGTGCAGGGCCTCAAGGGCGGCGTCAAGTACTGGGACGGGCAATTCAATGATGCCCGCCTGGCGCTGGCCCTGGCTCGCACCGCCATGTCTCGCGGTGCGTTGCTGGTCAACTATTGCCGCGCTGACGAACTCCTGTATGAGGAGGGAAAGATATCAGGACTGGTTTGCGAAGACACGCAGACCGGAAAACGCTACCCCATCCGGTCCCGTTGTGTTGTCAATGCCGCGGGTGTATGGGTGGACGAGCTGCGCCAGAAGGATGGAATGGCCAGCGGCGCCAACGCGACACGACCCACCAGGCCCATGGTCGCACCGAGCCAGGGCGTGCACATTGTCGTGGACCGGGAATTTTTGGGGGGTGATGTCGCGCTGATGGTGCCAAAGACCGCCGATGGGCGTGTCCTCTTCGCGGTGCCGTGGCTTGGCAAGGTGATTCTGGGTACTACCGACACGCCGCGCCATGACCTGGCACGTGAGCCTCTGCCTTTCAAAGAAGAGGTCGATTTCATACTGAATGAATCGGCGCGATATCTGCGGCGTGCGCCGACCCGCGCTGACGTCAAAAGCGTCTGGGTGGGACTGCGTCCACTGGTCAAGCCACAAGACGATGATGGGGACAACACCAAAGGCATCAGCCGGGAGCACACCGTGCTGGTAAGTCGCAGCGGCCTGGTCACGGTGACGGGCGGGAAATGGACCACCTACCGCGCGATGGCAGAGGATGTTCTGGACGCCTGCGCGGCGAAGTCCCTTCTGGAACATCGCCAAAAGGGGGTGACCACCCATTTGAAGCTGGTAGGCGCTGGTATGGCCGATGCGCACCCACGTTCCATCTGTTTGCCTCCCGGTATGCACTCTTACGGAGATGAGCAGGCGGCGGTGTTAAGCATGCCGGGAGCGCACACTACTTTGTGTGACGGACTGACCGAAGGCATGGTGCGATTTGCCGCCCGGTATGAGTACGCCCTCAAGGTGGAAGACGTCCTGGCGCGCCGCTCCAGACTTTTGTTTCTGGACGCACGGTTGGCCGGTTCACTGGCAGAGCAGGTCGGCGAAATCCTGTTGCAGGAAACCGGGCTTGACCCTGAGGTCCACGCATTCGTGGAGTTGTCCCGGCACTACTTGTTCCTGCCGACGTAGCGAACCTTTTTTGTTGACTTGCATCAAGTTATGGGCTATTTTGGGGGCGTAGCTCAGGCGTTTGGCGCAAGATACAGCCTTTGCCGTTCGGTGCCTTTAGGTCACCAGTGTTAAAGGCTTCTACGGATTCGCACACATGAATAACCTCAAAATCTCCACCCGACTGCTCCTGCTCCTGAGCGTCTTCTCGGTGCTTCTGGTGTGCATCGGGGGGCTGGGCCTGATGGGCATCGTGAAGACCAATGCGGCGATGCACAGTGTGTATGAGGACCGCACCTTGCCCATGGGCAATTTGTCCGACATCCAGCGGATGTTCATGCTCAACCGGCAACTCATTTCTGACTCGCTGCTTGATCCGACGGTGGAGACCTACGACCGCAATAGCGCCAGTATTGAGGCCAATATTGCAGAGATTGGCAAGCAGTGGGATGCCTACATGGCGGCTGACCTGTCTGCCGAAGAGAGGGGCCTGGCCAAGGTGTTTCTCGAGACCCGCACCGCCTATGTGCAAAAGGGGCTTCGGCCCGCCATTGCAGCGCTCAAGGCCAATGACTGGGCCGAAACCTCGCGCATCAGTGTCGAGGTGGTGGGCCCTCTGTACAACAAGCTGCGCACCGACATGGCACCGCTGATGAAGCTGCAGGTTGCCGAGGCCAAGAAAGAATACGACGGCGCCGTCGCCCGCTTTGAGACCATTCGCCTGGTGTCAATTTTCTCCATCGTCGTCGGCCTGGTCGTGGCGTGGCTGTTCGGACTGGCGCTGATTCGCAATCTGTCCAAATCCCTCGGCAGCGCAGTGGACGTGGCACATGGTGTGGCGCAGGGCGACCTGACGCAAAACATCCAGAGCGAAGGCAAGGACGAAGTGGCCCAGTTGATGACGGCATTGGCGGCCATGACCCAGTCTCTGGTCAAGGTAGTCTCCAGTGTGCGCCAGGGCTCCGAGGGCGTGGCCACGGCCAGCGCCGAGATCGCCCAGGGCAACAACGACCTGTCGGCCCGCACCGAACAACAGGCCAGTGCGTTGGAACAAACGGCAGCGTCCATGGAAGAGCTCAGCTCCACGGTCAAACAGAACGCGGACAGCGCCCGCACGGCGAACCAGCTTGCCGTGAACGCTTCCAGCGTTGCGGTCCAAGGCGGCGACGTGGTGGGCCAGGTGGTCGAGACCATGCGTGATATCAATACCTCGTCACGCAAGATATCCGACATCATCCAGGTGATCGACGGCATCGCCTTCCAGACCAATATCCTCGCCTTGAATGCGGCGGTTGAAGCGGCCCGTGCGGGCGAACAAGGCCGCGGCTTTGCGGTGGTGGCCAGCGAAGTACGTTCTTTGGCGGGTCGCTCCGCGGAGGCCGCCAAGGAAATCAAGACACTGATCAATGCCAGTGTCGAAAAGGTCGAACACGGAACCACGCTGGTCGACCAGGCAGGTGCCACCATGACCGAGGTGGTGACCAGCATCCAGAGGGTGACCGACATCATGGGCGAGATCAGCGCCGCCAGCAATGAGCAGGCTTTGGGTGTGGCCCAGGTCGGCGCGGCAGTCACGCAAATGGACCAGACCACCCAACAGAATGCTGCCCTGGTCGAAGAGATGGCCGCAGCGGCCGGCAGCCTCAAGAGTCAGGCGCAGGAACTGGTGCAGACCGTGGCGGTGTTCAAGCTGTCCGGCCACGCGACGCAAAATCGCCAGGCACCGCGCATGGCGCGCACAGCAGCACCGACGCAGAGAGTGGCGCCAAGAGTGGCCCCGGCAGCGGTGCAGCCTCCCAAGGCATTGAAGCCAAACGCGGCGCCGACACCGGCCAAGCGCCTTGCGCCGCCGGCCAAACCCGCAGGCAGTGCGGCCGCCACATCCGACGACGACTGGGAAACCTTCTGACGGTCAGTTGCGTGCGTGGCTGATCTGCAGGCTGTCCACGCCTTCGACCTCACGCAATTTGCGCGACAGTTCAAACAGGGAGTTCGGCTCGGGGCGGCTCTTCAGCGCCACCATCACAAAGTTCCACTGCGTGGCGTGCTGGCTGGCGGAAATGCTGAGCGAGCCCTCTGCCACCATATAGCCCCATTCAAGGATGGTGCGTTTCAGTTCAACTTCCTTGGGCTCGACGCCCGGCAGGAAACCCATGACGACACCCATGGCGCGTCGCGATGGCAGGCGCACCTCCAGCTTGGGAACCCACATCATCAATACCAGCAGCAACAGGGTCAGCAGGATCGCGGCGCCGAAAAAGCCGACACCCACCAGCACGCCAATGGCGCTCGATGCCCAGATGGACGCCGCCGTGGTTAGGCCGCTGATGTTGAGGCCCTCCTTCATGATGACCCCGGCGCCCAGGAAGCCGACGCCCGTCACAATGCCCTGAATCACCCGTGATGGGTCGATCGGTAGCGCCGAGGGGCTGCTGCCACCCCACCAAAAACCGGGGTAGCCGCAGAACACAGTCAAGGCGGCAGATGCCATGCAGACAATGCCATAGGTGCGCATGCCGGCTGCACGCCCATGGTAGGTGCGCTCATAGCCCAGCAGCAGGCCCAGTGCCAACGCGCCGGCCAGGTTGAAGAACACCAGCAGGTTGACTTCGACCATGGGCTGGGACCAAAAAGACGCGAGGTAAGACGGGTTCAGCGAAATCATCGCATTGCTCCAGGTAAGTAGCTATCAATAGTAGAGCAAAAGCGTGGGCTTGCGGAACTTCATGTAGACGCCGGCGCGCACTACACTTGCCGTTGAATCTTTGCCCGAACGCTTGCCTGATCAGGACTCCAGACATGATGCAGCCTTCCCGGCCCGTGGTACTCGTTGTGGATGACGGACCCAAGAACATCAAACTGATGGAAGGCATTCTGGTGCCTGCTGGCTATAGCGTCATTTCGGCTGACAACGGCGTGATGGCCCTGCAAATGGCACAGTCCGCAATGCCGGACCTGATTCTGCTCGATGTCATGATGCCCGGAATGGATGGTTTTGCGGTGTGCCAGCAACTCAAAGACAACGAAAAGACCCGCCATCTTCCAGTCATCTTTGTCACGGCCCGCGACGATATGGAAGCCGAAACGCGGTGCTTTGCGCTTGGCGCGGTGGATTTCATCGCCAAGCCGGTGAACATGCCGGTGGTACTGGCCCGCGTCAAAATGCACCTGGCGATGGAGCGTCAGCGCCGCGGCTTGGAGGGAATGTTTGAGGATGTGATCGAGTTCGCACCGGATGCCTTCGTGCTTTGCGACAACCAAGGTATGGTTCGTCGCATCAATCGCCGGGCCGAGCAGTTGTTTGGCTACAGCCGCCAAGACCTGGTTGGGCGCTCGGTTGCCGTGCTGATGCCGCTGCGTTTGACCACAGGCTCCAGCCTGGTCTGTCTGCGCCGTGACGGCAGCGAATTCCCTGCCGACATCAATGTGAGCCCCCTGGAGACGCACCAGGGAAGCCTGGTGATGGCCGTCGTGCGGGATGTGACCGATCGCCAGAAGGCGGAGCGGTCACTGGCTGACTCGCGCACGCAGCTGCGCCAGCTGGTGACACAGAACGAGGCGGTGCGCGAAATGGAGCGCAAACACCTTGCCCGCGAAGTCCACGATGAACTCGGGCAGTTGCTCACCGGGTTGCGTATGGAAATGTCCCTTCTGGAGATGCGCTTTGGCGCCCAAAATCCTGGGCTGGCTGACAAGGTTCAGGGCATGAAATCTCTGCTGGACCGTGCGATTCAGGGGGTGCGCCATGTGGTCACCAACTTGCGGCCCACTGCGCTGGACATGGGCCTGATTGCAGCGCTGCAAAGCGTTTGCACGGAGTTTACGCAGCGCACCGGCATTGCCTGTGTGTTCCACACCGTTGAGCAGGTGGTTGATCTGGACGAGGCACGTGCCGTGGTGGTGTTTCGCATCGTGCAGGAGTCGCTCACCAATGTCGCCCGCCATGCTTGCGCGAGCCATGTCAGCGTGACGCTGGGGCGCGTCGGCAACGCGCTTGGTGTGGAAGTTCGAGATGACGGTCGGGGATTTGCTCCAGATGTAGCCGCCGCAGTCACATCCTTTGGGTTGCTGGGCATGCGTGAACGCGCGCACGGCTTGGGGGGGCGCATCGACATCATCAGTTCCCCTGGAAAAGGCGCGGTGGTAGGACTGACCATTCCGTTTGACACTACGGCTGGACGGAGCGAACCATGATCAAGCTGCTGATTGCCGAAGACCATGCCATCGTGCGCAACGGCCTGAAGAAGATCTTTATGCACATGCCAGAAATCGTCGTCGCAGGCGAGGCGGTCAACGGCGCCGAGGTCCTGGAGCGCTTGCAGCAGGACACCTTTGACGTTCTGCTGACCGACCTCAACATGCCCGGTATCAGTGGGGCCGAGTTGATTGTGCGGGTGAAGGCCCGGCATCCCGACTTGCCCATTCTGGTGTTGAGCATGCACAACGAGCCGCACGTGGTGGCAGGTGTGCTGAAGGCCGGTGCAGACGGCTACATCACCAAGGACTGCGAGCCCGATGTTCTGTTGACAGCCATTCGCAAGGTGGCGGCCCACGAGCGGTATGTGGCCCCTGATTTGGCCGAGAGAATGGTGTTTGCTGCTCACCTTGGTGCCGGGGCTCCAGCGCAGACCCCGCTATCGCAACGCGAATTGCAGGTGTTGCGGCTGCTCACTGCGGGGCACAGTGTCAATGCGATTGCCATGCAGCTCCACATCAGCAACAAGACCGTCAGCACCCACAAGATGCGCTTGATGGAAAAGCTCAACCTCTCCAGCATGGCAGCGTTGATGCAGTACGCCATGCAGCACGGCCTTTTTGATTCGGATGCTACTGAATAGATAGCAGGATATTCAATATTCACGAGGGCTAGAGGTCAATTTGCCTGTGAACCCCCAGCGCTAAAGAGCTGCCTCCCAGCCTTGCGGGGTGATCCTTTGTCAGGATTTCCTGACAGCACGAATCAGCAACGCCCTATGGCGCCGAGCGCGCCAACTGTGCACCATCTTCCCAGGCACACGACCGGACCGGATTGCGTGGGCCGTAAATGGGGAAGCCTATGAACCATCTGTTATCAAGCGACAGCCCTGCGGCCATGCCACCGGCCTCCACCATTGACCCAGGTTTGACCAGCATCCGCGAATTCCTGGCCTTCAAGCTCGCAGACGAGGAATACGGCATCGACATCCTGCGCGTGCAGGAAATCCGCTCGTTTGAACGCCCCACCCGCATGGCCAACGCCCCGGCGTACATCCTGGGTGTGGTCAACCTTCGCGGCGTCATCGTGCCGATTGTGGACATGCGCATCAAGTTCAACCTGAGTCAGATCAGCTATGACACGTTCACGGTGGTGATCGTGCTCAACATTGGAAAGCAGGTGGTGGGCATGGTGGTCGATGGCGTATCGGATGTGATCAGCTTGACGCCCGACCAGTTGCGCCCGGTGCCCGACTTCTCATCGGCCATCGCAAGCGACCACGTCATGGCCATTGGCTCGCTGGAAAACCGCATGCTGATCCTGCTGGATATCGAAAAGCTCATGTCCAGCGCCGACATGGGGCTCATTTCTGCAACTGTTCAATAAACCACTCAAGGAGAAAACGAGATGAATAGTATGACGGTGCGCGCCAAACTGGCATGGGCATTTGGTGGTCTTTCGTTCATGGTTTTGCTGATTGCAGGACTTGCGGTGAAAACGCTTGGGGATGCGAACGAACGGTTCGAGGGCTATGTCAATGGCATCAACGCGCGAGCTAACACGGCCCACCTCGTGCGAGAGGCCATTGATTTGCGTGCCATCGCGGCGCGCAATCTGGTGCTGGTCACCAAGCCCGAAGATGTTGCCGTCGAGAAAGACGTTGTAACCAAAGCCCATGCAGACGTTGGAGCCCACCTGACCAAGCTGAAAAAGCTGACTGAGGAAAAGAGCACGACAGAGGAGGCTCGGCGCATGATTGGAGAGATCGACAAAATCGAGCAGGCCTATGCACCAGTGGCCCTTGGAATTGTCAACCTCGCGCTGAACAAGCAAAACGAGGAAGCCATTGCCAAGATGAACAACGAATGCCGCCCATTGCTGGCATCCCTGGTCAAGGTATCGATTGAATTCTCAAACTACACCAGCGGGCGCGCTGCCAAACTGGTAGAGGTTGCCGCAGCCGACTACGCCGCGCAAAGGAATTACCTGATCTCTGGATGCCTCCTTGCGCTTGTTGCGGCAGTGGTTGCAGGTGTATTTATCACCCGCAGCCTGACGCAGGCACTCGGTGCGGAACCTTCCGAATTGAGCGATGCGGCCAGCCGCGTGGCAGATGGCGATTTGACGACACGGCTTCAGGTGCGCAGCGGTGACACCACCAGCGTGATGGCCGCCATGGACCGCATGCAAACCTCGCTCACGCGAGTGGTTGCAACGGTGCGCCAAGGCTCGGAATCCGTGTCCACGGCCAGTGCCGAAATTGCTCAAGGCAACCAGGACCTCAGCGCCCGCACCGAGAGCCAGGCCAGTGCACTGGAAGAAACCGCAGCCTCCATGGAGGAACTTAGTTCCACAGTCAAGCAAAACGCCGACAACGCCAAGCAGGCAAATCAACTGGCCCAGAGCGCCAGCACCGTTGCGGTCAAGGGTGGGGAAGTGGTGGCCCAAGTCGTTGAGACCATGAAAGGCATCAACGATTCCTCGAAGAAGATCAGCGACATCATCAGCGTGATCGACGGCATTGCCTTCCAGACCAACATTCTGGCCCTGAACGCCGCAGTGGAAGCCGCGCGGGCCGGTGAGCAGGGCAGGGGTTTTGCCGTGGTGGCATCCGAAGTGCGCAGTTTGGCTGGTCGCTCGGCTGACGCCGCCAAGGAAATCAAGAGCCTGATTAACGCCAGCGTGGAGCGGGTCGAACAAGGCACGGCTTTGGTTGATCAGGCTGGAGCCACGATGACCGAGGTGGTGGGCTCGATCCGTCGTGTGACGGACCTCATGGGCGAGATCAGCGCAGCAAGTTCCGAGCAGAGTGCCGGAGTTGCGCAAGTGGGCGAGGCTGTGACGCAGATGGATCAGGCCACGCAGCAAAATGCCGCGCTGGTGGAGGAAATGGCCGCCGCTGCCAGCAGCCTCAAGTCACAGGCACAGGATTTGGTCGGCACGGTGGCCGTGTTCAAGCTGGGAGGCCACATTGCAACCCATGTAGGCACGCCAGTCGCGGCGCCTGTTTCCGTGCGCGCACCACAGAGTGCATCCAAAGCACACAAGAGTGTAGAGCGGCGTGCAGTGCCTCCCCCTGCGAAACCTGCCACACGCCCTGCCGCCCCCAAAGCCATCGCCCACGCCGCCCCTTCATCTGGTGGAAACAGCGATTGGGAGTCTTTCTAAGCTCGAGCATCTATTTGCATGTGTAGTTTGCTATCAAGAAATAGCGCATTCCCACACGCTGTTTAAGGAAAACCACCATGCGAACCAATCTGCCAGTCTCCCAGCGCGAATACCAGTTCCCTGGAAATGAAACGCTGCTGTCAACCACCGACACGTCCAGCCACATAGGTTACGCCAATGCAGCGTTTGTCCGCACCAGTGGATACACGATTGACGAACTGCTGGGACAGCCGCACAACATGGTGCGCCACCCCGACATGCCCGTCGAAGCCTTTGTCGACATGTGGCGCAGTCTCAAAGAAGGGCTGTCCTGGCGGGCCTTGGTGAAGAATCGCCGCAAGGACGGTGACCACTACTGGGTGTGCGCCAACGCGGCACCCATGCGCCGCAATGGCCAGATCACCGGTTACCTGTCGGTGCGCACCAAACCGGCTCGCGCCGAGGTCGAGGCCACAGAAAAGCTCTATGCCCGCTTCAAAGACGGGCGTGCCAATGGCACTGCGTTCCACCGCGGGCTGGTGGTCCGCACCGGCCTGATGGCCTGGACCAGCGCATTGCAGGTGCTGCCGGCGGCCTGGCGCGTACGCCTGCCGCTGCTGGGTGTGGGCGTGGCGCTGCAAGTGGCCTTGGCGCTGTCGGGCCTTGGCGGCCCCGCACTGATCGCCATGGGTGCCGGGACGGCAACTCTCTTGCTGCTGGCAGACTGGTTTATTGAGGCCCAACTCAGTTCTCCTTTGCGCAAAATCCTGTGCGTGGCGCAGCAGGTTGCCAGCGGGGAAGCGGCCGAAGAGCTGGGTTTTGACCGTTGTGACGAGATTGGCCTGATTGCCCGTGCCATCAACCAGTCCGGCCTGAACCTGCAATCCTTGGTGGCCGACGTGCACGAGCAGGCTTCCGGCGTGCAAACGGCCAGCATGGAGATTGCGAGTGCCACCAATGACCTGGCCAGCCGCACCGAGCAAACGGCGTCCAATCTGGAGCAGACCGCTGCGGCCATGGAGCAGCAGACCGCCTCCGTGCGCCAAAACTCCGACACCGCCCAGCAAGCCAGTCAGGTGGCCCAGGCGGCAACGCACGTGGCGACCCAGGGCAGTGCTGCCATGGGCAACGTCGAGTCCACCATGGCGTTGATCTCGGCGTCCAGCAAGAAGATCGCCGACATCATCGGCGTAATCGACGGTATTGCCTTCCAGACCAATATCCTGGCGCTCAACGCAGCGGTGGAGGCCGCCCGCGCTGGCGAACAGGGGCGCGGCTTTGCGGTGGTGGCCAGCGAAGTGCGCAGCCTGGCCGGGCGTTCGGCCGCAGCGGCCAAAGAGATCAAGGGCCTGATCGACACCTCGGTTGCCAACGTGGAGAGCGGCTCGCGCCTGGTGGCCCAAGCCGGGCACACCATGGCCGACGTGGTCCAGCAGGTCAGCCGGGTCAACGACCTGATGACCGAGATCACCACGGCCTCCAAGGAGCAGTCGTTGGGTATCTCGCAGGTGGGCCAGGCCGTCGCGCAGTTGGACGAAATGACGCAGCAAAACGCCGCCATGGTGGAACAGAGCAGCGCCTCGGCCATTAGCATGGGGGAGCAGGCACAGCGTCTGGTGGCTGCTGTCCAGGTGTTCTCGGTCTAGGCTGGCACTGTCATATCTGCGCACCCATGATGCCATGAGCCCTACCTCCAAATACCGGGTGTTGGTCGTGGATGACCTGGCAGAAAACATCCGCTTGATGCGGGCCGTCCTGAAGCCGGCTGGCTATGACGTGCTGTCCGCCATGGACGGTGAATCGGCTCTGCGGATGGCGCAGGAGTCTGCTCCCGACCTGATACTGCTCGATGTGATGATGCCCGGGCTCGATGGGTATGCGGTGTGTAGCCGCCTCAAGGAGAGCGAGGCCACCCGCAGCATCCCGGTGATCTTTGTGACGGCGGTGGACGACACCGAGGCCGAAACCCGAGGCTTTGCGCTCGGTGCCGCCGACTTCATCACCAAACCCATCAAATTGCCGGTGGTGTTGGCACGCGTCAAGACCCATCTTGCCTTGTATGAACAGCACCGTAACCTGGAGGTCATGTTTCGCGATGTGACGGAATTTGCGCCCGACGCGCTGTTCCTGTCGGACGCCACAGGCCGTATCGTGCGGATCAACGCACAGGCTGAGGACCTATCGGGCTACCGGCGTGAAGAGCTGATCGGGCAAGTGATTGAAGTGTTGCTGCCCGAGCGGTTTCGCGTCGGGCACCCTGCGATGCGCAAGCGCTTCGCTGCCTCGCCCGTGCCCCGGCGCATGGGGGCCGGACCGGCGGTCTGGTTGTTGCGAAAGGACGGCAGTGAATGCGAAGTGGAGGTGTCGCTGAGCCGCATGCAAACCAGCCACGGCCTGTTGTTTGTCAGTGCCATGCGCGACATCTCGGACCGCCGCCGCCATGAGCAGCAGTTGGTCAGCCAGAACAACCTCCTGCAAGCCATCATCCAGAGCTTTCCTGGTGGCGTCTCGGTGGTCGATGCAGACCTTCGCCTGGTGGCCCACAACGCGCTGTTCCCGCAAATGATGGACTTCCCACCCGAACTGATGGCCAAGCCGGACCTGCGTTACGAAGACTTTCTGCGCTTCAACGCCCAGCGCGGCGAGTATGGCCCGGGTGACCCCGAGCAGCAGGTGGTGGCGGCGGTGGCGCGTGCCCGTACCTTCCAGCCGCACATGTTTGAGCGGGTGCGGCCCAACGGGCTGGCGCTGGAGATCCGTGGCATGCCACTGCCCGATGGGGGCTTCGTCTCGGTCTACATGGATACTACGCAGCGCCGCCATGCCGACGAGCAACTGCGCATCGCCGCAGCTGCGTTTGAATCGTTGGAGGGCACCGTGGTGACCGACGCCAACAGCGTGATCCTGCGCGTCAATCGGGCGTTTTGCCAGATCACCGGGTACACCGCCGAAGAACTGGTGGGCCAGAAACCCAGCATTCTCAAATCCGACCGGCACCCGCCGGAGTTCTTTCGCGACATGTGGGACACCATTCAGCGCACGGGAGGCTGGCAGGGTGAAATCTGGGACCGCCGAAAGAATGGCGAAATCTATCCGACCTGGCACACGATTTCCGCTGTGCGGGGTGAAGACGGTGGCGTGACCCATTACGTTGGCTCGCAATACGATATTACCGAGCGCAAGAGGGCAGAGGAAAAAATCAACGAGCTGGCCTTTTTTGACCCGCTCACAGGCCTGCCGAACCGCACCCTGCTGTTGGACCGGCTCAAGCAGGCCATGACCACCACGGCGCGCAACGATCACTACAGCGCGCTGCTGTTCATTGACCTGGACAATTTCAAGAACCTGAACGATACGCAGGGCCACGACGTGGGCGATTTGCTGCTCAAGCAAGTGGCGCAGCGTCTGACCCAGTGCGTGCGTGAGGGCGACACGGTGTCCCGCGTCGGGGGAGACGAGTTCGTGGTGGTGTTGGCCAGTCTGAGCACCAGCGAGGTGGAGGCCGCCAGCGACACCGAAGCGGTTGCCATCAAGATCATCGCCACTTTGAACCAGGTCTATCGGTTCGGTGGGGCAGCCCACCACAGTACGGCCAGCCTCGGTGCGACCCTGTTCAAAGGCACCCAGACGTCGATCGATGACCTGGTCAAGCAGACCGATCTGACCATGTACAAGGCCAAGGCGAGCGGGCGCAACACGTTCCGCTTTTTTGACCCGGCCATGGAGACTGCGCTCAAGGACCGCGCCGACCTGGAGGCGGACCTGCGCCGCGCACTGGACGCCAGCCAGTTTGTCTTGCACTACCAAGCGCAAGTGAATGGCAGTGGCCGGGTGACGGGCGCTGAAGTGCTGGTCCGTTGGCAGCATCCACAGCGCGGCACGGTATCCCCCGCCGACTTCATTCCGCTGGCCGAGGAGACCGGGCTGATTCTGCCCTTGGGGCACTGGGTGCTGGAAACCGCGTGCACGCAGCTGGCCCTATGGTCGAACCTCCCAGAAATGGCTCACTTGACGGTGGCCGTCAACGTCAGCGCGCACCAGTTCACGCAAAGCGACTTTGTGGGCCAGGTCCAGGCCGTATTGCGCCGCACCGGTGCCAACCCGCAGCGCCTGAAGCTGGAGCTGACGGAGAGCCTGCTGGTGGACAACATCGCACAGATCATCGACACCATGACCGCCCTCAAAGCCAGTGGTGTGGGCTTTGCGCTGGACGACTTTGGCACCGGATACTCGTCCCTGTCGTACCTCAAGCGCCTGCCGCTGGACCAGTTGAAGATCGACCAGTCGTTTGTGCGCGATGTGCTGGTAGACCCCAACGATGCGGCCATTGCCCGGACCATTGTGGCGTTGGCGCAGAGCCTGGGTCTGGGCGTTATCGCAGAGGGTGTTGAAACCACAGAGCAGCGCGACTTTTTGGCAGGCTCCGGATGCCACGCCTACCAGGGCTACCTGTTCAGCCGCCCGCTGGCGTTGACCGGTTTTGAGGCGTTGGTGTTGCAGCTAAGCTGCGATGCTGTATGAAAACACCAGATAGCCCTCGTCGGATATAGACTCAGTGCTATGAATTTTGCATTGATCAGGCCTAGGTCACTCAAGACCCGTGTGACCGGCATTGCATTGCTGGTCTTTCTGGCTGGGTTTTTGTCGCTGTCGCTGTATGTGACGTGGGAGTTGCGCCACGACCTGCAGGTGCAGATGGGCGCGCAGCAATTGTCGACCGTCACGCTGCTGGCCGACCAGATCAATGACGAACTGGAACAGCGGATGGCCATGCTTGAACGGGTGGCGCGCGATATCACTCCGTCCCAATTCGCCAGGCCGGCCGAATTGCAGGCCCTGCTGGAGCAGCGCCCGCTGTTGGACAACTTGTTCAATGGCGGGATCGTTGTATGCCAGACAAATGGTGTTGCGGTAGCCGAGGTGCCGTTGTCGGCGGGTCGGGTCGGGGTCAATTACATGAATATCGACAACGTTGCAGCCGCCCTCAAGGAAGGCCGGTCGACGGTTGGGCGACCGGTCATCGGCACGAAGCTGCGGGCGCCCGTGTTTGGCCTGGCCGTGCCCATTCGGGATGGCCAGGGCGCGGTGATCGGCGCCTTGGGTGGTATTGTCAATCTGGCACAGCCCAATTTTTTGGACC
>Ga0066469_1000104_pt1 | contig 30130 bp, 31 predicted proteins | sample LakWasM103_HOW12_2_FD_59579 | JGI IMG/M metagenome (GOLD analysis project Ga0066469, IMG submission 59579) | Freshwater sediment methanotrophic microbial communities from Lake Washington under simulated oxygen tension - Sediment Metagenome 103_HOW12 | ecosystem: Environmental > Aquatic >... | reverse complement strand
CTGAACCGAGATAGGACACCATGCTCTCCACCCTGCCAACGACTGCCGAACACGCACAAACGCCAACACCATCGGCACAAGATCACCAGGACACCATCGAGACGCGCCTGTGGCTTGAGGAACACGTCTGGCTTTACAAGCTACTGCGCAGCGAAAACAACGTCTCTCCCACCTTTCGTTTCCCTGACCTGATCGCCGCCTGCGTATCACTGGTCTTCGCGCAGGTAAACGCACCCGTACGCATATTCCAATTCCTGGGGACCCGCTTGGTGCTGCGAGCCCCTCAAACACCACGCCGCCGCGAATCCATGTGGCGTCAGCAGTATGAGCTCTTGCTCGAAGTGCAGCGCTCACCTGCCAACCGCCATCCGAACCCTAAGTTCCAGCTCGACCAGTTGACAACCGCCTGCGTGGCCCTGTGCCGTGACCAAGATGAATCCGGCACCGGCATTCTTCAGCAGGCGCGCCACAACATGGCAGAGCGGGCACAACGCGGAGAGCAAGTCCAACTCGCCTGAAATCTGAATCGCTTCCGACTGAACCAATCTCTACCCGCAGCTACCACACCCTGCCCGGCATCACGCCCGGCCTGACCCGAACCCGACCCAGACCGCCTGAACACCTCAGGTGGCCCAGACCCTCCGGCCCGCTGTCCAGCGGCTTGTATCAGTCCTCTTCAAAGGGTGCGTCATGCGTTTGTCGGTTTTCGCGGTAGGGGTTGTTTCTGCGTTGCTGGCATTCACGCCTACGTGGGCACTGGCCTGCTGGAGTGAGGCATCACAACGCTACGGTGTGCCAACCGATCTGCTGTACGCCATTGCCAGAACCGAGTCGAACCTGAACCCCCAGGCGGTGAACCGCTCGCACCTGCAGCGTACCGGCTCGTATGACATCGGCCTGATGCAAATCAACAGTGGGCATCTGCGCACGCTCTCCCGCTACGGCATTCGGGAGTCCGACCTCTACAACCCGTGCACGAACCTCCAGGTGGGTGCCTGGCTGCTGGCCGACAGTTTTTCTCGTAGGGGCGCGTCATGGGACGCGGTCGGTGCCTACAACGCGGCGTGTTCACAACTGAAAGGCGAGGCCTGCACCCAGGCCCGCGCCAAGTACGCGTGGCGGGTCTACCAGCGACTGCCATCGCGACAACCGTTCACCACAGCGAGCACGACGGCACGGAACAGCCAACCGGCGCATGCCCCAACCGCCGTTCCCATGCAACTTGCCGTGCGGGTGTCACCATGACGAAACTCCTCTCACTCGCGTTCGCCAGTCCCGTCCGCTGGATCCTGCCGCTCTGCACCGCCCTGCTCGCTTCCTCCTGCAGTCTGATGGAACGCGGCCAGCAGACTGGTTCACATGCGCAAACCGCCCCACCCGCGCCACACCTGGCCCAGATGAACTTCGGACGTCAAGCTGCATTCGGCCTCTGCACGCCCCCGGTCTGTCCAGCCGTGACGCCCAAAACGCTGGCGCCGTTGCTTCCCTCAGCGGCGCTGCCAGCGTCCCGACCGACTGCTGTGGCACCGACCCTCAGCACCGGAGAAGAAACCATTCTTGCGTCTCCCGGCACAACGACAGAATCACCGCCTCCATCCACACCGGCCTCGGAATCTCTCAGCAAGACAGTGACGGTGCATTTCGGGCTTGGCGATGCGTCACTGAGCGCTGCTGACAAAGTCGCTCTGGGCAGTGCCGTTTCCGTGGCACCCGATGCCAAGCAGATCACCATCACGGGGCGCACCGACAGTATCGGGCCCGCCAGCACCAACGGGTTGCTGGCCGCGGCCCGTGCCCGCACTGTCCACGACTACCTGCGAACCGCACATCCGAAGCTGGCACCTGTTTTGAAGCTTGATGCCCAGGGCAGTTGCTGCTACGTGGCTCCCAACGACACGGAAAGCGGCCGCAGCCTCAACCGCCGCGTCGATGTCCTTATCAGCAGTGATGGGGAGCAACGGCCATGACCCGCTGCACTACCTGGCCGAACGCCTCAACGTTACTCCCCAGTTTTACCTGCCAACGACCAGCAGAGTGCTCGCACTCCCACCCGCCTTGCCAACCCGCCTTTTCTTAAGACAAACGTTTTTAGTCCACACATTCCTGGAGGTTCTCATGGGTACTGCCACTCTCGCTGCATCAGCTTCATCCCTTTCACGTGCATCGTCAGCCCGCAAACCGATGCTGCTTGCGTTCGCCCTGACCGTTTTGGGGCTGGGCATGGCCTTCCCGGGCTATGCCCTGGATCTGGTCGGCTTCACCGGCATCACCGGCCCACTCACATCGGCCCTGACCCAGATATCCGCACTCGGCCCCGGCATCAAAGCCCTGGTGGGTTTCGTCGGTTTCGTGGTCGCGCTGATCTCGCTCTCGGCCTTGCGCAATTTCGGACCGGTGTTGTTTTACGTGGGACTGGCGATCTTTGCCGCGGTGGGTCTGGTGATCGCCGGCGCCATCATGGGCGCGGTCATCTGAGCTACCGGACAACCCTCGGAGGTTCGCATGCAAGCCGACACCTACATCCCGCGTCGTCTCGATGACCAGTGGAAGATCGGGTTCTGGGACATCGATGTCGCCGCCCCGGTCCTGTTTTTCTTTTTCGTCGGCTACCTGTCCGGCAGCAAGCTGTCCTTTGCCGCCTGCATGGCGACGGGCATCTTCCTGTCGCGCTGGGTTGCACGCCTCAAGGCTGACCGCCATCCCGCCTTCGCCGTGCACTGGTTGTACTGGCACCTGCCAGCCAACCCGGTGACGGCAATGCGCGCCACACCGCCATCCCATATTCGCCGCATGGTCGGCTGAGCGCAAGGAGAGCCCTCATGGATTTCGAACGCCTCAACAGCGACATCAAGGAGATGCGCCGTCGCAACCGCAGCCTGGGCCTGACCGTGGGTGCGCTGGCAGCGGGTCAGATCATCGCCCTGCTGGTCATCCTCAACCTGCTGGGCACGGTGCGCACGGTGATCGTGCCGCCCTCCATCAACAAGAGCTTCTGGGTCATCCGGGACAAGGCTAGCAGCGAGTACCTGGAGCAGATGGCCAGTTTCATGGCCTGGCTGGTTCTGGATGTCACGCCTTCCAGCATCGACTGGAAGAAAGACATGCTGCTCGGCTATGTCGATTCCGACCAGTACGGCGCCATCAAGACCCGGCAGGAGGTGGAAGCCGAACGCCTCAAACGCATCAATGCCACCACGGTCTTTGCGCCCCAGCAACTGGTACCCAGCGAGGACGCGCAAAACGTCGTCGTGCGGGGCCGCCTGCGCACCCTCGTCAATGGTTTCGAGACAGCCAACGAGGCCAAGGCCTACCTGGTCGAGTTCAGCTATTCGGGCGCACGCATGCACCTCAAGACTTTCAAGGAGATTCCCAATGCAAGCAAATAGACCCAGATTTGTGGCTGCGCATCGCCATCCGCGCACACCGCTGTCTACCCGTCTGACAGCCATCGTGGCATCAGCATTCACCGTGCTGACGGCCCCATCGGCCCACGCGCTGCAGCTTATCGAAGCCAGCGACGGTGTATCGGTCGAGGCCATCCTGGCTATCAAGGAGCCCACCCGCATCCGCATCGAAGGCACGGCCATCACCGATGTGTTCGGCAACATCCATTCAAGCCATTGTGGTGCCGCCCAGGCACCTTCGGAGATGCCCGGCATGCCCGCCGGAACAAGTCCCAGCGGCCCGCTCACCCCAGTGGTCAACCCAGGCGGTGACGTGGTCCTGGAATGCGACCGCGACAAGGGCGAGATTTACCTGCGCCCGGTCGGTGAATCGACCAAGCCCATCAACCTGTTCATTTCCTCGGCGACTGCCACCTACACCCTGCTGCTGCGCCGCTCGGACACACCCGCCGACACCATCGTGATCCGCGACAAGACGCCCAAGTCGCTCAAACCCACCGCAGCCAGCCAAGGCCCGGCTGGCCCATCGCCCAACCATATCCGCGCCATGAAGGCCATGCTCGTTGCCATGGCGTCGGACCGGGTTCCGGCGGACATCCGGGTCGAGGAAACCAGCCGCTCCATTCAGCTGTGGGCCGAGGCCCGGTTTTCTCAGGTACGTCAGTACGAGGGACGCGGCCTGCTGGGCGAGAAATACCTGCTGCAGAACGTCAGTCAGGAGGTCATGGTGCTGGCCGAACAGGAATTCGACCGCGAGAGCGGCAACGTCGCCGGCATCGCAGTCGAGCAGCACAACCTGCGTCCGGGTGAGAGCACCAGCGTCTATGTGATCCGGCGTGGGAGTACGCCATGAACCCGACCCACGCCCTGCACCAACTGCTGGCGCGCCTGTCCCCGCGTCAGCGCCAGTACGCCATGCTCGCCACCATCCTGGTCGGTGGCGTCGGTCTGCTGTGGCTGGTTTTTTCCTTCACGGAATCGCGTCCAAAGAACGGCGAGACCCGAACATCAACCGGGCTACCCAGCGCGGTCACCAACATCGGCATCATGCCGCCCGGCGGCCAGGTCAATCCGGTCGACCAATGGGTCGGCACCGCCGGTCGCAAGCTCGCGCAGTACGAGAACGAGCGTGAGGAACAGGGTCGGATGAACAAGGACCGGCAGGCCTTTGAGTCCAAGACGCTGCAGCGCTTCGCTGACTTGGAGCAGAAGCTGACTTCGACCCAGCAGGCAGCCCTCAATCCGCCGCCATCAGCTCCCCCGACTTTACCCGCGATGTCCGCACCTTCGACGGGCATGCCTCCGGCTGCCAGCCTGCCCCCCTTGCCACCGCCCCCCAAGGGATCCCCGACGTCAGCCCTGCCAGGCGGCATGCCGGGCACCCCATCTCCTGGGCAGCTTGACGAGATACCTGCGACGCCTGGCATTACCCGCATCACGCTGGTAGAAAGGAGCAAGCCCACTGGTACGCCAAACGCTACAACCGGCACAGGGCTGGATACCAATTCTCCCAAAGACACCCGAACCGTCTCGACCTTCCTGCCTGTGAGCTTCACGCGCGGCACCCTGCTTGGAGGGCTGGATGCGCCCACGGGTGGCCAGTCGCAATCCAACCCCCACCCGGTGTTGATCCGCCTGTCGGACAACAGCATCCTGCCCAACCGCTTCCGTGGCGAATACCGCGACTGCTTCGTGGTGGCAGCGGGCTACGGCGACATCAGCTCGGAGCGAGCCTACCTTCGAACCGAGAGTCTGTCCTGTGTGCGCGCCGACGGCGCCACGCTGGAAGTCAAGATCCAGGGCAGTGTCTATGGCGAGGACGGCAAGGTCGGCATGCGCGGGCGTCTGGTGACCAAGCAAGGTCAGATGCTGGCCAATGCGCTGCTCGCTGGCGTGGTCAGCGGCATCGGCCAGGGCGTGTCCACCGCGTCCACGGAGTACAGCACCTCCGCACTCGGTACGGTTGCAAGCGCCCAGGGGGCCGACGCCTACCGTGCGGGAGTCGGTTCCGGCGTGGGTCGCGCATTGGACCGCCTGGCCCAGTACTACATCAAGCTGGCCGAGAACACCTTCCCGGTCATCGAAGTCGATGCCGGCCGCGAAATCGACGTGGTCATCACCAAGGGCGTTCGTATCGACGTGCCCATGACGGCCAGCGCGACACCGCCGTCGCGCACCACCCAATCCACCGAACGTTTCCCTGAAACCCGCTATCTGGAGGTTCCTGACGATGGCAACTATTGATGTCCGGCGCGCGCCCACGCCCGCCTCAAAGCACACCCCCGCCCTGATGGCGGTCCTGGTCACCGCGCTCTTTTGCGTCGTTGCCCCGGCCCACGCCGCGACCGCAGAGGAAGTGCGCTTGCTGGCCACCCTGAAGAAGGCCCACCCCGGCACCCGCTTCACCGAGGTCTCACGCTCCCCGGTCGAGGGCATCTATGAGGTCTGGATGAATGGCAACGTTGCCTACGTGGCAGCCAAAAATCCGCGCTACTTCATCTTCGGGCGGGTCTTTGACACGCAAACCATGCGGGACATCACCGGCCCGAAGCTGGCACAGGCATCAGGCTCGTCGGACGAGGCCGTTCGCCCTGGCGTCTCGCCGCCTTCGGTATCGTTTGATCAGCTGCCGCTGGCTGATGCCATCAAGACGGTGCGCGGCAACGGTCAACGCAAAGTCGCCATCTTCAGCGACCCGAACTGCTCCTTCTGCAAACAGCTGGAACCCGAGCTTGCCAGCATTGACAACGTGACGGTCTACACCTTCCTCGTGCCATTCCAGGGTGAGGCCAAGCCCATCGCGGTCTGGTGCGCAGCCGAACGCGAACAGGCCTGGCAACGTCTGATGCTGCACGGTGACAACTCCCTGCTAAGCACAGGAGCACCCTGCCCCCACCCTATTGCCCGCAACCTCGCACTGGCCCATCAACTCTCTGTTCAAGGTACCCCCACCCTGATCTGGACGGATGGCGGCCGCACCGAGGGTTACGTTGATCGCACCGTGCTGGAGGCACGCCTGCAGCCAACCACGAAGGAGGCTCGGCCATGAGTACGCAGTTTCAACTTCTGAGAAGAGACGCCAGCTTAAGGGCTGTCGCATTGGCGGGATTGCTAGCCCTGAGTGGCTGCGGCAACCTGTCCGGCCTGGGCGGCGGCTCCAAATATGCCTGCAAGGCGCCCGAAGGCGTGGCCTGTGACTCGGTGTCCGGCACCTATGCCAATGCCCTGCACAACAACCTGCCCAGCCAGCGTCAGCAGCCGTCCGCCGAAACACCAATACCGTCAGAGCCGTCGCAATCGACTATTCCGCGTCGCGTGCCATTGGCAGCCGCACCAGCCGTCGCGACCACCAACACGCTGATTCCCGCCCAAGGAGTCAATCCCCTGCGCTCGCAGGCCCGCGTGCTGCGCCTGTGGACCAAGCCCTGGGAAGACGCCGACGGTGATCTCTATGACCAGGGTTACGTCTACGTGCAGATCAGCACCGGCCAATGGCTGATCGACCACGTGCAGCGCCAGATTCGCGACACCTACGCCCCGCTGCGCCCACCACCCAAGGCGGCGGAGGCGACTGGGAACGTCAACCAAGGGACCGGTGGCACAACAACAGAGCCGTCAGAAGCCCTGAGGACCACGCCTGCGCAGATCTCTCCCCCACCCTTCGGTAGACCCTCTGTCGGCATGCCCGCGGCTACCTCGTTCAACCGCACGCAGTGAGGTCCGTCATGATCCCCTCCTCCAACGCATCCACCCACGCCCGGGCATCCCGCCCACACTCCAGCCCGTTCAACCTGGGCCAACCCATCGACACCCCTGCCGAACAGTTCGCAAGCTGGTTGCCTTACTCCGCCTACCTGGCCACCGAGAAGATTTTTGTGAACAGGGACAGCATGGGCTTCATGCTGGAAGTGATGCCGCAGTCCGGCGCCGACGACCGTATGGCCGAGGTATTGGTCTCGCTGTACGCCAACTGCCCGCCCGGTACCGGCATCCAGTTCCATTTATTCGCCTCGCCCCACGTCCGCGCCAGATTGCGCCAATACGCCAACCTGCGCGTCGAGGACGAGGACCAGGCCGAGAAGGCACAGCAGTGGGGTCGCCCCGCACGCAACGACAACCTGTTTCGCAAGCTGGCGCGCCAGCGGGTCGGCCACCTACTGCAGGGAGCCCAGCAGTCGATGACGGCGGGGTTTCATTACACGATCCGGGACTTCCGTTTGATGCTGAGCGTGTCTTTCGTCGGCGATGCCGATGATCTGAACAAACGGGACGAACTGATGGCCTTGCGTGATTCGATGGCCTCGACATTGCGCTCCGCGTCCCTGCCGAACCGGGTGTGTGACGCCGCCGACCTGATCAACTGGTGCGCGCTGTTCACCAACCCGGACCGCATCTCCCAAACCGACGGCCCCGACCTGCGCTACGACGATGGCCGTGAGATTCGCGACCAGATAGTCGACTTCGACACCATCCAGGACCCGCACCCGAACGGTCTGACGCTGTGGAAGGAGAACAGTCCGGATGTGCTGGAGGCACGTTTCTACTCGATCAAGAGCTTTCCGGAGCGGTTCGCGCTATGGCAGATGGGTTCGCTGATCGGCGACCTGATGCAGCCGGCCCTGCAGTACAGCGCGCCCTTCCTGTTGACCATGGGCGTACACGTGCTGGATCCCAACGCCACCAAGTCGGTCGTCATGGCCAACCACGTCCGCGCCACCCAGAACGCCAAAAGCAAGATGGCTGACGTCATGCCGGACGTCAACAAGAAGCTGCAGGACTGGACCGCAGCGGCCGATGCCATCGACACCGGTGGCAGCCTGGTGAGCCTGTACCACCAGTTGGCAATCTTTTCAACACCTGAGAGAGCCGTGTCCGCCCATGAGACGGCGAATGCCATCTGGCGCGGGCGCGGCTTCCAGCTCAATGCGGATGCGTACATGCACCGCCAGGCGCTGTTGGCCAGCCTGCCGATGACCTTGACCGAGAAATTCCACAAGGATCTGGCCAAGATGCGCCGCGTCACGCGCAAAACCATGGCCAACGCCATCCACATGGCGCCGCTGATCGCGGAATGGCGGGGTACGCGCACGCCGGCCCTGGTGTTTGGCGGACGGCGCGGCCAGCTGATGACGCTGGACATTTTCGACAACGACCTGGGCAACTACAACTTCGCCATCATCGGCGCCCCGGGCTCCGGCAAGTCCGTGCTGATGAACGAGATGGCATGGTCCTACCGCGCCATTGGGGCCAAGGTCTGGATGCTGGACCTGGGGCGCTCCTTCGAAAAGCTGTGCCGCAAGGCCAAGGGCACCTACATCGAATTCCGGCCCGATGTGGACATCTGCCTGAACCCGTTCACCCACATCACCGACATCAATGAGGACATCGACATGCTGGTGCCCGGCATCGCCAAGATGGCCTCGATGCAGCACACGCTGGAAGAGGTCCAGTACAAAGCAATCTCGGCCATGGTCTTGAAGCTCTTCCGGGAGTATGGCCGTGACCTGCGGATCACCGCCCTGCGCGATGCCTTCAAGACCGGCTCTATCGAAGAGCTGGGCATGGTCAACGACCAGCGCATCAAGGACCTGGCCATCATGCTCAACCCTTACGCGCGCGGCGGGCAGTACGAACGCTTCTTCGAGGGCCCCAACAACGTCGACTTTTCGAACGATTTCATCGTCATCGAGAACGAGGAACTCAAACGCCGCCCTGACCTGCATGCCGTGGTGAACATCCTGCTGCTGCACCAGATCACCGGTGAGATGTACCTGACGCGCAACCGGCGCAAGGTGCTGTTCATCGACGAACTCAAGCAGCAGCTTGGCGACAGCGGTGCCGACGATCCGGTCAAGGCTGCCGTGATCGAGGAAGCGGCCCGACGTGCCCGCAAGTACGGCGGCGCACTGGGTACCGCAACCCAGAGTGCCGATGACTTCTATGGCTCAGCCCAGATGGAAGCCGCCTTCAACTGCTCGGACTGGGTGTTCCTGCTGCGCCAGAAGCCCGAATCCATCGAAATGCTGGACCGCAAGGGCCGCCTGGCCATGGACGAGCCCAAGAAACGCCTGCTGAATTCGCTGCGCACCGAAGCGGGCGTGTTCTCCGAGCTGTACATCTCGTCGCCGGTCGGTGAAGGCGTGGCGCGCAACATCCTCGATCCGGCCACGCATCTGCTGTTTTCCAACAAGCTGGAGGACAACGCACCGATTGACGAATTGCGGGCCCAAGGTCTGAGCGTGGACGAGGCCATCACCGAACTGCTGCGCCGTCGGGGGCACGCCGTATGAAAACCTCCGTTGCCCAAATCCTTGCAAACGCGCTGCTGCTGCTTTTTCTGGTGGCCGGTGGTTTGGCACTGTATGACCGCATTGTGGTGCGTCCCGCCCTGGTCATTGGCGTGGTCGATGTTGCCGAGGTCTACCGATCCAAGGAAGCCGAGTTCACCCAGATTCTGACCAAGACCGCCTTGGAGGAGGACCGCCAGAAGGCACTGCTGATGGCGCGTGTCTTTGCCCAGCGCCTGCCCGTGGCGCTGGAGGAATTGCCACGCGACTGCAACTGCCTGGTGGTGCTCAAGAGTGCCATCGCGGGCTGGACGTCGCATACCGTGGACCTGACACCTTTGTTGCGCAAGAAGGTGGATACGCCATGACGCCCTCATCTACCCGTATACCCACGCTCGGTGTGCCGACGGGATCTGCCGCGAATAAATGGTCTGGTCTGCGGTGCCACACGGCGGAATTCCTGCGCCATGTCCGCAGGCGCTGGTACCTGTACCTGCCAGTGGCCGCAATCTGGGGCCTGGCTTACACCCGGCTTTACATCGACCCGACACCGCGCTTGCCGGTGCTGTTCAACTGGACAGGCAGTCTGCCCTACCGCGTCGCGCTGGTCCACTACGGTCCTCACCGGCTGAAACGTGGCGACTACATCGTGTATTCCTTCGCCGGGGAAGCGCAGGCAACTTACCCCGGACTGCGTGGCCAACCATTCTTCAAACAAGTGCGTGGACTGCCCGGCGACGTCGTGACGGTGGAGGAACGCGCCGTCGCAGTCAATGGTGAGGTCGTCGGCATCGCCAAATCCCAAGCGTTTGATCGGCGGCCCCTGGAGCCAATTGCGGCCAACGTCATTCCGCCGGGGCACTACTACGTGCAGGGCACGGGACCCGATTCCTTCGACTCGCGCTACCGCAGCAGTGGCCTGGTGCGCGCCGACCAGGTGATCGCCACCGTGACCCCCTTGTTCTGAGGAGAAGCCATGCCCTCTGTTGTTCAGAAACTCCCTTTGATGCTTGCACTCGCCGCGACTTTGACCTTCATTGCCCATTCGTCGGCACGGGCGCAAACCAGCCCGACGCGTGGCAGCCTGCAAAGCACCAACGACATGCCGCTTGCTGACTACCTGGGCCTGTTGCAGCAGATCGCGCCCGCCGCTGAAGAAGGTACAAAAACCTATCTGGCCGCCTTTCATCAGCGTTGCGGGCGCATCTTAAGCACGGTCGAACTGCGCCGGGCCATGACGCAGGGCGAGGGAGACCCCGTGCTGATGGGTTTGATCCGTGCCAGCCATCTAAAAGACGCCACCGCGCGCGACCAGTGGATCCAGCAGTTGCGCTGCCCGGACAAGGGGACGCGATGAGCCCACACCGTGTTTTTAACATTCTGGCGACAGGTCTTGCCCTGCTGACCGGCGCGTCCTGGGCCTGCGCCACGGACCTCGGCGTCATCGGACCAGCCTACGAGATCAGCGAACCGCACCTGCTCAAGATGATCGAGCAGCGCCTGCGCGATAAGGCGCGCACCGGCGAACTCAAGCGCCTGGAGGAGGAGGCCAAGGCGCGTGGTGTGGAGGCCGTCACCCACCCGCAGCCCGTCGCAGGCATACGGACCACGCAGGCCGCACGGACTTTCTACATGGACCCGAGCTTCACACTGGACCGCAACATCCTAGACGCCCAGGGCCGGCTGCTGTTTCCGGCGGGGACGCGCAAGAACCCGCTGGAGATCGTATCGCTGTCCAAGCACCTGCTGTTCTTTGATGCGCGTGATGGTCGCCAAGTGGTTCGGGCGCGCGAGCTGATGGCGACGTACCAGGGAAAGGTCAAGCCGATTCTGACCGGTGGCTCCTACCTGGACCTCATGAAATCCTGGCGTATCCCGGTTTATTACGACCAGCAGGGGTTGCTGACCCGGCGTTTCGGCATCCACCAAGTGCCGGCCCTGGTCTCCCAGGAAGGCCAGCGGCTGCGCATTGACGAGTTGGAGGTCACGAAATGAAACGGCTGTTTCACCAGATGGCGATTGCGCTCGCACCAGTGCTCCTCCTGATCTTGGGCCTGCTACCGATCCCCACACTGGCTGTAGGTATCGCCACCTGCACCGGCAAGTTTCCGAATCCGATCACGGACATCTGCTGGTCCTGCATCCTGCCCATCAGCATCGGTAGCGCGCGCATCGCCAACTTTGGTGGCCAGGAGGACATCGACAACCCAGCCAGCCCGGTGTGCAGCTGCGGCGTCAATCCGGTCATCGGTCTGTCCATCGGTTTCTGGGAGCCGGCGCGGCACGTTGAGGCGGTGCGCAAGCCCTTTTGCCTGACCTCACTGGGCGGCATCAACCTCGATCCGGGGATTCCGGCACCCGAAGCAGCCCGGTTCACGCGACCCGAGGGGGATGGCGACGGGGGCAGTTTTTACCAGGCGCATTACTACACCAACCCCGTCATGTACTGGCTGGAGGTGGTGACGGATTTCCCGTGCCTTGAGAGGGGATCGTTTGATCTGGCCTACCTCACCGAGGTCGATCCACTCTGGAACGACGACGAGCTGACCTTGATCCTGAACCCCGATGCGGTGCTGTTCGCCAACCCGGTCTCCATCGCCGCCTGTGCCGCCGACTGCGTGGCCGCATCCCTGGGTTTTGGTATCCGCGAGATGTTCTGGTGCGCGGGCTGCCAGGGTGGCCTCTATCCGCTGGACGGCCATGTGCCCTACCACTTGGGTGGCGTGCGCACCGCCGCCCTGATGGCCCAGCGACTCACCGCCAAGCTGCACCGCGAACTGGTCTCCTGGGGTTGGCATGGACGCGCTGGCCTGTGCGGACCGTATTTCCTCCCGGTCATGGACAAGACCGCCTACAAGACCCAGCTCACCTACCCCATTCCCAACACCGAGAAGGACGGCGGTCGCTGCTGCCAGCCCTTTGGACGCACCACGGTCATCTGGGGTGCTGGCAAGGAATACCCGGTCTTGGGCGAAGACTTCGCCTTCATGTTGTTCAGAAAAAGGAACTGCTGTGTTGGCTTCTGATCCTTTCATCCACCCCTTTGCCGCCCCATCCACCCGCCCATCCCTGCGGCCTTCTCTGGCACTCACTGCCCTGCTTCTGGGCAGCGCAGTCAGCATCGGTACGGCCTGGGGTCAATCGGCGCCCGACATCACGGAGGCAGACCTTGAGCGCGTCCGCCGCGAGCAGCCCCACATCACGGAGCAGGACATGGCGCGAGCCCGGCAGAAATACCGCACGCCGACCGATGCCGAACTGAACGCAGCACCCGTACCCACGCAACCGAACATCGACGCCCTGCCCCAACCTAAAACCAACGCCCCCATTGACCTGGAAGCCCTGGCCAAAGGTTACAGCGCACAGTCAGACGCCATGGCGCAGGCGCAGGGGCTCGCGACAGGACCGGGCCTCTTCGTGTTCATCAGCCTGTCCATGCCCCAGGCCACACTCCAGCGCCTGGTCGACCAAGCGGCTCGCGCCCAAGCCTCCCTATTCATCCGGGGTTTTGCCGGTGGCTCCTTGCGCACGACTGTGGCCCAGGTGCAAGGCCTGATCGGCCAGCACCAGGTTGCCATCCAGATCGATCCTCAGGCCTTTGACCGTTTCGCCATCGAGCGGGTACCCAGTTTCGTGCTGGTGCGCGACGGCACGCGACCGGTCTCCTGTGCCAGCGGCATCTGCGCGCCGCCGGAAGGCTTCCTGCGAACGACCGGTGATGTCAGCCTTGACTATGCGCTCGAACACATGCAACGCAGGGCACCACAGTTCGCCAAGGTGGCGGATGGATTCCTGCGACGCTTACGGGGACAGGGGAACTGACATGCACCGCCCTATTCGATCTGCCATCACCTGGTTCACCCTGTTGTGCTTCGTCACGACGCAAACCGCTGCACTGGCCCAAGCGCACGATGAAGGCACTGCTGCTGGCCAGGCTGCCAACGCGGCAACGCGAAGCCAGATCACCACACCCCGAGCCACCGAGGTCGTACCCGACTACACGACAGCGCCACCCGAATCGACCTACTACGGTCAGCCCAGCCTGGCGGCCCAAGCCAACGCCCGGCTCGCCGCCTGTGCCTCAACGCCAGATGATCCGGTGTGCCAGGCACTACGTGGTGCGCTGACCTCGGCCAATACCCCCCGCGAAGCCATCTCCCCCAGTGACCCGGCGGTGCTGGCGGCACGCCGCATCGCTGGCAACCCGGCCAGCACGCTGGAAGACATCGCGAGCTACTACAGCGGCTGCCAAGTCGGCACCGTCGCCACACCCAGCACCGAAACCCGCGTCTGTCGCCAATACAGCGGCAACGCCCAGCAATCCTGCGCACGGTCCTTGACTGTGTCCGTGGCACGCAGTGAAAGCTGTACACCGGGCGACTGGTTCGCACACGCTGGATCGGGCAGCACCGGGCTGGACGTGCAGTGCATGCCAGACCGACCGGTGGCACAGCAGCATTTGCGCATCACCAGCAACGGCGCTCCGCAAACCTTCTTCGATGTCGATATGACAACGCCCCTGGTGTTTCCACGCAAGGTGGCCGCTCTGCCAAACACCCCGTATGGCGGGGCAGACGGTCCGAACGGCGTCTGGGTCGTCAACAACCAGTGTGTCGGTGACGCCTGTCACCTGACAGCCATGGTCGCCAACGACTACCGAACCATCTGCACCGGCGGTGGCGGCGATGGGGGAGACTACAGCTGCACCCAAGTACGTCCCTTTCTGGAGGTCTATGGTGCCTGCCCGGGTGGAACGCAGAGCGGCGACAACATCCTGACCTGGACCGGCAGCGGCGACAACTACGCGTCGAGCTACCTGGATGAACCTACTTGCTATGCCCCATCCGCAGCCGCTTCGCCTTACTTTGGCTACGACGTGACGGGCAGCTTGCAGAACACCTACTGGACGGCCTCTTCCCAGCGTCCCGTCATCGGCTGGCGTGTCAATTCTGCCTATGGCCCCATTCCACAGTTGGCCCTGGGCTACGACCGACCCCGGACTTCCGTGGCTGAAACAGAACAATGGGATGACCAATGCCAGCCCCTGAGCCAGGGAAGCGGAACTGGTCCCCACTGCGCAGTGGCCGGGGCAGCGCGCTGTGTCGATGGCCCCGCCACCAAGAGCATCGACGGCGTTGCGGTCACACGGGCCTGCTGGCGTTACGAGACCCCGCTATCCTGTCCACAGGGCACCGGCGCCAACGAATGCGCGCGCCTGGTTGCTGCAGGATGCACACCGGCCAGCACCGCCTGTCGCCAGGTGAACGCCACCACCGGCGTCTGCGACGTGACCGAGAACAGCTACACCTGCCCCGTGCCACCCAGCACTACCGCCACAGCAACCAACTGCCCTGCCAACGTGTTCTGCCTCGCGGGAAGTTGCTTCAACACCAGCTACACCAACGACAGCGACTTCGCCCGCTCCATGTCTTTCATGGAGGCGGCACGCGAGGCGGGCGTGTATCTGGACACCGACAACATGCAAGTGTTCAAAGGCGAGGCCAACAGCTGTAGGGATCGGCTGTTCAAGAACTGCTGCGCGGCAGACGCATCCGGCGCAGGCATGAGCAACCAGAGTCTGTTCGGTACCGGCTCCCGACTGGTGTACGACGTCCTGATGAATTCGGAGAACCGAGAGTTTCTCTACCAAGGCCTTTCTGCCCTGCTCACTAGCGGCGGGTTCAGCGGTTCGTTCACCAGCTATGGCGTCACGGTAGCCGTCAACGGCACCGCCCTGCCCGCTGGTTCTGCGGTGATGTATTCGGGAGAGAGCATGGTGATCGCCTTTGATCCCTGGTCGCTGGCCATCGCCGTCGTGATTTACGTCGTCATGTCAATGATGTCCTGTAACGAAAACGAAGGAAAGCTCGCGATGAAGGAAGGTGCGGGCCTGTGCCACACCATCGGCAGCTACTGTTCCTCCTGCATCCGCATCTTCGGCTACTGCGTCTCTTGCACCGAGAACACCACTGGCAAGTGCTGTTTCAACAGCAAGCTGGCCCGGATCATCAATGAACAGGCTCGCCAGCAATTTGGCAAGGGCTGGGGCAGCGCCGAAAGTCCCGACTGTTCCGGCTTCTCGATTGCCCAATTGCAAAGCATGGATTTTTCCAGGATGGACCTGACTGAGTTCTATGCGTCCATCGTTCCCAAGCTCCCCAACGTGAATGCCATGCAGAACGGCAGCATCAATGGGGCCTCCAATTGCTACTACGGCCAGGGGAAATGCCAATGAGATCTTCAATGCTCCTGATCGCCATGGCTGCCCTTGCAATGTCAGCGCTTGCCGATGAATCATCAAACATGTCCATGCCCCCACGCACACCGGTCTCCGATGCACGACCGGTGATGCTGGCCGCGATTCAGGCCAGTAACGGCGAAGCGCATGGTGTGCTGACGGGTGACGTCGCCAACGCAATCAGCCAGCGTTTTGGCGCCACCTCACCAATCTTCATCGACGTGACGACGGAACGCCGCTACCAGCAGCCAGGCTGCAGCCGCCTCAGGGTGCTGTTCTGGCAAGACGGCGTGCTGCTGCCCGGTGCCAAGGCCCCGCGCAAGCAAACGATGGAATTCGGCATCAACTACTGCGTCGACGGCTTGCCGCCGAAGTCGCTGCGGTAATGGAAACCACATGAAGTACCTGCACACTTACCCTGCCGTTACCCGGTTGAAGTTGACGACTTTGACGGTCCTGCTTATGCTGTGCACCGTGACTGCCAGCGCCCAGGACGGCCCACAGCGCTATTGGTCGGACACCTGGCGGGGCTGGCACTTCTACGAAGACCCGTCACCAGACGTTAAAGACAAGCCCGCGACGTCACCTAAAGCCCTGACCCCGGCGGTACCGACCCTGCCGCCCAAGGCCCCCGAACTGGCAGCGTTCGAACGCCTGCAAAAAGCCGTGGAGGAAACCCGCAACATCGCCATCATGCAGCCGACCGAAGCCAATGTGCGCCGCTACATGGAGCTCGAATCCCAGGTGGTTGAGCGGGCCTCGTATTTTGCGGATGTGGCCCAACGCGTGGCTTGGGCTACGCCGGAGCTTGATCCCACCCTTCAAGGTCGCCCGGTAGGGGCGAAGGCCCTGGAGGTGTTCGAGCAACAGCAGTTGGTGGATCGTTCCCGATCCATCGCCGATCTGGGCCAGGATCATGTGCTGTTCTTTTTTTACCGCGCCGACTGCCCCTACTGCCATGCGTTCGCACCCACGCTACAGGCCTTTCAGGCACGTCATGGCATCAAGGTCGTGGCCATTGGGGTGGATGGCGGACCGATGCCGGGTTTCCCGGATGCGCGGGCCGACAACGGTATTGCCACAACCTTGAAGGTGACCCAGGTTCCGGCAGTGTTCCTGGCACAGCCCTTCACCGGAAAGATCACACCGATTGGCTTTGGCGTGCTGTCCGAAGCGCAGTTGCTGGAGCGCATTGCACTGGTTTCGACACCGCAAGCCGAGGCCATGCTACCCGGTTCCTCACGCCAAATTGGCCGTCAGTCTGTTTATCCGTAGGAGACCGCCATGACCCGTACCCTGGTCCAAAAAACTGGCGCCTCTGCCATCGCCCTCACCCTGGCGGTTGTCACCGCATTCGTTCCGCATCCGCTGCTGGCCGGTGACCTCAATGCCGAGGTGAACACCATGTTCAACAACCTGGGGGCCATCGGCAACTACACCGCACCGGGGGCCTTTCGCGGCCAGACCTTCAACACCTATACCGGTGGCAACCTGATGATGCGATCTCCCAACAAGGTCTACCAACTGGCGGCCATCCAGTTTCCCAGCGCCAAGGCCGGCTGCGGCGGCATCGACGTGTTTGGCGGCAGCTTCAGCCACATCTCGGCCACCGAGTTCAAGAACATGCTCAGGAACATCACGGCTGCGCTGCCAGGCATTGCATTCCAACTGGCACTGGAGGCTGTGTCGCCCCTACTGGGCGGGTTAACCAAATGGGCCAAAGGCCTGGAGACCTGGATCAACAACGCCCGCATCAACTCCTGCGAAACCGCCAAGGCCATCGTCAGCACCGCCGCCGAAGCGACCGGCTACAGCTCGCAGGAAACCTGCGCGGACCTGGCCATCGAGATGGGACTGGAGAGCGACCGGGATTCGGCACGGCGGCGTTGTTCAACGGATCGAGCCAGCATTTTGGCCTCCGCTCGGTCTTCCGGCGACGCCAATATCCGCAACAAGGCCCCGTTCGTTGGCAACCTGACCTGGAAGGCGCTGCAGTACACCGGTGCCTATCTGGACGATCAGGAACGTGAACTGATCATGAGCCTGGTCGGTACCGTGATCTTTTACCCGGAAGATGCCAACCGGGACCCAGAACCGATTGCACCCACCCTCACCTCGATCAGCCAGTTGCTCTACGGACAAGCCGCCGGTACCGGCACGGACGTCGTGCAACACCTGCTGCGTTGCAACGACTACACCAACTGCGACGCCGTGACCCTGAACACCGGTTACACCCATACCCCGTTCACGGCAAAGGTGGAAACCATGATGCGGTCGATTGCCGACAAGATTGCCACCCGCACGGCCATTCCCAACAACTCGTCCGAAGTCGGCTTCGTCAACCAGACCACCGAGCCGGTCTACAAGATGCTGTCCATTGGCGCCACCATTCCCGGCTCTGGCCTTTCGGACAGCCTGATTGGCCAGTACCGGGACGTGATTGCCGCCGACTACGCCTACGTGTTCCTGGAGCGCAACCTGCGGCTCGGCATGGCCGCGCTGGACAAGGACTACACCTTGCAACAGACCCAGCGTGAGCGGGCGAACCAGATCCGCCAGCGCGCCCAGGCCATGCTGCTGCAACTGTCGCAGGAAAAGAACCTGCTGTACCAGAAGGTCGGCTCCTTCCGGGCTGTCTCAAGCCACCTGGAACAACTGGAGCGCCAGTTGCGATCCAGCATGCCCCAACATGTGCTGGACATGCTGGGCCAGCAGGCGGCCTACCTTTCCCGCTGACAGGCGACAGGTAACGCATCATGTGGGAAATCTACGCCTACCAGAACTCGGACAGCCTGTTCGGTGTCTTCAACGCCGCAGCCGCCATCCATGCATCGAACGACTACCTGTCTGCCGTGGCCGCCGTCACCTTCTGCGGCTTTGTTTCCGCCCTGATCGCCTATGCCTTCGCACCAGAGAAACTCCAGGGCTGGAAGTGGCTGGGTTCTGTCGTGCTGGTGTTCTCCGTGTTGATCGTGCCCAAGGTAACGGTGGGTATCGTGGACAAGACCGGTGGCTCGGCCGTCAAGGTCGTGGACAACGTGCCTTTTGGGGTGGCAGCACTGGGAAGCATCACCAGCACCATCGGCCACACCTTGACCGGCTTGTTTGAGACCGCCTTCCAGGTGATCCCGGGGCCGGGGGCGCTTCCGGCAGAACTGAGCTACCAGCAGAACGGCCTGATGTTCGGCAACCGACTGATCCGCGAAACTGGCAATGTGGTGTTTCAGGATCCAGGGTTCCGCACCGACCTCATCAACTTCATCCACAACTGCACGACCTACGATCTGGTCGATGGCACGCTGGATCCAGCAACCTTCTCCAGCTCTGGCGATGTCTGGCCGCTGATGGCCTCGCCCAATCCGGCGCGTTTCAGCACGGTGACGGGCGCTACCGGCATCAGTATCGATACCTGCCCAAATGTCTACCTGAACCTCAATGGTCGCCTGCCGGCCCAGATCACGCGGATTCAGGGGCGCCTTGCCTTTCAGCTCAATCCGACACTGCCGGGGGCTGCGGCCGCTGCGGCCATCGCGGGCCAGGTGCAGCAGGCCTATTTCAAGAACAGCATCGCCAATGCAGCATCCACAGCAGCGGAAATCATCCGGCAGAACGCGGTGCTCAATGCCATCGAAGACACCGGGAAGATCGTCGGCCAAAAAGTGAACGACCCGGCGGCCATGGTGCTGGCGGTGGGACGCGCCCAAGCGGTCGCTCAGCAGAATGCGTCCTGGCTCAATTCCGGCAAGGTGGCCGAACAGGCGCTGCCGGTGTTCCGCAATGTGGTCGAGGCGGTCACCTACGCGCTCTTCCCGCTGTTCGTGCTACTGCTCCTGCTTACCAGCGGCCGGGAAACCATGATGGCATTCAAGGGATACGCCGCCATCCTGATCTGGATCCAGCTCTGGCCACCGCTGTATGCCATCCTGAATTACATGGCCTCGATTTACGCGGCCTACGACCTGGCTGCGGCGGCGGATCTCGGAACCGGCACCAAGGCACTGGCACTCCAGACGGCCTCGACCATCTACTCGCGGGCGATTTCTGGGGAAGCCGTCGTGGGTTACCTGGCGATCAGCGTCCCTTTCATTGCCTGGGCGGCGCTCAAGGGAATGCAAAACATGGGCACGGCACTTGCGGGTGGTCTGTCCGGGCTGCAGGGCACATTGTCCGGTGCGACCAGCAGCGCGGCGGCAGGTAACGTCAACATGGGTAATGTGGGCATGGACCAGTTGCAACTGGCACCCAACCGCACCTCGGCGTTCATGGGGAGCATGCAGAACGATCTGACCGGGAACACCTTGTCCTCCAATGCCCTGACGGGGCGCACGGCGGCCAGCCTGTTGCGCAACCAGGGCTTTGCATCGCGCGTGGTGTCGATGCGGGTGTCGGAGCAGGACGTGACCGAAGCCAGCCGTCAAGCGGAAACGGCGCGCAGCGAGGCAGTTTCCGCCGGACAGCAGCGGTCCGCCACACTCACAGAAGCCTTCACGCGCGGTGTCAGCAAGCTGCGCTCAACGCGTAACAGCACGGGCACCGCGTCCAGCAGCTTCGAACAACTGGGTGAAAGCCTGAACAACCTGGATCAGATCGCCCAGAGCGTGTCGCAACGCACCGGGCTGTCGCAGTCCCAGGTTGCCCACATTGCCTTCGGTGCCAGTGGCTCACTGGGGCTCTCCACACCCGCAGCGAGCGCAAAAATCCAGGGCAGTGCCGGGAAGAACTACCAGTCCGGCATCCTGAGCGATGAGCAGAAGGTGCTCAACACCATGACAACCGAGCAGTTGGCAGCGTTCAAACAGTTCGGCGACCGGGTCTCAAGGGACAGCAGCGTCATGAACGTGATCGCTTCCGACAGCAAGGAAGGGCGGGACATGTCATCACGCTTGGCCACGGCAACTTCCCAAGCTGAACGCGCGGAGGCTGTGTTCGCCCAGCGCCAGGGCCTGGCAGAACGCATGAGCGCGGCGCACGAGCGTGGGGAGACCCTATCCATCGACATCGCCCAGGATCCGCACAACCTGGACATGTTCATGCGCTACGCCGAGCAATATGGCGGCACCAGTGCTGCGGCGCACACGATGATGGGGTCTGAGTTGGCGCGGCAGGGGTTGCGGCCGACACGGGTGTTTACAGATGGCACTGCGCTGCCGTCTTCGTTTGGGATCGTTCGTGAGTCATACGAGCAGGGGCGTGCAGAGGGATCATTTGCGCCCAACCTGGACAGCGACCGACAAGCGAACGACGCGAACGTGGCCGGACAGAAGACCAGCATAGCGCCTGGCCACACTCGAAGCGCCGGGCCTTCACCGGTTAGGACGGAAATTCAGCGGGCACACGACCATCTTCAGGGCCAGACAACGGGTGCTGTCGGCAACTTCGATGCGAAGGCTGAGATCATCAAAACGCCGGATGACACGCTCAAGTCCCGGAAGTCGCTGTTTGTCCAAACCGGCAAGCAGGTGATTGGCGATGCTGACGTGACACTCGACGCCGCCAAGGATGCGGTGAAGAATGTGCTGAAGCGCGACAAGTAGTCACAGTTCGTGACTGTGGGGGTCATTGTCGTCGGGGTGAGGCAGCCCCGGTGACGAAGTCAGGCTTCCACGGTCTAGCCAGTAATTGCGGGCTTGCTCGTCCTGAACCACCGCAAGCCCATCAGTCTCGTCAAATTGGGCATAGGCCCGACCACGGCGACGACCAATTCCTGCGAAGGCACCGCCAATGGCCGTGCCTGCGACCGCCCCGATACTGCCCAGCACGACCTTGAGGCCGATGCTCTCATTGAGCGCGGCAAATACACCTACCGAAGATCCAAGCACGATGAAAATGACAAAAAGGGTCTTACGCATGTGAGCCTCCTGAAAACTCAGGGTACCCACCATTTGTCGAGTTTCAACTAGTCGGCGTTGCGAAGTGCTACATAGTCGCAATTGCCACTGCAAATGCCCCAGGAATTCAGACAGCTTGGGCACTCAGCGAATTTGTAATTCTCGAACTCCGCATGTGCGGGAGTTGTGGTCTTCGATGCCCGCTGTATGAGGCTTGTCCGCATGAAGGTAGGGGAAGGCGTGCATGCGCAGACAGTGCTCTCAACTTACCGGTGGATCACCGGACAAACGCCACCCGTCAACAATATTCACCGCACGCCCGTTGTAGACTCAACCGGTCCGTTCACCGCATGAAAGATGACTTCGTGGGCACTTGGCGGATAGTTTGTTACTCTATTTTGGGGAACTTCATGCATTGCAAATTTAAAATGGGCCTATTCCTTGCATCTGTCTTCTGTGTATGCGCAGTGCACGCAGATGAGATCAAACAGGATATTTATCAGGTTCAGGTGTTGAAGAACGGAGCCTCATTTCTTAGCCCGGCCATTCTTCTTTCGACTGAAGGTCATTGGGCAGAGACCTCGCAGTACACCAGAAAAGACCAGCTCAAAATGGAATGCAACGGCACTGTGGCGTCGCTGATGCAATCGATTGAGCGATCGCGCGGCGCTTTAGTTGCTGCTCGAAGAGATGCAAAAATCATCAAAGCCAGCCTCACGATCAAAGACGTTGAGCAACAATCGCTGCCCGCCAATGGCTATTTTGAGAAATGCATCCCCGTGACTCCAAACGAACAAACAACGAGCAAATTCGACTTGGAATTTGTCGTCACGGATCCTGCGAAAGCAGAATTTACGAAAGACCTCGGAAATGGTTACTCAGTCGTCTTGAAGGCATCGCGACTGGTCCAGTGAAACTTCGCTGGCGCTTTCCAAAAACTAAGGCCCGGAACTTTCGGGCGGAGGAGATTTCGTGCGCGAAACTCAGGTACATCGCTCTCCATTGGGTTTCATCTGACGGAGATAAGTGATCCGCAAACCAGGAGGAGTAGAAAAACTCCCTCAAACGCTTCCCGAAATCCGTCACCACTGGGCGCAAGGCAAACCAACAAGCTGATGCCCCGTGACGAGGCGCACTTTGGATGCATCTCGGACGTGCTCAGGTACCGGGCTCCCAAGCCAATACGCCCAATCCGCCAAGCCATGCTGCTTCACGAATAAACCATATACCTATGGTGAGCTGGACGTCTGTACCTGCGAGTTTGATAGCATCGATCCTGCCACATATCAATTGCCTGCATTGCCCGTGCGAGAAAAGCGCTCCTGCCGAGCGCGTGACCGCTGAAGAAAAACCTACCAGTCTTCGACGTCATCCGCAGCTTTCGGCATTGAGGCTCACGGGCTCCCAGCGGAGCAGAATTTTTTTTACCTGCAGCCGTTACCGATCACTCGATCACCACGTAGAACGCGTCGCTCTTTCCAAGGAGTGTGTCGTCGGCCTTGCGAATCAGAAAAGCCTCGACCATGTGGACGCCGCGGTACGATAGCTGTTCCCATCGCGCCAAAGGTTCGTCGGATCGATAGAAATCGCCTCTGAGAGCGTTGGCGCGCCGAGCGACTTCATCCGTGTTTGTCACGCGCCATTCGATCTTGTAGGTATCCGGGAACGGAAGACCCAGGTTGTTGCTCGCATTGAAGCGGGCCCAATAGCCAGGTTGTGAGGGTTCCAAGCTGTGAAATGGCCGCACAGACTGCCCATACCTTGACGTCCATAGATGCGCGCCAACATTCACCGTGAGTCGCGTGCCTGGCGCCGTTCGCCATCTCGGACGATGCATGTGAGGAAGATGATCGAATCCGGCAGGCAATGCCGCACGCCCGATCCTCTTGACGAGCCCAACCAGATCACTGACACCAGATAGCAGGGAGCTTCCCCGGACCACGGACAGCGCGGCTTCACTAACTCTGCTCGCCTTCTCGGTGGCTTCGCGAACCGCGAGGTCTTCGCCGAAGACACGCTGCCATTTGCCGATGCTCTCCTCCTTGTCTGACTCGTCATAGGCATCATCGATCCAACCGCGATACAGGTTAATTTTCGTGCGAAAGTTGGTGTATTTCGTGTCGTCCCAAGCGTTGCTTTGAACCTCCTCCCACAACACGGGATTGCGTACCGTTGGCTTGCTCGGGTTCGCCTGCAGCCAGTCGTCGAGCCGGTCGACCAGGGTCTTCAGCGCCGTAGGAACGTCAGCGAATCCGACCGCCCCTTTGTCGGATGCATAAACCTGCATTCCCAGCAATGTCGTCAAGAGAAAGGAGGGGCAGGTGAAATTCGTCTTGATGTCTCGCAGGTACTTCAGCAGACGCGTTGCTTTCCGGAAGTTGTTGCCCCCGGTGATGGCGTTGCGTTCAATCAACCAGTCCGTGTAATCCAGGGGGTTGGACTTTTCGAAGGCGTTGGTGTCCCGGTTGCACACCTCCCAAACGCCAGTCTGCACGCGTTCCTTCACACAAGGCGCCACATCGATCTTTCGCTCGCCCGCGTACTCAATGGTGATGCAATGGGAATACCGTCGGATCTTGTCTTTGTACAGGCCGAGCGTGCTCATTTCGGAATACAGTTCGTTGATGTAATCCTTCGCCTCCCACCCATCGACGGGCTTCACATACACCAGCAGATCGGCGTCAAACGGATCGCCCGGCAACGGTTTGATGATGGTCTTGTGAGCCCATGACCCTTGTGCCGCGAAGCCAACGATGGTCGGCGTCCAGTCCAGCCCTCTCACGACCGTCTTGATCGCGTCGATGTTGCTTTCGAGCTGATCGAACCGTGTGCTGTTGAGATTGACGGTATCGGTCAGGAAGGTGTTGAAGACCTGGATCAGTTTCATTATTTTTCCCGTCGCAGTTATCGAGGTTCTTCGGCTGGGCGCAATTCGCTCACCCAATGTTCCGCGCCAGCGTTCATTCGCTCTTCCATCTGATTGCGCAAACGGTTGTAGATCCAATCGAAGATCAACGGGCTGGAAACACGATGGTTGTAGATGGCATCCTGTAGCTCGCGCGACCACATGTTGATTTCCTGTTCCGTTCTTCCCTCGCGCGAACGGGCCCAAAGCTTCTTCACTTCGTCGTTCAAGCGATCCAGCAGTTCACAAGTGGCAGCCTGCCGATTGCACTCCCTAAACGCCCAGATCATCACCGGTGTCATCGGTGCAAGCGTCGAGAGCACGAACGATGTCATGGTGAAGTTGATCGCGAGGGACGCTGCACCTACGATAGCCACCAGCAGGATGGCCCCTGTCAGAAGAACAACCCGATAGCGCTTGCGCAACGCGCTGTCATACCAAAGATTGGTCCGCTGGCATACCAGCCTGGCCAGATGGAGCGGCAACTGCTTGACGGCCAGAGGATACCAATTCACCAAACGCTTTTCGTCCTTGTCGCTGAGCTTCTTACAAGCATCCGCGAAGACATCTTCTGGATCGATCCGACTGCCGACCAAAAAGTTGTTCCAGTCCATTCCCAGCACCGTGCAATCGAAGTCCTCCTGAAGCTTGGCAGCGTTCTTGAGCTGCGTTCTGAGCCAGCGGTCAAAGAGCAAGACCTCCAGAAAGCTGAAAGTCAAAGCGAAAAATGCAATGAACGGCTTCGATGATGGGAAGAAGGCAGATGCAACCAGGCCGACCACGGGAAAACCCAGGGAGACCCACAGCCCCACCGCCTGATAGTTCTTGGTGTACCGGTAAATCAGCGTGCGCGCGCGCAGCAAGTTCAACATCCGCGGCTCCACCTGCTTCTTGTCTATTTCATTCATCCACTTCTCCTATTCCCAGCGCCGTCGCGGCCAGCCGGTCGTCTCGGCATATCTAAGTTTCTAAGCCCAACGTTTTCTGCGCTGTCGTGGGTGCTCACCCCCGCCAGCCCAAACCCCTGTTGCCAACCAATCCTCGAAGTGCCACAACCACTCTGAAGTCCAGGCGATGTAGGTTTCCGCAAGTTTCATCTGGGGTAACCACTCTCGCTGTTTCGGCCACCACAGACAGAGCTTGGTATCCAGTCCCTTGCTAGGATAAATGTGCGGCAGCGACGCCTCGTCTGCGAGAGCCGTCAAGTCGGGATTTAACACGAACATCTCTGGTGGGCGAGGATCCGGTGTCAGCCGTAGTTCACACTCATAGACTCGGCCGAACTCGCTCGGTGCCAAGCGAAATCTATAGCGCAAGGCACGCCCTGACAAAAACACCAGCCGCGCGCCATCGAGAGATAGGGCACGCAGTTCCAATGCCCGCTGAGCCAAGGTCGGGATGGGCGGAGCCGGATACCGCATCATCACCGTCCAAAATACGTGTGCGGGCGTGCGGCGATACTGACCGGTGCGACCGCCCCAGATGTAATAAGCGTCACCTTCCCAGCGACGCGGCTGACCTCCCGACGCTTCGCGTGGTCCTGCTGAATTGCACCCGCACCGCGTGGGCCAAAAGCCGCCTGCAACGCCTTAAGCAGCACGTCCATACCCTCATGGTTCTCGATGGCGTCGAGGATGCGCTTCAGGTCGCAGATGAGTCGGCGATGCCAGAAAAAGAACGCTTCCTGCCGCGCCGGAGAATTCATGCTTGCGGCGAGGTTGTCCTTTGGAGCCGAAGGATTGGGCAACACCCATTCTTCGGAGCCGTCCGACATCGGAACCTGCTCGAAATGCAGCGGCATGCGCTCAACGATATCGAGCAGGAGTTCCAACGGACTGTCATGGGGTTGCGGTGCCTCCACGGCATAGGCCATAGCAGCCAACGTGGTGAGGAAGACCGAAGATGGCGCCATGTCCTGGCCGGCCTGTGCAGCACCGAAGGCGACGTTGCGGTGTAGTTTCAGCAGCTGAACGAGCCGACACAGCAGCCTTTCAAACACTTCGTTGGCATTGGGCAGCGGCGCGACTTCGGCCTTCGCAATCGAATCCAGCGCCTCGGCAAAGCGTACCTCAGCCGTGAAGTTCGGAGACATCGCTGCCGCGAGGTCAAAGTGCTTGGCGTAGCCGCGCGGGTTCGTCGAATCGAAGAGCCGGAGTTCGCGATCCGGGATGAGGCTGTGAGTTTCTCCGAACGGTGCCACCAGCATTGGGGCATCAATGACGGGCGCAATATCGGCGCACATGCCTCCCGCATATTCGAGCGTTGTGCAACGCTCCCACCGATGCAGTCGCAGCCGGTGGGTGTCAGCGTAGCGGGACAATGCGCCATGCAAGTGGTCGAGCAGTAAAGCAGGTCCTCGATCACCATCGTATTTACGACGCGCATCAGGCTTGAGCCGAGCGATCAGGTCGATATCGAAGCCCTCGCGAGCACCGTCTCGCGGCCGCACAATGGTGCCCAACTGGCGCGAGCCGTGGGCGTGGATCTGAACCAGCAGTCCACGAAATTCCGGGCAGGAAGAGAGAAAATCGCCCGTGCTTTTGTATGAAGACTCCAGCGCAGTCAACTGGGTTTCAGTGGGCTCGTGGGCTCGCGCTATGGCATCCACCAAATGGAAGAAGCGTGCCGATGACCGCATCGAGATGCGGGGCCGCTGACGGACAGCCACAGGTTCTCGGATCAAGGTATCTCCTTGGGGTTGCTATCGTTCTTTCCCGGTATCACCTGGACTCACCCAAGCTCAGCGCTTGTGCTTGGTGGGGTCCACCAGCGTATAACCTTGCCCCGGACGCGGAGTCGGAGGCAAAGGCTTGCCCTTCACTCCCGTCACTTCGTTGCCCGTTCCCGGGTTCTTGTATTGACCGGATCTCGGTGCCGGCGTGCCTGGCTTCAACGTCTTGCTCATGGTCATCCCCTTTCAGGATTGGTTGGTTGCTTGCGACGTCCCGCCGCTACATCGACCTCTTCCGCAGCGTGCTGTGTTACAAAATCGGGGTTGCGTACAAAGTTCGGAACCATCACAATATAAATTGTGGACTTCCGAACATCTGAAGTCAAGTATTTTTTTTCCTGAATTCCGAACAAACATGCCAACATTGGGTGAAAAGGTCCGCACACTGCGGAAGAAAGCAGGCTTGACGCTGGAGCAGTTCGCCGAGCAAATCGGCGCATCCAAGTCATCCGTATGGGAACTGGAGAATAAGGAAAAGGTCCGGCCCTCGGCGGATCGGATCAACGAAGTGGCCAAGGTTCTGGGTGTCACACCCGAGTTCTTAATGAACGATGACGTAGCCGAGCCATCCGTTGACGTAGCCGATGAGGCATTTTTCCGTAAATATCAATCTCTAGACAACAACACGAAGCTGCAGTTGCAGGACATCCTCGGCGTCCTTGACCGGAAAGGTAATTCTTGACCGAACCGCCATCCCCAAAGCGCGAGGCGATCAAACTGGCGCAGCTTTGGCGGGCGGTACATGGACTCACCTTCCCCATCAATGCCGGAGTTCTGGCACAGGAGTGGTCTCGCAACGTGGTACCCGAAGCGCCCATTGGTGAACTGCAATCCAAGGAACTGAGTGGTTTTGAGGGGGGCCTGTTCTGGCTGAAGCAAAGGAAAGTTTGGGCTCTGCTGTATCACCCTCACCCAGACCTCCCAGGTCGATCAAACTTCACGGTGGCCCACGAATTTGGACACTACGTCTTGCATCGCAAGATACAGGAGGCGTTCCAGTGCTCGCAGAGTGCGACGCTTGGGATAACTGGCGCAAAAATCGAGCGGGAAGCGGATCAGTTCGCTTCGTATCTGCTGATGCCGATTGACGACTTCACCCAACAGGTGCGCGGTCGTCGGATCACACTCGATGTGCTGAGTGAATGTGCCACGCGCTACGGCGTATCCCTGACTGCGGCTATCCTCAAGTGGCTAGAGTTCACTGACGATGCGGCAATCGCCATCATGGGACGGGAAGGAATGCTGCACTGGTGGCGCGCCAGCGACAACGCAAAGAAATATGCGTTTGGAACGCTTCAGCAAGGAATGGAGCTTCCCGCACACTCACTTGCCGCCAATCCCGCCTTGGCGCTGTCAATGACCGACTTCCGCTCAGGCATCGACCATCCGGAAGGCGTATGGCCCATGAAACCAGCCGTTCGCGAGATGGTGGTTATCTCCGACCGTTATGACATGTCCATCTCGTTACTAATCCTCGACCAACCTGGCGTGGAGCATCAAGAAGCGCCGGATGAAGACATGACGACCAACCCGCCAACTTTCTGAATTTAGTGAACGACACTACTCGGGCAAAAAGTTCATTCCCTCAGAGTGGTTCCTTACTCACGAAAGTCCGACTGATTGCGACTGAACGTCCGGATCGACAAATTCAAAACGACCTACGAACGCTGTCGCGCATGTCGTGCGTACGGCATCAGGAATCCGGCCAGGTCCGCAACCACTGCTTCGAAAACCGGTATTTCGATGGCCAAGTCGCGAACGAATGCAGCCCACTGTCGCTGCTTGCCCGCGTCGGTCGCAAAAGTCTGGGTCAATGCCACAGGCGCGTCAAATGGAATGACCGTGCCGCGCCGTTCAAACGTCGCTGCAATTGCCCGGGACAGGCGGTCTTCATCGAAGTCATAGCTCCGGCTCAGAATCCACACGTCGTAGAAGTCTTTCATACGACTGTTGGCCAAACCGAGCATGACCATAGCCTGAAATTTTTCGGCAATCACCGTCTCACGGGCATAGACGCGCAGTGTCGGTTGCGGCAGATCGAGCAGAACCGGTAGATTGACTTCTTCAATGCCTGGTTCAATGGCGTCGCCAAAGCCTATGTCAATGATGACGGTAATCCGCGCACCGGCGAGCGCCCCGGTGGTGCGAAGACGCAAACCACCATACTCAAGCTCTTCGCGGATCAACTCGACGCGCAGCGCATCGACGTTGAACACAATGCCGTCGTCTACCTCAATGGCGCAGATCTCTCGAAACGTGGCGAGCATCGCCTCCGGCGCCGGATCGCCATAGCCCAGAAAATCCACGTCGCGTGTCGGACGGTGCGGATCATCGAACCAAGTCGTCATCAACATGGCCCCCTTGAGCACGAACCGACTGCGATGGGGCGAGAGGCTGAGCCGATGCAGCAGTCGCTCGTTGGCATAACGCGTCAACAAGAGATCAAATGCCTGCCCCTTCTGGCGTGCCAGCGTCAGCAGGCGGGCGCGCACTGAGGCACCGATGTCTCGTGGTTTCTTGGGCTCAGCCATGGGAAGTCAACGCACTCATATACGGCTCCATGATTTTCCAGATTTTGGCGTCCACCGCCTCTTTTGCTATTTCAGACGGCGATGCCTTTTTTTGTCTGAGCGCCTCCCGCAGCCCTTCCAGCGCGACGTTCACGCCAACGGGCTGGCGATAACGGAACAAGTCTGCAACGGTTTTGGCAACCCCAAAGATCGGCACGGATACCCCG
>Ga0066469_1000088_pt1 | contig 32394 bp, 28 predicted proteins | sample LakWasM103_HOW12_2_FD_59579 | JGI IMG/M metagenome (GOLD analysis project Ga0066469, IMG submission 59579) | Freshwater sediment methanotrophic microbial communities from Lake Washington under simulated oxygen tension - Sediment Metagenome 103_HOW12 | ecosystem: Environmental > Aquatic >... | reverse complement strand
AGATGTGCCGGCGTAGCGAGGACTCTCCTGATATGGGGACGTATAGCTCATGCCAACGAAAGGAGCGTACTCGTGGCGGACTTCAATTGGCTGCCCGGCAGGAAACACTTGATCCCAAAAGACAGTCTCCTCAACCCTCCAGGTCGGGTCGTCATTTCCATTGCCAATCAAACGCTCGATCTCTGCTTGTTGCCTTTTGCTCAGGCCGCAGTTCACACCTGAGCTATTGCTACTTACGCATTTTCCGAAAGTTACAAAGATTTGGTTGTCAGTTAGTCCAATTTTTCGCAGTTGGTCAGTGATGTTGCGACCACTGACGACGGCCTTTCGCTCAATTTGAGTTGGCACTGGTACACCATTGACCAAATGCTTAAACGTCTTGAGCGGGCCTACGTTTCCCTCGAGGGCACTGTCACCACTGGTCCATCCATAAGACGGCATCGGGAATGCGACGGTCGTCCGAACATCGGCTGAATCCTCATTGAGGAATATGTACTTGACGCGAATAGACTTTGTCGATACCTCAAGGAGTTCGGACACCATGCGGATCTGCGAGCTTTTAAGTGGAACAATGCCGCCGGCGCCGACCCGGGCAGTGGTGTCATTTGCCAGTGTGCGCCCAGCAACTAGCAGGAAACCCAAGGCAAATATTGCAATTTTGTTGGTGCGCATGCAAGTTAATTGAATGTCATCTTCATACCAGAGGGGCTTGCCGCACTCTAGCGTTCCCCCGACGCAGTCTACCAATTGCGAACTCCATAGCGGTCACTAGGGAAAGACTGCAAGTGGCCCGAACCTGTGGTTGCTTCAACCGCATTCCGGTGACTAACATTTCTCGATTATTGTCCTTGAACTTCCCACCTATTCAATCCGCACAAATCGCGGCATCGCGGATTCTTGTTGCACCGAGTTCGTTCCGAACTAAAGTTAGTCGATTCCCAGACACTTTTTTACCCACGGCTGGGCAAAAAGACGTGCACGAGTGACTGCGGCCATCGGTCTATATAAGAAACCGGTAGATCGCAGGGGAGTGCTGCACTGGGCAGTTCCATCCGAGGAATACAGGCGACCGCTGCAAAGCAACAGCCCGCCTTCTGCTTTCTCCCAACCACCGTGAGGTTTCACACTGTCATCGCATTCGGTGGTGGTTTCACTCCCCGGCGTTCCGCAGATTAGCTCCAATTTTGCCGAGTTGCCTGTTCGTGTGATTGCCTGAAGTTGCCCGGAATACGTACGATATGTCGCCCAATATTCCCAGTCACCACAGACGCGATTGCCATTCTGCAAAAGGACATGGGACGAACATATCTCTTCGCCTTTCCACAATTGGCAACTCTTCCATTCACCTTCAAACGGGTCGCTCCGCTCGGCATTCGCGCTTGACCGAGCAATGCCTACAACATTGAACCGTTCGTTCCAAAATGTTTCCAGCTCATTGATACGCTTTTCATAGGCAGCCACCAGACAATCTGTGTTTTTACATCGATTTCGCACCGTAGCAAGCCAACGCCGTTGCGCAGCTCTTTGGGTGCCCGGTTCAGGCGCTATGGCCAGCACAGACTTATAGGTGCGACCCAACACATCGTCGAGTTGCAGGAGCTGGTGATCTTCACAGATTGCCTCCTCAACCTCCCCTTTGGCTTTACCGCAATCGAAACCGGCCGCACAGCAGTTGGCGACGAACAAGCAAAGGACAACAGTGCAAATACGTAAGGCACCCATGGATAACAAAAGAGTAAAGAGTCGAGTTGTCAATAACTATAGCCCGATTGCCTGTGCACTAACGTCCGCTTCCGCCCCATCGCGGGTATGCAATCAGCGATACCAGTGTTTGACTTCGTGAACAGGATTGCCGTCCACAAAGCGGTCACTGACGAGTGCCCGCAATTGGCCCAAACCGACCCTGCACTCGGAAGGTAGCGGCGGCTCGGCAAATTGCCCCGCTTTATGAGAGCACTCGCCCGTCGGATGGGAACTGGCGTGACATCAATTCTTGATCAGTAAGCGGACGGCCCTGCCAGACCTTGACTTGACTGGCACCTGCACCGAGTGCCATTTCATGCAGGGCGCGAATCTCGACTTGAGTAAATCCCCCTGCTGGGTCGCCCATCGGATGCATGACAACTTCAGGCGCTACGGCGAGTATGTTTTGGCCGTTTAGGCGCTTCAGGAATGCCTTGAGGAGTTGCTCTGCAACGGTGAAGTCAGATACGAGGGAGCGCGGATGAGCAAACGGGTTTACGACATTGACCGTTTGGTCTGCCAGAGCCGCCCGGGCCTCTGAGCCGACAGCAATAATCGTTTGCTTTGGGCCAGCTGAAATTGCGACCTCTGGTCGCTCCGAGATCGACTTCCCCGTCTTCGGACTGTGAATAGTCAAAAGCTCCGGGGATAGCTGAACATAGACGACATTCTTGAAGAAGCTGAACATGGGAAGAAGCAATGAGAAAGTGGTCAAGTCCTGTTGCAGATTGACTCTTGGGTGAATATAGCCCAATGCCGCCTTGGCTTTGAATGATAGTTATCTGTTGGAGCGGTTTGCCTTTCGAGCAGCAGCACCTGCTCAGTGACCGCAACTGCCCATACTTTCATCTATCTAAGACCTCAGCGGGTCGAGATCGAGGGAACTGGACGAGAGGAATTCACCATGACACTACCTGCCACCCATGGTCAGTTGCAACTAGTCGGTCCGTAAGACCAAGGCTATTCAGAAATGCGTCGTCATGCGAGACGACGATCAGGCCACCTTGGTAACTGCGCAACATCACCTCAAGCGCCTGCGCTGATGGAATATCGAGGTGGTTGCTTGGCTCGTCCAGCAGCAAGAGTTGCGCTGGTGGTTCGGCATACAGCACACATGCCAAAGCCGCCTTCAGACGCTCTCCACCACTAAGCAAGCCGCAAGTAGTCGTGACCTTCTGTGCATCCAGACCAAGCTGTGCCAGGCGCATCCGCACTTCTCCTTCTCCTCTCGTACGGTTAACCTCCCGCACTTGATCCAGCACGGTTCGTTTTGGATCCAAATTGGCCAGATGCTGGTCGAGGTAGATGGTTTCTGGCGCGACCCTGCAGGTTCCGGCCTGGGGCTGATACGCACCAGCCATCAGCTTGAGCAAGGTAGACTTGCCACAGCCATTGGGGCCAACCACCCCCACCCGCTGACGGCAATTCAAACTCAGACTAATGGTTTTCAATGCACCCTCCACGAACGGCAACACCACTTCGTCTAGTTCCGCAACATGCCGCCGTACGGGTCGCATACCCTGCGCCGCGTGGACAGTGATGGGCGTGTCTTCTTCCACTCGCTGCAAGGCATTTCGCACCTGCACGGCCAATTGCTTGCGTGCCGCTTCATGCTGTTGGCGCAGTTTGCCCATTGAACTTTCGCTTCGTTCCTTCTGGCGATCCAGCAGTATCTTGGCCTGATTGGCATCCTTTCTGCTGCGCGTTCCACGAGCCGTTCGTCGCTCTTGACGCTCCTGCTGCTTGCACATGAATTGATCTTGGCGCCGTCGCTCCAGCTTGCGCTGCTCGAGTTGCTGTTCAGCATTCAGTCGCTCATGCGATTTGCAGTGAGCGTAAAAGGTGTAGTTGCCACCGTAACTTTGAAGGCCCAGCGAAGAAAGGTCCAATATGCGATCCATGGAGTCAAGTAGCTGGCGGTCGTGACTTATCACGAGCAGTCCATTCGGCCAGCGCCGCACCTGTTCGATCAGGGCATTCCGATTCGGCCGGTCAAGATGATTGCTCGGCTCATCCAAAATGAGGTAATCAGCACCCGACAACATGGCGCCGATCAAGGCGACACGCATGGCCTCACCGCCGCTGAGCGCACTGGCTGGTGTCGACGCATCGAGGTGGCCCAAGCCATTGCGCTCCAACTCCTGTTGCAGCCGTTGGCGAATATCCCAATGCTCGCTGACGGCTTCGAAGTGCTCCGGCGCAGTTGTCCCCGCCTGAATCCGCTCTAGCGCATCTAGTTTTCCTTTCAGGCATGCAAGACTTGCGACATTGGCATCGATTGTGTGTGGGACCAGTTGCGAAAGGTAGTGCACGCTGCAGCAACGTGCAACGCGCCCCGCCGATGGTTGCAACGACCCGGAGAGGATGCCGGCAAGCACCGTTTTTCCGACACCGTTGCGCCCGACCAAGCCTGAATGCCTCTGATCAAACTGTCCGTTCAGATTGGAGAAGAGCGTTCTGCCGTTCGGCAGAACATAAGAAACGCCTTCCAGCGCGAGAGATGGATTCGTCATGTGTCATTCCAAAGATGCCAAGAACTCCCCCGACTTGTGGGGGTAGGTGGAGACTGGCCGTCATCAAGACGGCGGCATCAGTGGCGCATGGGACGATTACCTCGATTTGTGTGGAAGACAAATTGTAAATCTATGACTGCCAACGGCAAAGTGCGACTGTTCGTTTGAACGGAGGGCCTTTCAGGCAGTCTGCTTGACAGGAGTCATTCATGAGCGGCGGCATTTGGCCCGAAGCTGTGCCCGTCAACGAACAGTCCCTCCTCAGCGAAATCACGCGACGTTTAATGCTGCTGAAATTTCGGTTGTGTGGGTGGGGCGCACCAAGCGTGCGACCTCCTGTCCGTCACGCAGTAGCACCAGCGTGGGCCAGAGCTTGACGCGGAAGCTGCGCCCAAGAGCGTGACCAGGCCCATCTTCTACTCTGATGTGCCGCCACTGCGCATGTTGTGACAACGCTCCAACAAGTGCGGGTTGGGCAGCACGACAATGGCCACACCGGCTCGTGCCGAATTCGAGCACGGTCAAGCCTGGCAGGGCGTCAACCTCGGCACGCGCCGGTGCTTCGATTTCGCTGAGGTAGGGTTTGGATGAACTCATATCCGGATTGTGTCTCGACAGATAGCAGTTATCTTCCAGGGCCGTCCCCTGGTCATCAATTGACTTCCCAGTGATTCGATCTTCTCGACAAAACATACATTGCTAGAGCCAACGACAAAGCTCCCGCGTATTGCTGGGCCGTGAGTTGCTGATTCCACAGCCACGCAGCCAAGATGGCTGCCGCCAGTGGCTCGATCAAAGTGCCGACAACTGCTGATGTCGGAGGCAGATTCCGCGCGCCCCATGCAAAAGCGAGATACGCAATCGAAGTTGTCACGATGCCGGTGTAACCTACCTGTAGCCAGACCAGTGTCGTGCCGGGAAGCGTGATTCCCTGTAAGCCGCAGATGAGCAGCATGAATATGGCCGCTGCGGTCATGCTCCATGCAGACGCGGTGACTGACGACACATCGTTTGGCATGCGAGCGTTTCCCAGTACGACCATCGCGTACAAGAGCGCTGAGCTAAATGACCAGACCAAGCCCATCAAGTAGTCACGGGGCAAGACGAAATCACGCGTTACCACGATGAGCGCTACCCCAATGACCCCCAGTGCGAGTCCGATAAGGAGTCTCGCGTTCAGATATTCATAGCCTCGCGCCACGGAGAACATGGCAACGAGAACTGGTGCAAAGCAGATGGAGATAACTGTTGGCAGCGTAGCCCCTATGCGTTCAATTCCGAGAAACCAGCATGTGACATTGGCCGCCATAGCGATTCCGGTCAACACAATCTGCAGGCGGCCTTGCCAGGGCAATTGGCTCCAACGGGAGTGTCGCCTGACAACCATGTCCTGACGTCGATGCCAGAGCCAGAGTAGAGGTAGACCCAGCGCGAATCGGGCCAGTGACAAACTGTATGGATTAATGCCGGCATGAATCGCTGACTCGGCAACCAGTGCACCAATGCCCCAAAGGAATCCTGCCAGGAGGACGCAGCACCAAGCTTTGGTGGTTTTTGAATAGAGTTCCATGAAATATCTCTTCCGCATGGTGTCGCCATTCCATGTTTTGAACGTGGATTGGAAAGGCGACAGGTAAGACCTGCCCACGCACTGAGTCAATGCAGACCCGTGCTGGAACGAACCATGCACTTCAACTGACGTGAAGTGCGCTAGTTGGCGCAAGGAGGGGGAGGTGTGCGACGGAAGAACATGGAGTCATCATATCCAATCCGTTAACAGTGAGCGTTGACACGACGCGTTCAGTGGCTACCTCAAAGCAGCCATTCACCAATGTCACCAATTGCTGCAAACGCGATGTTCACGCCCCCTAACCGGCGACACGCTGGACTGCCCGTAACCCGCCTTTGGTGAGCGTCGGGTTACGCCCCACTGCAGGTCCAGACCACGCTCTCTACTTGACATGGTGGACGAGAGTCAAATGAGAAGTGCGTGGGCGATGAATTCCATCAGTTAATAGCGGGACGACTTTCCTGGGCAAGGAAGACCAGCAGTACGATGAATCCAACAATGGGAACAAGAATAATCAATTGCCACCAACCGCTTCGATTGGTGTCATGCAATCGACGAGTTGCGGCTGCAACCGACGGAATTAGAGTGCCCAAGGCAAAGATCACGTAAGCAACCGGCGCGATCGCACTCAAAATGCCGCACCCCAAAGCGACCGCCAGTGCGAACCACCAATACTCTGATCTTGAAGCTCGACCATTGAATTCAGCGTATTTTGTGAAACATGTTTGTACCGACTCGGTAAAGTTCATTCGCTCCTCCCATTTCTGGATTCATTCTAGTGAGCTCATCTCCGGAAATGGCAGTGTGGGTTTCCACACGGTACCCGACATACGAGAACACCGCATGGATGGCTTTGCCGTGATGATCCCAGTCTCTGACGTCGTGGCAATGGTATTCCTTGATCTCGCGCAACTACCACGCACCTCTACAGCAGTCAGAATCAAGCCGGACACATAAGGAGGAGCACGTGCAAACCCAAACTGAACGCAGAAATACCGACAAACACCTGCAAGTGCATCAACTGTCGCGCCGCACCGTGGCGCTAGTGTTGGCCGGAGGCCGCGGGTCGCGTTTGAAGCAGTTGACCAACGAACGCGCCAAGCCTGCGGTGTACTTTGGTGGGAAATTTCGCATCATCGACTTCGCACTATCAAACTGCCTGAACTCGGGCATTCGGCGCATGGCCGTCGTGACGCAATACAAGTCCCATTCACTCATGCGTCACATACAGCGCGGCTGGAGTTTCTTGCACGCCGAGCTCAACGAAATGGTGGACTTGCTGCCGGCCCAGCAGCGCTCTGGCGAAGAACATTGGTACCGGGGGACTGCGGATGCAATTTTTCAGAACCTTGACATCATCCGGTCCAGCAAACCTGAGTACATCGTCATCCTAGCTGGCGATCACGTCTATAAGATGGACTATTCCCTGATGATCAAGGACCACGTTGAAAACAGTCAGGGCTGCACCGTGGGTTGTATCGAAGTGCCGCGTGCCGAAGCTAGCGCTTTTGGCGTGATGGCGCTGGGGTCGAACCGACAGATCACGGACTTTTTAGAAAAGCCTGCTGATCCGCCAAGCATGCCTGACCGCAAGGATGTGTCATTGGCCAGCATGGGAATTTATGTGTTCGACGCTGAATACCTTTACCAGTTGCTGAAAGAAGACTTAGACAACCCCGCTTCCAGCCACGATTTTGGCAAGGACGTAATCCCACGCTGTGTGTCCGAGGGGCGTGCGCTGGCGCACCCGTTTGGCATGAGCTGCGTGTCTCGCGTGAAAACCGATAAGCCCTATTGGCGTGATGTCGGAACAATTGATGCGTTCTGGTCCGCAAACCTAGATTTGGCATCAACCTCACCCGAGCTTGATATATATGACGTTGACTGGCCGATTTGGACGTATCAGCGGCAATTGCCACCTGCCAAGTTCATTCCCGATACCAACGGTTCCCACGGGGTGGCGGTCAACACGTTGATCTCTGGCGGCTGCATTGTGTCGGGCTCACATGTAGCGCACTCGGTATTGTTCTCCGAGGTGCGCGTGCACTCTTTTTGCCGCGTGGAGCAGGCCGTCCTGCTCCCCAATGTAACTGTGAACCGTAGCTGTCGATTGCGCCGAGTGGTGGTGGATCGCAATTGCGTACTGCCGGAGGGTTTGGTAGTGGGTGAGGACGCAGCCCTTGACGCACAACGCTTTGAACGTACCGAAGGGGGGGTCGTACTGATTACCCGCGAGATGCTGCGAAAACTACAATGAGCGCCACACGCAAGATGCCTCCACCAGCAGGCAACACTGTACTTTAGCCTCACACCGGAATATTACGCCACGTTGATCCAGTGACCGCTGATGATTCTTTGATCGAGGCTGTGACATCACAGGACCACGCTACATCAAGACTAACGGAGCTGTCAGGCATCCAGTGGATGAGATTCAGAAGTACGAGCGGGCATGTCTGTCTTTTGAACCGGCTGATGTTGCACTGCAGACCGTAAATTGACACCGTATTGATCGGTGAGCCTGCTTTCAGGTTATCGCCCCACTGAGTCTTGCGATGTGAAATTGCGAACAAGGTTTCCAATGTTAGCTTGCGGCCTTTAAGTCAAAATTTGAACGTCAGCTTGAACCAATCGGGGACACCAGCTTTGGGCACGAAGGGGTCCGCGATGAGTGTCAGGTATCTGTTTTGGTGACGTCAAAACGTTTCGCTGCTCCAAAGCAGTCAATAACGAATGTCAGCAACTGGCCCGGTACAGACGAAACTAAACCAGGTCCCGGAAATGTTGCCAACACCGTTGGGAACTTCTGCGGATATAGCCGGTGAAACGCGCGATCAGGCTTCTGCATCCCCTTGGTTCGCACCGACAGTGGGGATGCTAAGGAGTCTGACTGTGAGGTCTACGTTTGGGCGTCCTGAGGGAATTCAACGAAGCGCACGTCGCGGCCGGCACACTCAATTTCCGTAGGTGCCTCCCATAAATCACTCGCGAACTCAAAGATCTGGGGTGGTACTTCCATCGAAAACGTCGCGCCTTTCTCCGTATTTCGCTGCTCGACGCGGCGTCGACGTTGGTCCCGAGGCGCGTCCACCACATAGATGGTGAGATCGCAGCGTTGTTCATCCAAGTTTGCGTAGAACGCCTCGCGGTCACATCGTTGAATGAGGCCAATTTCGAGTACAACGTCGGTACCAGCGCTGATGGCGCTCTGCGCGACTTTCCATATCTGCAGGTTACATCGCTTGGTGCGCTCCACGTACCACTCGATGGAGCCCGTAGCGGGGCGGTCTTGGCTGAAGAGTTCAGCCATCCAGTCGTCGAGATTCAACGACAACGCTCGGTGCTCATGCCTGAGACGAGCTGCGAATGTCGACTTTCCAGCACCCACCGGGCCGATGATGAGATGAATTCGGGCGCCGCTTACCGCTGACGTTTCGTTGGAATGATGAGTAGGGCGATTCAAGGTGTTATCTCCAGAAACAAAAAAGCCCTCTCTGCGAGCAGGGAGAGCTTCATTCGATGGTAGAAACGCAAAAGCCCTCGCGTTCAGGCGGAGGGCTTTTGCAGGGATCGGCTGGGGTGTATTGACGCCGGCCGAAGATGATTCTTGCGCACCCACAAGTACCGAGTCAAGTTATTCGTCTGTTGCTACGCAGGCGAGGTACGGTCGCCAGCGTCGTAGTTTTATGCGGCAGACGAATGAGGACCTAGAAGGCGTGAGCTGACGCACGGGCGACTGCAAGACACCCAGATGTCGCACAGGCGGCTGCTGTCACCTGCAGCGCCTCCTACAGTGGAGGCCACAACAGCTACGCCAGCCGCTGCTTAATTGGAGAACCGTCAGCATGGTCAAGATCACTGCTTTGTACCGCTGGCACGAAGGTGCTACTTTCGACCACGACTATTACCACGGTGAGCACATGCGCATCGCACGCGAGGCGCTCGCCCCGTTGGGTTTAGTTCGGCTGGAAAGCGACCGCGTGATGTACCTGGGCCCACCCCGCACAGGCCAAGTGCTGGCACTGACCAATGCGTTCTTCGCGACGTTGGAGCAGGCCCAGGCTGCGGCTTTGAAGACTGCGTCGGAGCTGACTGCCGACGTGCTCAACTACACCAACATCAAGCCCGAGTCACACATAGCGCAGATGAAGGCACACCCGCTGGGAAACTGATCCCTGGCGCTTTCTCTAAGGCCGCTTCCACCCTGTTCCGCCTGCGGCAGCTCATCCGAAGTCATGCGAGTCTGCTACCCCAAACCAGTCGTACGCGGGAGACAGCAACTAGCCCAAACCAGGGGTCGCATCCAGACGCATTTAGGTGTCGCTTGGCGGTAGCTCGGTTGCCTCACGGTCGTAGTAGTCAACGTCGCTCTCGGATCGGACCAGCGTTCGCAGCCTTGGTGCATTGTCTCCGCTTGCAAACACACCAATCTTGCTTGAGTCGGGGTACTCGCAAACCTCGACGTCTGCCAAGATAGAGAGCGACAGGTAGCGTAGCGTTGCGGAACCGGTGTTGATGATCTGGTGAGCGGTTGCAGGTCCGCCGGTTGGGCAGGCAATGACATCGTGCTTTCTGATTCGGTACCTCTGTTGCCCGAAGCGCAGTTCGCCCTCGCCTTCGAGGATAAGAAACATTTCCTCTTCAGCACGGTGGGAATGAAACGGGCATTGAGCGCATCCTGGCGGCAGCTCGGTCAAGTTGTAGCCAAGCTTCTGGGCACCGATGGCGGCGCTGAATTGAGCACGTTTGGAAGTGTAGAAGCCGTTCTCCTCAACATCCGTGAACTCGACCTCGCTGAGATTCACAAATGGCTTAGTCATGTGTTCTCCAGTAATGAAGTCGCCTCGCAGACGCGGTGTACGACGCTTGGAGTCTACCAACTGAAGAGCCGATACCGGTCATAAGCCAACGCCTGCAAATGGCCCACTGCAGCACTCCATTCCGCCCTCTGCCAGCCCCACAAGTCGCCTCGATCTCCCCTCCCCCAACAAGCCAGCGCCAAAGCAGAGATCCCTGCGCCAGCACCTGTCGCCACGAGATTTACTATGTTTTATATAGCAGCGTAGCCATATTCCACGAGGGCTACGTGCCAATTCAATGCAACGTCATCGGCAGCGAAGTCGTCTTCACCCGAACCACCGCTGGCCGCACCTCATAGGGTACGGGCTCACATCCGCAGATGGTGGCGGCAATGGTGCGGGCCTGGCGGGCGATGGGTTCGATGTAGCGGCTGGCCTGGCCCTGCACCGTGATGCAGTCACCCAGGGCGTGGATGCTGGCGTTGCTGGTGCGCAGGGAAATCGGGTCCACCGCAATGCCGTTGTTCCAGTCCAGACTGGCCGCCTGTGCCAGCCGGTTGGGCGTTTGCAAGCCCGCAGCCGCAATGACCTGGTCAACGACAAACTGCTGGCTACACGCGGTGGTGACGTGCATGCGTCCATCGACTTTTTCAACGGTGCTGACGCTCACCTTCCCCACAAAGCGGATCGGCAAATCTTTCCACGCCTGCAGCACCTGCTGGCCAGCATGCTCGGCCTGCCAGCGCGCCAGTGGCTCGGGCTGCAGGTCCAGCAGCGTGATGCGGTGGCCGCCCAGTGCAAGGTCGTTGGCCAGCTCGCTGCCGATCAATCCCGCACCCACGATGGCCACGTCCTTGGGTGTGTCGCCCAGCGCGGCGCGCAGGCGCAGATAGGCGTCCAGGTGGTTGATGCGCCAGCACAGCTCGGCCGGCATGTTGGCCGGCAGCGCGGCTTGCGCGCCATGGGCCAGCACCAGTTGTTCATAGGCATGTTTGCCGCGCGTGGTGTGCAGGGTTTGGGTGCGGGTGCAGATGCGGGTGGCCTGCGTCTGCGCCAGCAGGTTCACGCCCAGGCGCTGCGCGGCCTGCGCGCCGGTTTCACGCACCAATTGTTCCAGCGCAATGTGCTTGGCCATGGCCACGGACAGCAGGGGTTTGTCGTACACGTCGCCCGAGCAGGCCGTCACCAGCGTGATGGGCACGTCGGCATCCACGTCGCGAATCGACTGGGCCATCTGCCAGCCTGCGCGGCCGGCACCCACGATGACCACGCCGGCGCGGGCACCCTTGCCACGCGGTGCGGCGCGCGCCGGGGTGCAGACCTGGCGCGTGCGCGGGTCCACCGGCTGATACAACACAAAGTCCGACTTGGTCACCGCGCACAGCGGGCACTCCCAGTCGTCGGGAATATCGGCAAAGCGGGTGCCTGGCGCCAGGCCGCTGTCGGGGTCGCCATCGGCCTCTTTGTAGATGTAGCCGCAGGCGTTGCAGATGTACTGCAGGTACTCCTGTTGGGCTGCGCTGTCGGCCTGGGTCATGCGGGCATGTCCTCGGCGCTGAGGCTGGCAATTTCCTTGCGCAGGTGCTTGATGGCGGGTGTGACGATGGCCACAAACTGGGCCTCGCGCACGCGGCGCTGCACGTCGGAGTTCATCAGGTAGCCGCGTGCGCCCTGGTGCATCAGGGCCGACTGGCTGGCGCGCAGGCACAACTCGGCGCCTTCGGTGCGGGCGTTGAGCACGTCAATGAAAAATTCGGTCGATGTGTCAAACGGGGTTTCGGCCATGGTCATGACGCGGCCCACCAGATCGTCCAGCTCGGCCTGCAGGTCTTGGGGCCGGTCGTCCAGGTACTGGTTGACGTGGCCCAGTTGCGACTCCACCGCCCAGATGCTGTCGATGGCGCCCTGCACAATGCCGGCCGCAATGCCACACTGCAGCATGACAAACGCCGCGCGGATTTTGCGGATGTAGGGGCGTGCGGGGTCGGCCACGATGTCGGCGGCGGTGATGACCAGGTCTTTGCACTGCACGGCGTAGGTGCCGGTGCCTTCCATGCCCGAGAACTTGGGGCATTCCTTGAGGGTGACGCCGGGGGCATCGCATTTCAGTATGAACATGACCTCGCGCCCGGCGCTCTGGTCGCCATCCATCACCGCGGCGATGGCGCCAAAGTAGTGGTTGCCGGCCAGGTTGCTGATCCACGGCAGCGTGCCGTTGACGCGGTAGCCACCGCCCTCAATCGGCGTGGCCTTGAGCAGCAGATTCTCGATCTGCGCAAAGCTCTTCATCGGGTTGGACAGGCCGGTGCCGCCCAGGCCCAGGCCCTGCATGTGGGCTTGCAGCCGCTCGCCGGTCAGGGCGGGGTTGCCCGAAGTCTGCATGTACAGGCCGCACACGGCCTGGCACCACATCATGAAGGCCGACGCACCACAGACCTTGCCCACTTCCGCCATGGCGGCAATGGCTGCCTTGTAGTCACCGGGCTTGCCAGGTTGGTCCAGGTGGGCGCTCATGCCGCCCACCGCCGCCAATTGCGCCAACAGGTCCTGCGGGTACAGCCCTTCCTGGTCAATGGACTGTGCCCGCTGGGCCAGCGGCCCCTGTGCGATGGCGCGCACGGCACTCATCAGGTCGTGCTGGATGGCGGTCTGGGCGATGTCTTTGGGCAGGTCGTTGGCGTTCATGGCGGGCCTTTCAGGGGTGGAGCGGGGAATGGGTGGGTGTCAGTCAGCCAGGCTGATCTCGAACGGAATCGGGTTGCGCATGGTGTTGGCCACGGGCGAGTAGTAGTTGGCGTGCTTGACGATTTCGTCGAGCTGCTCGCGCGTGGCGTCGCCCTCAACATGCACCTTCACGCGGATCGCCTGAAAGCCCATCTCCAGCGGCTTCTTCTCCAACGCGCCACCGGCGCCCCAGGCAGCGGGGTTGCCAATGTCGCCTTCCATGTGGATCTCGATCTTGCTCAGCTTGACCTGCTTCCAGGTCGCCACGGCCGTGATGCCCACGGCCAGGCAGCCGCCCAGACCCGACAGCACGATCTCGCCGGGTGCCGGTGCCGTGTCCTGGCCAAACAGGTGCAGGGGTTCATCCACCACCACCGGCGCATGGTTGCCCACGTAGCTGAGCGAGCGGTACTGCCCTTCCATCTCGGTCCTGACCTCGTTGGTGCCGCGCGAGGCGGGGTTGTTGCGGCCCTTTTCGGCAAACGCCATCAGGCCATCGCGGTCGATGGGGCGCAGCGAGGTGGTGATGGTGGTGACGGGTTCGATCAGGTCGGTAGCGGACATGGTGTTTTCCTTGGGAATAGGGTGTCAATGGTTCAAAAGCACAGGGCCAATCAGCCTGAGACTTCCATTGCAAGCCTGATGCCAGGCCGCCCCTCCACCCACATCCATATGAAAAATAGGCCGCTAGCCCTCGTTGTAATTGGGTATGTAACTATCATTTCAATAGCAATACACATTCAACACCAGCCTCAAGTCGCTCCACAACCGCCATTGTGTTAACAAAGTGTCAACACATTGAAGACCCAAGGCGCTTGGGCGGCAGAGCGTTTTGCGTAGGTAAAGGAGGAGCCCGCGCAGCGGGCGGAGGACACGAAGCAAAACGCTCTGCCGCCCAGGCGCCTAGCGCGAACCAGGCTCCTGAAGCGAACCAGGCCCTAGCGCAGCCCAGCCTTGCGCAACCGGTAGCCAAACTGCCGCAAGGTCAACCCCAGACTCTGCGCAGCGCGCGACTGGTTGCCCTGGTACAGATCCAGCGCCGCCTTCAGGGCCTGCGCGTTGTGGGCATTGGCGAAGCCGTAGTCGCGCACCAGTGGCGCCTCAGGTTCGGCCACCACGCGCGCCGGGGCTGCCACAGGCGCCAGCGTGGCCACGGGCGACGCGGCGTTGGGCATGAAACGCTCCAGCTCGTGTGCCGTGATCTGGGGTTGGTCCGCCAACAGCACCACGCGCTCGATCAGGTTGCCCAGCTCACGGATATTGCCCGGCCAAGCATGCTCTTCCAGGCGCTGCAAGGCCTCGGTGGACAGGTAGACGTTGCGCTGGTGCGCCTGGTTGGCGCGGCTGACAAAGTGCAGCACCAGCGCCCGGATGTCTTCCACCCGCTCGCGCAGGCTGGGCAGGCGGATCGGGATGACGTTGAGCCGGTAGTACAGGTCCTGGCGAAAGTGCCCGGCATCCACCGCGCGGGCCAGGTCACGGTTGGTGGCCGCCACCAGTCGCACGTTGACGCGCAGTTCGCGCTTGCCGCCCAGGCGCACCAGCGTGCCCTCTTGCAGCGTGCGCAACAGCTTGGACTGCATGGCCAGCGGCAGCTCGCCAATTTCGTCCAGAAAGATGGTGCCGCCGTTGGCCTGTTCAAACCAGCCCGCGCGCGCCGTGCTGGCGCCGGTAAAGGCGCCGCGCTCGTAGCCAAAAAGTTCGGATTCAAACAGCGTGTCGGGAATCGCTGAGCAGTTGACCTTGATGAAGGGCTGGTCGCGCCGCCCGCTGGCCAAGTGCACGGCGCGGGCGAACAGCTCTTTGCCGGTGCCCGATTCGCCCAGCAGCAGCACCGTGGCCTGGGTTTGCGACACGCGCTCCAGTTTGCTCAGCGCCTGCAACAGCGGGGGCGAATTGCCAATGAGCCCGTAGCGCGCGGTGTTGGTGTTGAGCGCCTGGGCCAGCACGGCATTGCGGGCCTGCAGTTGGCCGGTTTGCTCGGCCACCAGTTGCTCCAATTGCAGCAACTGCCCGGCCAGCGTGGCCAGCAACCGCAGCACCGACAGGTCGTCATTGAGATGGCGCTGGCGGCTGCGGATGCGATGGCAGGCCAGCACGCCAATCGGCACGTTGTTGATCGCTATGGGCAAGGCGATAAAGGCCACAGTCTCGGGCGGCAGCTGGGCACGCGCCACCGCGCGGAACAGGAACAGCGGCTCGGCGTCGATGTCCTGCACGATGGCGGGCTGCCCAGTGGCCAGCACCCGCCCGGTAATGCCTTCGCCCAGCAAGTAGTGGCCGCGCGCCACCTCCTGCCGCGTCAGCCCATAGGCATGCTGGATGCTGGCGCTGCGTGGTGCGCGGGGGTCAGGCCCCGGCGGATCGGACAGCACGATGCGCCCGCGGTTGAGCCCCAGCAGCTCGCTCATCAGGTGCAGCATGGTGCGCAGCGCCAGCGCCGGTGCCGGGCTGCGCCCCACCAGGCGCATGACCTCGCGCATCAGCAACAGCTCTTGCTCGCGCCATTCGCCAGATGTCAGGAGGGTAGTGGCAGGAGTGGGTTGCATGGTTTCACCTTGCAATTTTCGCGCCCGCGCACGGAAAAAGCCCCGCTTTTACAATACCGGCATGCCCAACCGCCCTTTTCTCACCGCCGCCTTTTACAAATTCGTGGAGTTGGCCGACTTCGAAACCCGCAAGGAGCCGCTCCTGGCCCTGTGCGAACAACGCAACGTCAAGGGCACCATCCTGCTGGCGCGCGAGGGTATCAACAGCACCATTGCCGGTGCGCCGGACGATGTGCACGCCGTGCTGGCGTATCTGCGCAGCGACCCGCTGCTGGCCGATCTGCAGCACAAGGAATCGTTTGCCGAAACCGCACCGTTCTACCGCATGAAGGTGCGCCTGAAGCAGGAAATCGTCACCATGGGCGTGCCCGGCACGGACCCCACCCTCATCGTCGGCACCTACGTCAAGCCCGAGGACTGGAACGCGCTGATTGCCGACCCCGATGTGGTGGTGGTGGACACGCGCAATGACTACGAGGTGGCGATCGGTACCTTCCGGGGCGCGATTGACCCGCATATCCGCACGTTTTCCGAGCTGCCGGCCTGGACCGAAAAGGCCGAAGCGCTGCGCCCCGACGCCAATGGCAAGAAACCCAAGGTGGCGATGTTTTGCACCGGCGGCATTCGCTGCGAAAAGTCCACCGCCTTCATGCGCGCGCAAGGCTACGACGAGGTCTACCACCTGGAGGGCGGCATCCTGAAGTATCTGGAAACGGTGGCGCCCGAGCAAAGCCTGTGGGATGGCACCTGCTTCGTGTTTGACGAGCGTGTGTCGGTGGACCATGGCCTGACGCCGGGTACGCACAAGCTGTGCCGGGGCTGCCGCATGCCGCTGGAAGAAGGTGCGATGGAGTCGCCCCTGTTCGAGCTGGGCGTGAGCTGCCCGCGCTGCCACGCCAGCACCAGTGAAGTCCAAAAGAACCGGGCCCGTGAACGCCAGCGCCAGTGGGAGCTGGCCAAGGCGCGGGGCAAGGCCCACATTGGCGAGCTCATGCCACCCAAGGCCACTGCGCCGGACACGGCATAGTTTCTTCTGGCGGTCCCCGTGCCCAGCGCTGAGCCCCTGCCGGTTCTGTATTCGTTTCGGCGCTGCCCCTACGCCATGCGCGCGCGACTCGCCATCGCCGCGAGCAGCACGGTGGTGGAACTACGCGAAGTGGTGCTGGCACGCAAACCCCAAGCCCTGCTGCAGGCCTCACCCAAGGCCACGGTGCCCGTGCTGGTGCTGCCCGACAGCACGGTGCTGGAGCAAAGCCTGAACATCATGCTGTGGGCGCTGCGCCGCCACGACCCACAGCAGTGGCTGCCGACTTCCGCGCCAGAGATGGACCGTGCGATGGCCTTGATTGCGCAATGCGATGGCGATTTCAAAGCGAATCTGGACCGCTACAAATACCCCAACCGCTACGCGCTGACCGATGGATTGGCCCACCGCAGCATGGGTGCGCAGTTCTTGCTGACACTCAACACCTGCGTAGAAGCGCAAGGGTTTCTGCACGGTGGCCAGTTTGGCCTGGCGGACGCCGCCATCGCCCCATTTGTGCGCCAGTTTGCCCACACAGACCCCGCCTGGTTTGCCGCCCAGCCCTGGCCTGCCCTGCAGCAGTGGCTGGCCGATTTCGAGGCATCCAATCTCTACCTGCGCGCCATGCACAAGTACCCGACGTGGGTGCCGGACCTGCGGTAACCGCTGGTTCCTGGGTCCATCCCTACAATCTGGCGTTCCTCCACCCACCCCACCCCATGGATACACGCACTGGCCTGGTGATTGCAACCCTGATGACGCTGCTCAATGGCGGCGTGCTGGGCTTGATGCACAAGAGTCTGTCTGCCGATGTGCAACCCAGTGCCGCCGATTGGCGCATCGGCACCCTGTTGTTTGCCAGCGGTTCCATATTGCTCGCCGTTCAGGACATGATGCCGTTGGGACTGGTACTGCCACTGGCCAACGGTTGCTTCATGCTGGGAGTCATGCTGTACTGGCGGGCAACCCGCCGATTTGTGGGACTGCCCGACACGTGGTGGCTGTTTGCGCCGATTCCTTTTGCGGTGTTGGGCATTTACTGGTTTGCCGAACAGGTGCCGAATCAGGCTGCGCGGGTGTATTTCGCCACCGCCGTGTGGGTGCTCGGCCTGTTCGCCGCCGCCTGGACCCTGCGCGGCAGCCCCCCGCACCAGGAGCTGCGCAGTCGCAGGGTGCTGGCAGCCACGTTTGTCATCGTGGGGATTTTCATGCTGGTACGCGTCATCAGCCTCATGCTGCAGCCCGACCGATACGTCACCATGCTCGAATCGCGGAATGTCTTCAACCTGCTGGCGCCCCTGATCGTTACCGTTCTGCCCGTCATTGGCACGACGGCGTTTCTGGTGATGTGTTCTGAGCGCATCCGCAACCAGTGGCAGCATGCTGCCGCGACCGACTACCTCACCGGGTTGCCCAATCGGCGCACCATCACCGGGTCCGGTGAGGCCTGTTTCAACCAGGCCCGCCGCAGCGGCTCCGGCCTGGCGGTTGCCGTGATCGACATTGATCACTTCAAGCAGGTCAATGACCGTTTGGGCCACGACGCGGGGGACGTCGCACTCAGGTATGTCGCCACTGCGCTGGCCAGTCAATGCCGTGGACCCCATATGGTCGGGCGTCAAGGTGGCGAGGAGTTTGTCGCGCTGCTGGTGGTCACCAATGCAGCGCAAGCCCACGCGGCTGCGGAGCGCCTGCGTCTCGCCGTAGCATTATCTCCGCTGCAACTGAACGGGCAGACTATCCCATTGACCATCTCGGTGGGCGTAGCGGTTTACCAAGCAGATGACTCGTCCTACGACACCTTGTTGCGCCGTGCCGACCATGCCGTGTACGCAGCCAAAGCGGGGGGACGCAATCAAGTGGTGATGGCGCCGGACGCGCCACTGCCTTCGCACTAGAGCACCGATCCCACTGCTCTACCAGCGCTCCATGTACGGCCGCAGGTCCAGCTCAAACGTCCACGCGTCGCGCGGCTGGCTGTGCAGGTGCCAGTAGTTCTCGGCGATGTGGTCGGGGTTGAGGATGCCGTCCTGGTCTTTCAGCGCATAGCGCTCGGGGAATTGGGTGCGGATGAAGTCGGTGTCGATGGCGCCGTCCACCACCACATGGGCCACATGGATGTTGCGCGGGCCCAGTTCGCGCGCCATGCTTTGCGCCAGCGCCCGTAGCGCATGTTTGGCGCCGGCAAAGGCGGCAAAGTTGGCAGAGCCGCGCAGGCCCGCCGTGGCGCCGGTGAACAGAATCGTGCCGCGCCCGCGCGTGACCATGCGCTGGGCGGCGGCCTGCGCATTCAGGAAGCCACTGAAGCAGGCCATCTCCCAGATCTTGAAGTATTTGCGCGCCGTCTCTTCCAGGATGCTGCAGGGCACGTTGGCGCCGATATTGAAAACCAGCACCTCGATGGGGCCATGTTCCGATTCGATCTGCTCGAATAGCGCCTTGACGTCCTCTTCCTTGCGCGCATCGCTGGCGTAACCAAACGCCTGCCCGCCTTCATTGCGAATGCTATCCACCAGCGGCTGCAGCTTGTCGGCGGTGCGGCGCGTCACGCAGGCGATGAATCCTTCGCGGGCAAAACGCTTGGCGATAGCGCCGCCAGTGGAATCGCCAGCGCCGATGACCAGCGCGACCTTGGCTGGGGTTGTGTTTGCATGCATGGATGCTCCTGGGTTGAGAGAAATGGATGACGGCCTACCGCGTGGCGGTGGCGGTGGCCGTGGTGGCGCTGGCGGGCAGTGCCTTGTCGAGAAAGCGGCGGCTGGCCGCGAGGATCTCTTTGCGGGTGCGCTCGCTCTCCACCGCGCGTGCCAGCACCAGCGCGCCTACGCACTGGGCGATCAGCGCCCAGCCGGCATCCGGGTCGCCGGTGCGCTGGCTCCAGCTTTTTTGTGTGCGCTTCAAAGCCGCCTCCACGGCGCTGCGCACCTCGGGGCCAGCCTGGGCGATCTCCGCTCCCAATGTGGGCAGCACACAACCCACGTCGGGGTTCATCGCATGGAAGCTGCTCAGGTAATCGCGCAGGCACTTGGCGACGTGGTTGTCGGGCGAGTCCTGGTCACCGGCCAGCATGGCGCTGCTGTTGGCCATTTCCTCCTGCACCAGCGCCTCGAACAGCGCCTGCTTGGACGGAAAGTGGCTGTAGAACGCGCCGCCGGTGAGACCGATGGAGGCCATCAGCGCGTCGACACCGGTGGCCTTGAAGCCGCCCTTCTTGGCGATGGCGCGGCTGCTGTCCAGCAGCTTCTGGCGGGTCTCTTCCTTGTGGGTCTTTGCGTAGCGCATGGCGGTCCTTGGGTATGTCCGGTTGACAAGTCACAGCCCATAGCATAACGTACGTTTACCAAACGATCACTTACCCATGGAGCCAACAATGCCAAGAACCGCGGAATTTTTCTTTGATGTGGGCAGCCCTGCCAGCTACCTGGCGTGGACGCAAATGCCCACGCTGTGCGCGCAGGCCGGCGCCACGCTGGTCTACAAGCCGATGCTACTGGGCGGCGTGTTCCAGGCCACGGGCAATTCCTCGCCCGCCATGGTGGCGGCCAAGGGCCGCTACATGACAGTGGACCTGGGCCGCTTTGCCAAACGCTACGGCGTGGAATTCCGGATGAACCCGCACTTCCCCATCAACACGCTGCAGTTGATGCGCGGCGTGATCGGCATACAGTTGCGCCAACCGGCGCGCTTTGGGGCGTTTCTTAGCGCGGTATTTACGGCGCTTTGGGTAAAAGGCGCCAACCTGAACGACCCGGCCGTGACGGCGACAACGCTGGTCGAGGCCGGGTTTGATCCGGCCGAGGTGTTTGCAATGGTCAATGACGCCGACATCAAGGCGGCGCTGAAGGCCAACACCGAGGAAGCTGTGGCCCGCGGCGTGTTTGGTGCGCCCACGGTGTTTGTGGGAGATGCGATGTTCTTTGGCCAGGACCGGCTGGACTTTGTTCGCGAGGCGCTGGGCTAGGCTGTTCTTGCTTTCGCAAGCCGAGCGCGGGCCTACGCCCCGTGCTCCATGGCGCCGAACTCAAAGGAAAAGAGACAATCTCCTCCAGCCTGTTTGGCGTCATACGTCACCATTTCAGCGCGGTCGATCAGGACATCGGTACTGATGACGTTCTGCATTCCTATGAGGCAAAGACCCATGCTCACCGAGGCGAACACGGGCGTGGCGTTGATGTCGAATGCTTCCGAAAAACAGTTGCGAATGCATGCCGCCCTGGCTTGCACGTTGACCTGGGCTTCGTCTGTCGTGGCACCCAACTCTTCCAGAACCACCATAAATTTGTCGGCAAAGAGTCGGGCTACCGCAACGTTGGGGCCCAGGGCCTGGACCAGGCGCCGCGCGGATTGCTGCAACAGCATGTCGCCGGCCAGGTGGCCCAGCCGCACATTGTGGCTCCTGAAGTCATCCATATCCACGAGCAAAACCGCCGCATAGCTCTGCTGCTCACGGCTTTTGTCGATGGCGCGCTGCAGGCTGATGAGCAAGGCTGAGCGATTTTTGAGACCCGTCAACGAGTCCGTAAAACCGAGATGGGTGATCTTCCTTTGCAGGGCCTCTTTGGCGCTGAGATCGTTGAACGTGGCGATGTAGTGCGTCACGCGGTCGTGGGCGTCGACGACTGCTTTGACCCGCAGCTTTGCCGAATAGGTCTCCCCACTTTTCTTGCGGCCGATCACTTCGTCGTTCCAGCTCCGGTCGCGCACCAGGTGTTCACGGATGTCACTGAGGATGGTAGACCGGAACCCTATGGCTTCGCGCTTGCTAAAGCCGGTGATGCGGGTGAATGAGTTGTTGACCTTCAGTGTGCGAAGGTCGGCATCCGTTACGACGACGCCCTCACTGGACTCAAAGGTCGTTTCGGCAATACAGCGATCCAGTTGGGCGAGCGTATGTTCGTCGCCAACGGCATCTGGCGTGGTTGACACGTGCGCAAGCTCGGGCAAGCTCAGGCCAGGCAGCGTGGACGCCGCATGTTTGCGCTTCGGCCTGGGTACCGAAATCCGCGTTGGCTGGGTCAGTGTGTCCATTGCTTCCACGACATGTCTCCTTGTAGGTGTTGGAATCCCTGAGCACAGACCGTGCCAGCAGCAGTGGCGGCATCCCCTTTGCAGGCCCTTGATTGGTAAACAGAGATGTTTCGGCATCGCCTCTGGCTTGCCCGCTGTGTGGAAATCTGCACGGGATCACTTTGGGGTGTGCGGACTTCTACACAGGCCACAGTTGCCGCGCCAAATAATTTCTGTGCACCATGCGAGTGGGCGATGCTTCGGGCTGATTTGGGGTGATACTGCCCGCATTTGTAGACGATATGCATGGTCACCCACCACTGAAACGCCGCTCCGCTCTGCCGCGCTGGCTCAGCGCGGTACTGGCATGGCTGGGACTGGGCGTGGCAGTTGCGGCGAGCATGGTGGTGGCGTATGCGTGGAGCGAGCGCAAGGGCTTTGAACAGCTCGATGACGTCGCACACCGCCAGCTGGATCTTTACGCCTCCACGCTGGAAAGCGAGCTGGGCAAGCATGCCTACCTTCCCAGCCTGATTGAGATGGACCCGGACATTGAGGCGTTGTTCAAGAACCCTGATAGCCAGATGGCCCGTGCCAGCGCCGGACGCAAACTTGCCAACTACAAGGTCAGGGCCAGCGCGATCACCACATTTGCGCTGGACCCTGCCGGGACACTGCTGGCGTCCAGCGAAGGCTACCGGTCGCTGGCGGGCGACACAGGTTCGGTGGCGCTGCCATCGCTGTTGTCACGAAAATTGCAGGCGCAGCGGTCCCAGGTCTTTGTTGCCAACGCAGAAAATGGTGCGTCCGAATACTATTTCGCACAGCCCGTGCGGCGTGACGCACTTGTCGTGGGGATCGTGGGTGTCAGGCTGAGTCTGGACCCGCTGGAGGCCACCTGGATGGACCTGGGGATTCGCTCCGAGAGCGAGAAACTGTTGGTCATCGACGAAGAGGGGGTCATCATCATGTCGTCGGTGCGCCAGTGGAAGTACAAATCCGTTGGCATCGACGGGGAGGAGCCGGTGGCCTTGCTGCGCTATGCGGAACAGTACCCCCGCCAAGCCATCCGCCCGCTGAACATGGTGGTCGAAAAGCCGGGGGTCAGGGGTGCGCGCCAGGTTCGCATTTGGGAGCCGGATGGCCAGTTCTCCCAGCATATGGCACAGGAACGTGACATTCCGTTGCTGGGCTGGCGCGTCATGATTTTGTCGGATCCCCACAGCGTGTGGCGCAACGCGCGCTACGCCGCGTGGGGCGGCGGCGCATTCGCTGCCTTTCTGGGCGTGTTGGCCCTGTATCTTTGGCAGCGCCGCCGGGCACTGCGCCAGATTTCAGGGGCGCGCAACGCGCTGCAAGAGGCGAACGCCCAATTGGAAGGCCGGGTCGCCCAACGCACCGTTGAGTTGCGCCAGGCCAATGCGGAACTGGTCAACGAGATGCAGGAGCGCCAGCTGGCGCAGGACGAGCTGGTTCAGGCCGGCAAACTGGCCGCGCTGGGGCAGATGTCGGCTGGCATTTCCCACGAGATCAACCAGCCCCTGACAGCCCTGCGCGCCCTTGCCAAGAACACCGCGATGCTGCTGGCGGCGGGGCGCATGGCCGATGTGGATGAAAATCTCAAGGCCATCAGCGAAGTCGCTGAGCGCATGGGCAGCATCACGGCGCAATTGAAATCGTTTGCCCGCAAGTCACACGGCGTGCACCAACCCGTATCCCTGGTCACCGCAGTACAGTACATGCAGCGCCTGCTGGAGCACCGTTTCCGTGCCGAGCAGGTTCACGTGGATGTGAACATACCCGAACAGACACTGGTCTGTTGCGACCTGAATCGCCTGGAGCAGGTGCTCGTGAATTTGGCCACCAACGCGCTGGACGCCATGCAGGACCAGACCGTCAAAGTGCTGACCATCAGCACCTTGCCCGCCGAGGGCCAGCGTGTGCGGGTTCGGGTGGAAGACACCGGGGCGGGTTTGCCGGACGACATGCTGGCGCGCTTGTTTGAGCCGTTCTTCACCACCAAGGCCAGCGGTGAAGGACTGGGCTTGGGTCTGGTGATCTCGTCGCACATCGTGCGGGAGTTTGGCGGCACACTGCGCGCCCACAAGGGCCTGCAGGGGCTCGCGTTTGAGTTTGATCTGGAGCTGGCGCAAGGGGAAAACCATGTTTGAGGGATTCAAGGTGGTGTTTGTGGAGGACGATGCCACGGTACGGCGCAGCCTGACACAAACACTGGAGCTGACGGGCATAGACGTGCTGGCCTGCGAATCGGCCGAAGCGGCGCTGCCGCACCTGTGGTCCGGCCTGCAGGGCGTGGTCATCAGCGACGTCCAATTGCCTGGCATGAACGGCGTGCAGTTGTTGGAGCACATGGCCACGGTCAATCCTGCCATCCCCGTCGTGCTGATCACGGCGCATGGCGATGTGGCCATGGCCGTGCAGGCCATGCGCGCGGGTGCCTATGACTTTATTGAGAAACCGTTTTCCCCGGAACGCTTCATAGAGACCGCACAGCGCGCCCTGGAAAAGCGCGTACTGAGTATGGCGGTGGAGGACTTGCGCGCCCAACTGCAACAAAAGATCGGGATTGAAGTCGCCTTGCTGGGCAACTCCCCAGCCATGGTCCGGGTCCGGGAGCAAGTACTGAAACTGGCCGGCACGTCTGCCGACGTCATGATTGTTGGCGAAACCGGAACCGGCAAGGAGCTGGTCGCGCGCTGTCTGCACGACCACAGCAAACGCCGTGACCGCCACTTTGTCGCGCTCAACTGTGGCGGCCTTCCAGACACGCTGTTTGAAAGCGAGCTGTTCGGTCACGAGGCCGGGGCCTTTACCACCGCCAGCAAACGGCGCGTTGGAAAAATCGAGCACGCCAACGGCGGGACTTTGCTGCTGGACGAAATTGAAAGCATGCCGCTGTTGTTTCAGGTTAAGCTGTTGCGCGTGTTGCAGGAGCGCAAGGTCGAGCGGCTGGGCTCCAATGAAGAGGTCAAGGTCGATATCCGGGTGGTGGCGGCCACCAAGAGCGACCTGTTGGCACTCAGCCGCGAGCAGAAATTTCGCAGCGACCTGTACTACCGGCTCAACGTGGCGGTAGTGCAACTTCCACCCTTGCGTGAGCGCAAGGAAGACCTGCCGCTGTTGTTTGAACATTTCGTGGCACAGGCAGCCCAACGTTATGGCTGCGAAGTTCCCACGCTGACAGGCCCGCGCATGCAGGACCTGATGGCCCATGATTGGCCTGGCAATGTGCGCGAGGTCCGCAATGTGGCCGACCGCTATGTGCTGGAGTTGCCGCAGGCGGGCGAGGGTGCGGAGCCGGTATCCGGCGAGGCGACGTCGCCCACGCTGGTGCAACAAATGGACGTGGTTGAAAAAGTGCTGATCGAGCAGGCCCTCAAGGAACACAAGGGCCGCCCCGTTGCGGTGGCGGAGGCTCTGGGCATCGCCAAGAAAACGCTGTACGACAAACTGCACCGGCATGGGCTGTCCATGGACAGCTATCGGTAGGATTTACTCGTAGTGCTTGGGGTCGCCACTGTCGGTGGGCGCGGCAATCGCTTTCTTCAAAGCCGCACTCATCGGAAGCTGCAGGTTGATGCCCTTGGGGGGAATGGGTGACTGAAACCACTTGTTGTAAATGGTTTGGATCTCACCGCTGCGAAAGATCCCCACCAGTACGTCGTCCACCAGTTGCTTGAACGCGGCATCGCCTTTGGTCAGCGCGATGCCATAGGGTTCAATGGACAGGCTGTCCGCAGAAATGCTGAATTCGGCCGGGTTCTTGGCACTGGCCACCAGGCTGCGCAGCAACACGTCGTCCATCAGGTACGCGACGGCACGGTCGGTCTGCACCATCTGGAACGACTCGGCATCGTCCAGCCCCGCCAGAATTTTCATGTCGAGTTTTTGCGCCAGGTTCAGTTCATGCAGGTTGCGGATGCTGGTGGTCCCCACGGTGGACGCCACGGGTTCGCCCTGCAGGTCACTCAGCGTCTGGATGTTGGAGGATTTCTTGGCCAGCAGGCGGCTGACCGCAACAAAGGTGGTGACGGAAAAGACCTCGCTCTTTTGCCTCTCCAGCGTATTGGTGGTGATGCCACATTCCAGGTCCACCGTGCCATTGACCACCAGAGGAATGCGCGTGGCCGACGTCACCGGGAAGAGCTTGACCTGCAGATTGCGTAGCTTCAGTTTTGCTTTGACGGCATCCACAATCCGGTAGCACAGGTCCATCGAGTAACCAATGGGGTTGAGTTTTTCGTCCAGATACGAAAAGGGTACCGAGCTCACCCGGTAGCCCAACGTGATCATGCCGGTTTGTTCGACCTTGCTCAGGGTCGGCGAGCCTTGTCCCCAGGCGCTGGGAGCCAGCATGATCGCAACGCACGGCAACGCCACGGTCCAGCGAAGAAGTGTGATGGCTTTGCGTTTCATCCTTTCATGCTAGCACGCACCAGCAGCCATCCCCCCGCTCACCAGGTGTCGGAGCGCACCTGGGATTCCCACCCCTTTTCCGTCGCTGCGTAAACGCCAATGACGCCATAGCGCTGCTCACCGCGCGCGTCCCACTTCATGGAGCCGGTCACCGGCGCGTAGCCATCGATCTTGCGCAGGGCCTGCACAATGTCCGCCGGCTTGGCCGATTCGGTGCGCCGTATGGCGGCTGCCAGAACATACATGGCGTCGTAGGTGTAGTGGCCTGCATAAGCGGGTGCGATTTTGTACTTGGCACGGTACTTCTCCAGAAACGCCCCGCCCGCGGCAAACTCCTTGGCCTCCAGGATGGGGGATGTCGCATACAAGCCCTTGCCCATGCCCAGACCCTTGAGCATGTCCGTGGTCTTGATGGTGTCGCCTCCGAGCAAATAGACGTCGGTGTAGCTGATCTTCGCCAGCGCCTGCAGCAGGGCCACGGTCTGAAAGTCATTCAGGGTTGTCACGATGGCCTCGACACCGCCGGCCTTGAGCTTGCCCGCCAGTTCATCAAAGGCCCGGGTCTTGTCGTCCAGCGAGGCGTGGATGACGATTTCTTTCTTGGCACCGGTCAATTCCTGGATCGCCCCGGCCGCGAGATCCTTGCCGTAGGGCGTGCCATCGTCAATGACGGCAAATTTTGTGGAGCGGAACTTTGAAACGGAATAGCTGCCAATGGCCTTGGCCTGCAGCGTGTCATTGGCCACCAGCCGGAACGTGGTGGAGAGTCCCAGACTGGTGTACTTCGGGTTGGTAGAAATCGCCATCTGCGCGATGTTCTGCTCGGCATAAATGGGTGCCGCAGCAATGCTCACGCCGGAATTCAGATGCCCGATCACCGCCACCACGCCGGCGTCCACCAGTTGGCGCGCAACCTCGCGCCCGGTATCGGCGTTGGCCCGGTCATCGACCGCGATCACTTCGAATTTGACCGACTTGCCCTTGACCCGCACACCTTCCCGGTTGAGCTCTTCAACCGCCAGGTTGACACCGTTGAGCAGGTCTTGCCCCAGTGCCGCCAGACCGCCCGTGAGCGGTTGTGCGACGCCAATCTTGATCGTGGATGGCGCGCTGTCGCAACCCTGCAGCAATGCGCCCGAGGAAACAAGACCCAATGCCAGCAAGCTGATGGCACCGCGGCGGGAATGGTGAGTTGACATGGTGACGTGTTCCGAAAAAAAGTAAGGCCCACTGTAGGGCCTCACTATTCGCAGCACGCACCGGGTTACACCCTAGCGGGAGCAACATTGCGCTGGCATTAGTGGTGCTAATGCAGTGCCATCAGCCGTGCGCGCGCCTGTGCATATTCCCGCTTGAGCTGGGCCACGAATTCGGCCGCGCCCTGCACCTTGTTGATGACACCAATACCCTGGCCACAGCCCCAGATTTCCTTCCAGGCCTTGGCCGCGCCGGCACCGCCGAAGTTCATCTTGCTGGGGTCGCTGACCGGCAGGTTCTCCGGGTCCAGACCGGCCGCGCGGATGCTGGGCGCCAGGTAGTTTCCGTGTACGCCAGTGAACAGGTTGCTGTAGACGATGTCGTCCGAGTTGCCCTGCACAATGGCTTGCTTGTAGGCGTCCGCGGCGCGCGCTTCCTCGGTGGCAATGAAGGCCGAGCCGATGTAGGCAAAGTCCGCGCCCAGCGCCTGGGCTGCCAGCACAGCGTCGCCGGTGGAGATGGAGCCACTGAGTGCCAGCGGACCGTCAAACCACTGGCGGATCTCCTGCACCAGTGCAAACGGGCTCTTGACACCGGCGTGGCCACCCGCGCCTGCTGCCACGGCAATGAGGCCGTCGGCGCCCTTCTCGATGGCCTTGCGGGCGTGCTTGTTGTTGATGACGTCGTGCAGCACCACACCCCCGTAGCTGTGGGCGGCAGCATTGATGTCTTCACGTGCCCCCAGGGATGTGATGATGATGGGCACCTTGTACTTCACGCACATTGCCATGTCGTGCTCCAGGCGGTCGTTGCTCTTGTGCACGATCTGGTTGATCGCAAACGGAGCGGCTGGCGCATCGGGATGGGCCGCGTTGTAGGCGGCCAGGCCCTCGGTGATCTCGATCAGCCACTCTTCCAGTTGCTCGGCCGGGCGCGCATTGAGCGCGGGCATGGAACCCACCACGCCGGCAATGCACTGGGCAATGACGAGCTTGGGGTTGCTGATGATGAACAGCGGCGAGCCGATGACCGGGAACGGCACATGCGCCAGAGCGCCAGGGAGTTTGGACATGCTCAGAATGCCTCCAGCGCCAGCGCCGTGACGCACTCCGCGCCATCTACAATGCTGTCGCGCATGCCGCCGGCCTTGACCAGCAGATGATCGGCATAGAAACGTGCCGTGGTGATCTTGGCTTGCATGAAGGGCACATCGGTGCCGGCAGCGATTTGTTCCTGCGCCACCAGCAGGGCCCGCGCCATCTGCCAACCAGCCATCACATTGCCGGCCAGCATCAGGTAGGGCACGCTGCCAGCGAACACGGCATTGGGGCTGGCCTTGGTGTTGCCCGCCACGAAGTTCACCACATCAACAAAGGCCTCGCGGGCGGCTTTCAGACGCTTGGCAACGGCCAGTGCGTCGGGCGTGCCGCTCTTCAGCAGTTCCGCTTCGGTTGCCTCTATCTGCACTGCCAGGGCCTTGCCGGTCTGGCCACCATCGCGCGCGGTCTTGCGACCCACCAGGTCATTGGCCTGGATGGCGGTTGTGCCTTCGTAGATCGTCAGGATCTTGGCATCGCGGTAGTACTGGGCCACTCCGGTTTCCTCGATGAAGCCCATGCCGCCGTGTACCTGCACAGCCAGCGAGGTGACTTCCAGGCTCATCTCGGTGCTGTAGCCCTTGACCAAAGGAACCATGAATTCATAGAAGGTCCGGTTGACCTTGCGGGTATCGGCGTCCGGATGGTGGTGGGCTGCGTCGTAAGCGCTTGCCGCCACGCTGGCCATGGCGCGGCAGCCCTCCACGTACGCGCGCATGGTCATCAGCATGCGGCGCACATCGGGGTGGTGGATGATGGAGGCGCCTGCCGCCACCGAGCCATCCACGGGGCGGCTTTGCACGCGCTCGCGCGAAAAGCGCACGGCTGTCTGGTAGGCCTGCTCGGCAATGGCAATGCCCTGCACACCGACGCCATAGCGGGCGGCGTTCATCATGATGAACATGTACTCCAGGCCGCGGTTCTCCTGACCGACCAGGTAACCCACGGCACCGCCATGGTCACCAAATTGCAGCACCGCGGTGGGGCTGGCCTTGATGCCCATCTTGTGTTCAATGGAGACGCAGTGCACATCATTGCGCGCACCCAAGGACCCATCCTTGTTGACCATGAATTTGGGCACGACGAACAGGCTGATGCCCTTGACGCCTTCGGGTGCGCCCTGCACGCGTGCCAGCACCAGGTGGATGATGTTCTCGGCCATGTCGTGCTCACCCCAGGTGATGAAGATCTTGGTACCGAAAATCTTGAACGTGCCGTCGGGTTGCGGCTCGGCGCGGGTGCGCACTGCGGCCAGGTCACTGCCGGCCTGGGGTTCGGTCAGGTTCATAGTGCCGGTCCACTTGCCGGCCACCAGGTTTTCCAGGTAGGTGGCCTTGAGTTCGTCGGAGCCGGCGGTCAGCAGGGCTTCAATGGCACCATCGCTGAGCAGCGGGCACAGGGCGAAGCTCATGTTGGCGCTGTTCACCATTTCACCGCAGACTGCGCCAATCGTCTTGGGCAGGCCCTGGCCGCCGAAATCCACCGGGTGCTGCAGACCCTGCCAGCCGCCTTCGGTGAATTGCTTGAACGCTTCCTTGAAACCGGGGGTGGCGGTCACCACGCCGTCTTTCCAGCTCGACGGGTTTTTGTCACCCTCCCAGTTCAACGGCGCGAGCACGCCCTCGGCCAGCTTGGCGGCTTCTTCGAGCACGGCCTGCGCCGTATCCAGGCCCGCGTCCTCAAAACCGGGAATCTGGGCAATCTGGTCAATCTTGGCCAGGTGCTGGATGTTGAACAACATGTCTTTGACGGGGGCTACGTAGCTCATGGGGTACCTTCGAAATGGGCGTGAAAAGCGATGAAAACGGTCAAGCGAAAAAAAAGGGCATCGCAAGCGATGCCCTGGTCTGTCAGACCTTACAGAGCCGCCACTAACTCTGGCACGGCCACAAACAGGTCAGCCTCCAGGCCATAGTCAGCCACGCTGAAGATCGGGGCTTCAGGATCTTTGTTGATCGCCACGATAACCTTGCTGTCCTTCATGCCGGCCAAGTGCTGGATGGCGCCGCTGATGCCGGCAGCAATGTACAGCTGGGGCGCGACGATCTTGCCGGTCTGGCCCACTTGCCAGTCGTTGGGCGCATAGCCTGCGTCCACCGCCGCGCGCGACGCACCCAGTGCGGCGCCCAGCTTGTCGGCCAGCGGTGTCATGACATCCATGAACTTTTCGCTGGAGCCCAGAGCCCGGCCACCGGAAACGATGATCTTGGCCGCGGTCAGTTCGGGGCGGTCATTCTTCGCGATTTCAGAGCCGACAAAAGTGGCTTGTGCGCTGGCGCCCACAGACGTCAGCACCTCGACTGCGGCGCCACCACCGGTGGCGGCTGCGGGGTCGAAACCGGTGGTGCGCACGGTCAGCACCTTGGTGGCATCCTGGCTTTGCACGGTGGCGATGGCGTTGCCGGCGTAGATCGGGCGCTCGAAGGTATCGGCACTGTCGACCTTGGTGATGTCAGAGATTTGACCGACGTCCAACTTGGCGGCCACACGTGGGGCCACGTTCTTGCCCGACGCGGTAGCAGCAAACAGGATGTGGCTGTAGCTGGCGGCCACGGCGACGACCTGGGCGGCCACGTTTTCTGCCAGGCCGTGGGCGAAGCCGTCGCCATCAGCGTGCAGCACCTTGGCTACGCCACCGATCTGCGCAGCGGCAGCAGCGGCAGCACCGGCATTGCTGCCAGCAACCAATACATGCACATCGCCACCGCATTGCAGGGCTGCGGTGACGGTGTTGAGGGTTGCACCCTTGATGGATGCGTTGTCGTGTTCGGCGATGACGAGTACGGTCATGATCAGATTACCTTCGCTTCAGTTTTCAGTTTTGCAACGAGAGTGGCCACATCGGGCACCTTGATACCGGCGCTGCGCTTGGGTGGCTCGACCACTTTGAGGGTCTTGATGCGGGGGCTGACGTCAACACCCAGGGCTTCGGGTGTGAAGGTTTCCAGCGGCTTCTTCTTGGCCTTCATGATGTTGGGCAAGGTCACATAACGGGGCTCGTTCAAGCGCAGGTCGGTGGTGATCACCGCAGGCAGCGTCAGCGACACGGTTTCCGATCCGCCATCCACTTCGCGGGTGATGTTGGCCTTGCCGTCAACGATTTCAACCTTGCTGGCGAATGTGCCCTGGGGCAAATCGGCCAGCGCAGCCAGCATCTGGCCGGTCTGGTTGCAGTCGTCATCAATCGCCTGCTTGCCCAGGATGATCAAACCAGGTTGTTCCTTGTCGATCAGGGCTTTGAGCAGCTTGGCCACGGCCAGGGGCTGCAGCTCGACCGCGGTTTCGACCAGGATGGCACGGTCCGCGCCAATGGCCATGGCGGTGCGCAGGGTTTCCTGGCACTGGGTCACGCCACACGAGACGGCGATAACCTCGGTCACCACGCCCTTTTCCTTCAGACGCACGGCCTCTTCGATGGCAATTTCGTCAAAGGGGTTCATGCTCATCTTGACGTTGGCGATATCCACACCACTGCCGTCGGACTTGACCCGAACCTTCACGTTGTAATCGACTACGCGTTTCACGCTTACCAGGACTTTCATTGCTGCCGCTCCAGATGGTTACAAATTGGTTTGTCTACTTGACGTGCACGTCAACTCTCGGATTCTAGTCCGCGCCACCCCTGCCAATGGTCGCCAGGATGACGTTCCAGCACAAAGTCAAAAATAGAACGATCGTGCTTTTTTGAATTATAACCCCACAACGACGGCCCGCAAGCACAATCTGTCGCTGTCGGG